>Ga0210385_10001912_pt1 | contig 12673 bp, 13 predicted proteins | sample IncBWH26OmetaG_FD_160107 | JGI IMG/M metagenome (GOLD analysis project Ga0210385, IMG submission 160107) | Forest soil microbial communities from Barre Woods Harvard Forest LTER site, Petersham, Massachusetts, United States - Inc-BW-H-26-O ... | reverse complement strand
CACCGCGAGGTTCGAGCCTGGGGGTGCTGGTATAACGGGGCGATATGCAGACCCTGACTTCTGAGCGCCGCAAGGAGCTCGAACTGAAGGCCAACGACGTGCGCGAGGGCATCATCCGGTCGTTGCTGGCAGCGTGCTCCGGCCACTCGGCCGGCTCACTCGACATGGCCGACGTCTTCACGGCGCTCTACGGCTTCATCATGCGCCACGATCCGCAGAAGCCGGACTGGCCGCAGCGCGATCGCCTGCTACTTTCGTGCGGGCACATCGCACCGGTCCGCTATTCGGCGATGGCCAACTTCGGGTACTTTCCCGTCGACGAGCTGTTGACGTTGCGCGAATTCGGCTCGCGCCTGCAAGGGCACCCCGAGCGCGTGAAATTGCCGGGGCTGGAAACGACGTCTGGTCCGCTGGGTGAAGGCCTCGCGCAGGGCACGGGTATGGCGCTGGGCGCGAAGCTCGATAAGAAAGATTGGCGCGTCTACGTCGTCACCTCCGACGGCGAGCACCAATGCGGTCTGCATTGGGAAGCAATGATGACCGCCGCCAAGTTCAAACTCGACAACCTCACCTGCATCGTCGATCGCAACGTCATTCAAATCGACGGCAGCACCGAAGACGTGATGCCGCTCGAGCCGTTTGCCGACAAGTATCGAGCTTTCAACTGGGAAGTTTTCGAGTGCGACGGTAACAACATCGCCGACTTCATCGACGTGGCCGAGCGCGCGAAAGCCGTGCAAGGCAAGCCGCAGGTCATTATCGCCCACACCGTTCCCGGCAAGGGCGTGAGCTATATGGAAGGCGATTACACCTGGCACGGCAAGCCGCCCAACAAGGAACAAGCTGACGAAGCGCTGCGCGAGCTCGAAGCGACGCGGGAAAGGATTCTCGCCAATGCCTAGCACGGGAACGCTGGATCAAGCGGCGCGTTCGATGGCGCTGGTCGATTACCGTAACGCGGGCGAGTTGAAATCGCTGCCGACCCGCAACGGCTTCGGCGAAGGATTGATCGAGGCCGGCAACCGCAACAAGGACGTGCTCGCAATCTGTGCCGACCTTGCCGAATCGACGCGCATGGAAGGCTTCAAGAAAGCCCACCCGGCGCAGTATATCGAGATCGGCGTTGCCGAGCAGATGCTCGTTGCGATGGCCGGCGGTCTAGCTGCGGTCGGAAAAGTGCCGTGGATTGCCTCGTATGCGATGTTCAATCCTGGCCGCTCGTGGGAGCAAGTGCGCACGATCATGGCGCTCAACGAAACCAATGTCAAGATCGCGGGCGCGCATGCCGGCGTTTCGGTCGGACCCGACGGCGCAACGCACCAAGCGATCGAAGACATCGCGATCATGCGCGTGATTCCGCACATGACGGTGGTCGTGCCATGCGACTCGGTGCAGACGAAGCAGGCGACGTTAGCGCTTTCGGAACGATTTGGTCCGGTCTACTTGCGCTTCGCGCGCGAGAAGTCGCCGATCGTTACCACCGAGGCGACGCCGTTTGAAGTTGGCAAGGCGCAGACGTTCCGCGAGGGCAAGGACGTCGCGATCGTTGCGTGCGGCATCCTCGTATATAACGCGCTGGCCGCCGCCGATGAACTTGCGCGCGAAGACGGCATCGATGCGCGCGTGGTCAACAACCACACGATAAAGCCGATGGATGAGGCGGCAATCGTTGAGGCGGCGCGTGCCTGCGGCGCGGTCGTGACCGTCGAAGAACACCAAGTCCACGGCGGCATGGGCTCCGCGGTGGCCGAAACGCTGGCCGCCAAGGCGCCCGTCCCAATCGAGTTCATCGGCGTACACGATCGATTCGGACAGTCGGGCGATCCCGCCGAGCTGATCGAGTACTACGGTATGGGGACGGCAGCGATCAAGGCGGCGGTGCGCCGCGCCTACGCCCGCAAACGGGAATAAGCACTCGGACGTTTAGTTGCGGTTCGGCGGTGGGTAGACACCAACTCTAGGTCATGACTTCCGGTGCGATGGGCGAGTTCGAAGCCTCCGCGCTGCGCTCGTTCGCGCAACGCGCCGGGCGTGCTGTGCTCATCGCGGACGCTGACGGCATTTGCACCTACGCCAATCCCGCTTGGACGGCATTTACCGGCCTCGATCTCGAGCATTCGCTGGGGAACGGCTGGCAGCTCGCCGTGCACCCGTTCGATCTTCCGCAGGCACTGGATGAATTCTCGGCGGCGTCGCGCGGTACGGACCCGTTCGAAATCCGCCTGCGATTGCGTTCCGGGCACGATTCGTATGCGGTCTTTTCCGCAAGCTTCGTGCCGATTCGCGACAGCAAGGGACGCTTGCACGAGTGGCTTGCCATTTGCGACCGGGACGACCACGATCGGATCGGCGACGATCGGTTCTGGAATCTCGCTGACGCATTGCCGATCTTGGTTTGGACCACCGACAGTGAGGACCGGCTGACGTTTGTCAACCGGGCGTGGTCGAACTACACTGGGTTGTCGTCGGGATCGACGATCGAGGAGCGCAACGCGCTCGTCCATCCGCTCGATTTGCCGGTCTTGATGCGCGCGCTGCGCAGCGGCCGTGCGGAAACGGACTTTCGGCTGCGTCGCCGCTCGGACGGAATGTACCGCTGGCACCTGCTGCGCTGGGTCCACCTCGGGTCGAGCGCGCCGTTCCATCGCATCGGTACGGCGATGGACGTCCACGATCAGCGCACCGCCCATGAGATGCGCGATCGGCAAATGCGCACGATCGCCGAAGCTTTGCCCGAGCTCGTTTGGTCGACCGACGCGCGCGGAGAACACGACTACGCAAACGACGCGATGATCAAATATGCTGGACGCACGTTTGCGGAGTTGACCGGCGCGCAGGCTTGGGAGGCGCTGGTCCATCCGGCAGACTGGCCCTCGACGCGCGAGCGGTGGCAACGCGCGACCGCAAATGGTGTGCCCTACGAAGTGGAGCATCGCTTGATCGGCGCTGACGGATGTGCTCGCTGGTTTCTTTCCCGAGGCGCACCGATGCACGACGAGGCCGGCGAGATCGTGCGCTGGTTTGGCACGAGCACCGATATCGACGATCAAAAGCGCATGTCGCAAGAGCAAGCTTACTTGGCCGAGCTTGGCCGTATCGTCAATAGCTCGCTCGAACTCGATCGTACGCTGCACCACATGTGCGAGGCCGCGATTCCGGTGCTCGCTGATTCGTGCCAAGTCGATCTCATTGTGAACGGCGTTCCTCGTACCGCAGCGTTTGCGCATTGCGGCGCGCGGCACGACGTGCCGGCGTCGCGCATTCGAGCGCACATCTACGCGGAAGCGCGCGCAGTGCGGTTCGTCGAGAACCTGAACGAAACCGTGCTCGAGACGATCGTGGTGCCGATGCACGTGCGCGGCAAATCGATCGGCGCGATATCGTTCGTGCGCCCGGCGGATTCCGACGTGTACGGCGCCGCCGGCATCGCGTTTCTCGAAGAGGTCGCTCGGCGTTGCGGGCTCGCTATTCAAAATGCCCAGCTCTATGCGCGCGAGCACCGCGTCGCCGACGCGCTGCAAGCTGCGTCATTACCGCGCCGCTTACCGCTTATCGACGGCATGGCGCTCGATGCGGTCTACGTGCCCGGCCGCAGCGAAGCGCAGATTGGCGGCGACTGGTACGATGCGTTCGCGCTCGCCGACGGCCGCGTGATCGTATCGATCGGCGACGTTGCGGGAAGCGGGCTCGAGGCCGCCGTGACCATGAGCAGCATGCGCCAGATCATTCGCGGCATCGCGCAGGTACACGCTGATCCGGTGTTGATGCTGAATTCGGCCGACCGCGCGCTGCGCATGGACGATCCCGACCGCTTTGTTACGGCATTCGTCGGCGTGATCGACCCGATTGCGAGCACGATGGTCTACGCCAGCGCCGGTCATCCCCCGCCTTACATTCGACGCAGCGACGGAAGCCTGGATGAACTCGTCTTCGTCGATCTGCCGCTCGGCTTGCGCGATCGCGTTTCGATACGCGCCTGCAGTGTGAGCGTCGGCGACGGCGATTTGCTGGTCTTTTATACCGACGGCTTAATCGAGTCGCAGCGCGATCTCGAGGGGGGCGTGCGACTACTGCGCGCCACGCTCGCCGACGCGCAAATCGACGCGGTCGACCATCCTGCGGCGTTCATTCGGCAACGAATGCTTGCGGACGGGGCGCGCGATGACGTCGCGATTCTGACCTTGCGCATGCATCGCGATCAACGCGTGGGCAACATGCGCCGCTGGACGTTTGCAAGCCTCGACGCTGACGGCCTTTCGCGGATGCGACGCGAGGTTCGCGCCTTGCTCATCGGCTACGGCCTCTCCGAGCTGCGCTTGGAAACTGCCGAACTCGTGCTCGGCGAGCTGGCCGGTAACATCGTGCGTCATGCACCCGGTGCGGTCGAGTTCGTGCTTGACAACACCGGCGGCGATCTCGTCTTGCACGTCATCGACGAAGGCCCGGGTTTTGAACGCGCACCGATGCTACCGATTGACGTGATGAGCGAGTCCGGTCGCGGACTGTTCATCGTTTCTGAACTGACGCGTGAGTTCAGCGTAACAAAACGGCACCCGCGTGGAAGTCACGCGCGTGCCGTCTTGGTGAAATAGCGAACGTTTTAGCGGCGCAGGCCGAGGTCACCGATCAGCGCACGGTAGCGCTCGAGATCTTTTTTCTGGAGGTAGCTCAGTAGACGGCGCCGTTGACCGACCTGCAAGAGCAGACCGCGTCGGCTGTGGTGGTCCTTTTTGTGGACCTTGAGATGGTCGGTGAGCTGATTGATCGATGCGGTGAGGATCGCGATCTGCACTTCGGCCGAACCGGTATCATTCGAACCACGGCCGTACTTGGCGGCGATCTCCGCTTTTTGTTCTTTGTTGAGAGGCACGAAACGTTGCTCCTTAGTGTCAGGATAGTCTCGCTCGGGTACAGGGCTCGCGGCCTTGCCTAGCGGCTACGGCTCCGTCCCGGCGACCGGCGTAGCATAGCAAAGACCCCCGGGTCCCGCAAGTCCAAAGGTTAGTCCCGGACCGGCGTCGGCTTCCCGGCCTCGTCGATCGCCACGAACGTGAAGGTCCCGGCGGTCGAGAGGCGACGCCGGCCGCTAGCCGGCTCCTCGGCCCAGAGCTCAACTGCGACACCCAACGAGGTGCGGCCGACCTTCACGATCCTGGCCACGACCTCGACGAATTCGCCGACCCGGATTGGCTCTTTGAAGTCGAGCCGGTCGATCGAGGCGGTCACCACCGCTTTGCGGCATGCGCGCATCGCCGCGATGGCGCCAACCTCGTCCATGATGGCGACCGCCTTGCCACCAAAGAGGGTGCCGTGCGTGTTGGCATCTTCTGGGAACACCAGCTGCGTGCGGCGTTCAACGATTGCTTCCATCGGATCCATATCGCGCAAGAGTTTTTGCTCGCGCCGCACAACCCCGCTACAGTTGTAACTAGGAGGGCATCGGTGGACTTAGGTATTCGCGGGCGCGTGGCGCTCATTACCGGCGCAAGCGCGGGCATCGGCGAGGCGATCGCGCTCTCACTCGCGGCCGAAGGCGTTTCGCTTGCGGTAGCGGCGCGACGCAAAGACAAACTCGAGTCGGTAGCGCAGCGCGCGAAAGACGCAGGCGCCACCGATGCGCGCGCCTTCGAGGTTGATCTCACTGACTCGAAGTCGATTGCCAAACTACTCGCCGCGGTGAACGACGCGTATGGATCGATCGGCATCCTCGTGCTCAACGGCGGTGGTCCCAAGCCCGGAACCTACAGCAAGATATCGCTGGACGATTGGGACGCGGGTTACCGCGGCGTGTTGCGAAGCATGATCGAATTGACTAACGGCGCGTTGCCCGGCATGGCGGCCGAGCAATGGGGACGCATCGTCGCGCTCACGTCGACCTCGGTCAAACAGCCGATTGCGAATCTCACGCTTTCGAACGCGTTTCGTACCGCGCTCGTCTCTTCGCTCAAGACCTTGTCGTTCGAAGTCGCCAAAGACGGTATCACGGTCAATTCGATTGCAACCGGACGGGTCGATACCGATCGCTTGCGGCAGTTGTACCCGGGTGCAGGCGCGATGGAGACGGCGGCCGCCGCAGACGTTCCGATCGGGCGTGTCGCGACCCCGCAAGAGTTTGCGCCGTTGGTGACGTTCTTGTGCAGCGAAGCCGCGCGTTATGTGACCGGTCAGACGATCGCAATCGACGGCGGCTTGACCCGCGCGCTGTTCTAGCCGCAAGCGAACCAGTGGAATTCATTCGCGTCGCCGACGTCGCCGCGGTTCCGCCGGGGAGTTCGCGCGTGTTTACCGTCGGGCGCTATGACGTTGCGTTGTTCAATGTCGGCGGCGCGTTTTACGCGCTCGAAAATGCGTGTCCGCATCAGGGCGGCCCAATGGTCGACGGTTGGGTGATGAACCTCACCGTCTCGTGCCCGTGGCATGCGTGGTGTTTCGATATGCGCACCGGCAGAATGACACTAGGTGATTTTGCGGTCATTCCCTGCTTCGATGTGCGGGTGGAGCAGGACGGCGTCTATCTTTCCACGGAGCCGGTCCCGCGATGATGAATGCGGATGAGCCGGCTTGGGATGGACGCGTCGGGACGGCCGGCGGGCCTGCCTTCGGTCGCGGGCTCACGGCGCTGGCTGCCGAGCGCGAGGTCAGTCATGGCCGGCTGGCCGAGGCGATCGGATTGCCGCTCGAACGGCTCGCGGCGTTGCTAGCCGGCAGCGAACGTGTCGGCGTCTCGGCACTCGCGCGGTTGGCGCAGGCACTCCGAACGCGGCCGATCGAGTTCTTACAGCGCACCGGCATTCTTTCGCTCGAGGTCTACGCGTTTGGGCTCGATCCACTGTATTTTTTGCCGGACGGCCAGATCCGTTACGACGCTCGAATCTACATGCGGGAGATCAATCCGCGCCACCGCGTCCCTGAGGGGGACATGACCAAACGCAATCCCGCGCTGGCGGCGGTCACGGCCGACGAACTCCTCGACGCGCTCGGCAAAATAGAGGTGGAGCTTGCTTACCTCCTTCGAGCAGCCGTGCAACAAACGGGTGGGACACTCTAGCGGACGGAGCGAAAGACGGCCCCCACGATGCAAGGTGTTGATGGAAAGCGAATCGCCGCGCTGATCGGCGACGGATTTGAAGAAGCAGATTTATTCGAGCCACGCAAGGCGCTCGAAGAGGCCGGCGCAATTGTGACGATGGTCGGCATCGACGAGAAGGCGCGTACCCGCATTCGCGGCAAGCGTGGTCTCGACGATGGCCAAAGCGTCCGTGCTGAGGAGTTGGTTGTCGATTGCACGGCCGAGGATTTCGACGCGCTGCTCTTGCCGGGCGGTACCTCGCCCGACCGGATTCGCACGAACAAAGAGGTCCAGCGGCTGGTGCGTGAGTTCGATTCGGCCAAGAAACCGATCTTTTCGGTGGGACACGGGGCGCAAGTATTGATTTCGGCGCAATTGGTGCGCAGCCGTCAAGTAACAGGCGCACACGCGATCGCCGACGACATTCGCAACGCGGGTGGACTCTATCGCGATCAGCCGACGGTCGGCGACTCGAATTGGGTCACGACGCGCGGCGCCGAGGACTTACCCCAGTTCAACCGCACGATGCTCGAGAAGCTTGCCGCTTCCGGAGCAGCGCTCTCAGCCTAGGTTAGCGGATCGTATCGCGCCAGCAACTCGCCATACTGGCGAAGCGCGACGAATCCAATGATGGCACACACGACCAATTCAGTGGCGACGCCGACGGCGTCGCCACTTTTCGTCGAATACGCGTCGGCGTACACGGCTAGCACGTAAGCGACGACGATCGTTGCGGCGGCGCAGGCGAGTGCGCCCGCACGCGCAACTCCCGCCGTCACGGTGGCATTGAGCGCGACCAGCGTACTCGCTAGCACGCATGCGATCGCCAGCAAAAAGAACGTCGGCGGCGCGGCAAACCCGCTGAGGAATTGCGCAGCCCAATAGACCAGCGTCGCAAGTGTCGCGGAAAGCACCGGCGCGAGCGCTTTGGCACGCGCGAGCTCGCGGCCGAAGAGCGGCGCGCTGCGTTCGGTGGTGTCGAGAAATGCGTGACGCCCGGGCCCTTGCATCAGCGCGATCGCGATGCCGATGGTAGAACAGAAGAACATCGGTCCTGCCAACCACACGCTGCGCGTCGCGACGTCAGCCGTCAACGGATCGGTGATTGCGGTAATGCCGTGCGGCTGCACGAAGCCGACGATCGCCGCGCCGGCACACGAAAACACCAGCGATCGGCGCTCGGCGCGCAAGCGCGCGCCGACAACGGCACGCAACGCGCGTAGCGTCACGACTGCACCGTCGTTTCCACGACCAGCACGGCGCAGTCCGATGCGGCAGCGAGTATCTGTGGCACGAATGCCGGATGCGGACGATCGAGAACGAGCAGCTGCGGTAAGGGGAGCAGTGCGCCGAGGATCGGGTAGGCAAAGGCCTCGTGCATTCCCTCGAGCTGTTCGCGCAGGCGTTGCGCGCGCGACCGCGCCACCGCGGGATCGATGTCCCAGAGCGCTGCGCGGTATGCGACGTAGCGGGCAGCATCGATCTGCGAGAGCGGCAGGGGATCGTGCGGCACAAATGCGGCGATGCGTTTGCAGTGCACGGGCTGCACGCGCGGATCGAATTCGCCGATCGTGACCGTCCCGGAGGTGGCGCGCGCGAGCGCCGCAGCCATCATGGCGAGGGCCTCGGCCTCAGGCGCGCTGCTGCAGGCTCGCGTCATATGATCGCCCGGCGCAAGGTCGAGATTCGACGGCGCGACGATCGTCTGCGCGCCGCGGACGTACGCCGCATCGCGAAAGCGCAAGATGTGCATCGAGGGCGTTTTCGCCGCCGGGGGCGAAGAATCCGCAGGAGGTTCAAACACTTTCGATGCGCTCCAACACCGATATCGCCGCGAAGCTCCTGGAGATCCGCACGCTAATGGAAATGGCGGGGATGAGCTTCTACAAGTACATGGCCTTCGAGAAGGCGGCGGCGTCGGTTGAGAATGCGCCGCCGTTGCGCGACGTCGTAGCTGCCGGCGAGCTGACCAAGCTCCCCGGGATCGGCAAATCGATCGCGACCGTGATCGTCCAGCTGCTCGAACGCGATGGCGCCGATGCGCTCGATGAACTCTACGCGATTTTTCCGCCGTCGATTGTCGAAGTGCTCGGCGTCTCGGGCATCGGCGCAAAAACGGCGGCTTCACTGTGGCACGATTTCCAGATTGGTTCGCTCGCCGATTTGGAGACGGCCATCGAGCGCGATGCTTTTGCCGGAGTTCCGCGCCTCGGGCCCAAGACGATTGAGAATTGGAAGCGCGGGATCCTGGCCTATAAGGGCCGTCAGCGGCGTACGCCGCTTGCGCGTGCCCTGGGGATCGCACACGAGGCGATGGATTACCTGCGTGCGGGGCCGCCGCACGATCGTCTGGTCTACGCCGGCAGCGCCCGACGTCAAGAAGTGACCGTCGGCGATGTCGATTTGGTTTGCACGTCATCGGACGCCGCCGCGATCACCGCGTATTTTGCACGCTGGGACCGCGCACGCGCCGTCTTAGCCGAGGGCGGGACCAAAACCAGCATCTGGCTCGACGATGGGTTTCAAATCGACCTGCGCGTGCTGCCCGATCATCTGTATGGCAACTTGTTGCAGCATTTTACCGGCTCGCGCGAACATAACATCAAGCTGCGCGAGTACGCCGTGCGCAAGAGTCTGCGTGTCAGCGAGAACGGGATTCTCAATCTGGAGACCGGCGACGCCATCACGTGCGAGGATGAGGCGGGTGTCTATGCCGCGCTCGGAATGATGTACATTCCCCCTGAGCTGCGCAGCGGGCTCGACGAGATCGATCGCGCGCTGGCCGGTTCCTTGCCGGCATTGCTCGAGACGGGTGACATGCGCGGCGACTTTCACATGCATTGCACCTGGAGCGACGGCCGCGATTCGCTCGAAGCGATGATCGCCGCGGCAAAGGCGCGCGGCTATGACTATCACGCGATCAGCGATCACTCGTGGGGGCGCGGACGAACTTACGGGCTCGATCCGCAGAAGCTGCGCGAGCAGCGTGCGCTCGTCGAAGAAATCTCGACGCGCATTGGTATGCGGACGTTCTGTGCGAGCGAGGTGGACATTCTGCCCGACGGAACGATGGATTACGACGATGAGGTGCTGGCACAGCTCGACGTCGTCATTGCCAGCGTGCATTCCGGATTCGACATTGGGCGCGACGCGATGACGACCCGCATCATCCGGGCGTGTGAGAATCCATTCGTGACGATCATCGGACACCCGACCGGAAGAATGATCGGAAGTTTCCACGGCTACGAGTTCGATTACGACGCCGTATTTGCGGCAGCCGCGCGTACGGGAACCGCGCTCGAGATCGACGGGCAGGCGCTGCGGCTCGATCTGCCCTCGCCGCTTGCACGCCGGGCCAAGGAGCTCGGTGTGACCTTCACCGTCGATTCCGACGCCCACGGGGTCGAGGATTTGCCGGAAATCGAGCTGGGGGTTGGACAGGCGCGCCGGGCCGGTCTCACTAAAGAAGATGTGCTTAACACACGTTCTTATGAGGATGTGCGAGCGTTCATTGCCCGCAAGCGAGGTCGCACATGATTGATACGATGGCGGTGAAAGCGCCCGACGGCGTCGACTCCGCGGTGCGCTCTGCCGGAACCGATGGCCCGGCGCTCGTTTTCGTGCACGGCGTCGGCTCGACGGCAGCAATTTGGGATCGGCAGCTCGACGCATTCTCGGGCGCATATCGTACTCTCGCAATCGAGCTGCGCGGTAACGGGGTGCCGAAGCCGGAGCCGGACCCGCGCGCAATCACGCGTGCCGGCTATGCGGCCGACGTGCTCGCCGCACTCGACGCATTGCGCATCGAACGCGCGACGATCATTGGCTGCAGTTTGGGTGGCGTCGTCGCATTCGAATTGTGGGAGCATGCCAAAGCGCGCATCGATGCCATGGTGATTCTCGGCAGCTTCGCTGCCTACCCCAATGCGCGCGCCTATGCCGATGGTATCTGCAACGCGGTGCGCGCCGCAGGGACAATGGACGTCTTCGCGCACGAGCGGGCGTCGCGCCTTGGCGCAATGCCGCAGGATCGGTTGCGTGAAACACTCGAGCAGATGGCGAGCAAGAGCGTTGCATCGTATCTCGCCGCGACCGAGGCGACCTGGACCGGGGACTATCGCGCAACGCTTGCGACGATCGATGTCCCGGTACTCGTGTGTGCCGGCGAAAACGACGCGATTGCGCCGCCTGCGCTTTCGCGCGAAATCGCCGACGGTATCGCAGGTTCGGAACTCGCGCTGATTCCGCGCGCCGGCCATGTCGCAAACGCCGACAACCCGAACGCATTCAACGATTTGCTGCGAGGCTTTCTCGCTCGCGTAGCGGTGGTCTGAGGATGCGCGCCGTGGCAAAGTCGCCGAATGAAGCCGCGAGGCTCGATGCGCTCGCCGCATATCAAATTCTCGACTCGACCGAAGGCGCAACCTACGTGGCCTTCACGGAGCTGGCCAGTGAGATCGCAGAGTCGCCCATGGCGACGATCTCGCTGGTGGACGATACGCGCATTTGGTACAAATCGTCCAAGGGCCTCGATCTGCGCGAAGTCCCACGCAACGGATCGTTTGCGGCGCACATCGTCGCGTCCGGCGCGCAACTGCTCGTCGAAGACGCGCGTGCCGATGCTCGCTTTCGCAGCAACGTTCTGGTTACCGGCCCCTCGCAGGTGCGCTTCTTTGCCGGCGTTCCGCTTATCACGCCGCAAGGCTTTATCCTCGGTGCCTTTTGTGTGCTCGACACTCGCCCGCGTACGCTCACCGAGCTCCAACTCAGCCGTCTGAGCGCACTCTCAGCCGCGCTGATGGACGTCTTCGAAACACGGCGGCGGATGCTCTCGCTCCTCGAGACCGCCGGTGCCGACGTCTTCATGATCAGGGCCGATGATGACGCGATCTTCTTTGTTTCGCGCGGCGCGTGCGAGCGGCTCGGATATACGACCAAAGAACTGATCGGGATGCCGGTCTACGACGTGATTCCCGCGATGACGCAGACGGTTATGCAAGACGTGCTGATCCGCGCGCGTCGCGGCGAGGCTGTCGTGCGCGAAGCCGAACTGCGGCGCCGCGACGGCACCAGCTACCCGGTCGAGATTCAAGTCAACGTCGAAACCGAGCGAGGTCGCGAACGTATTCATGCGATCGCGTTCGATTTGACGCAACGACGCGCGCGCGAGCGCGAGATCGCACTATTGCTCGATGCGGTCAACGTCGCCGGTGACGTCATTTTGGTCTATTCGGTCGGCGCGGGCGGCGAATTGACGCTTTCCTACGCTAACGACGCGTTTACGCGCCAGACGGGCTATTCGCGCGACGAAGCGATCGGTCGTGGCCTCGCATTTTTCCGCCAGAGCATGCCCGACGACGAGGGCATGCGCGGCGTTCGCGAAGCGCTCGAACGCGGGATACCGGCGCAAGCCGAGATCGCCAGCTATCGTAAGGACGGTTCGACGTATTGGAATTCCGTTTCGTTGCACCCGGTGCGCAGTGCCGGCGGCGCAGTGACGGATTGGATTTCAACCGAACGCGACATCACCGGTGAAGTAGAGCGTACGAGCGTGCTTGCCGAGGAGCACGATCGCCTGCTGGCGCTCACGCGCACTGCTCGGCG
>Ga0210385_10001910_pt1 | contig 12691 bp, 9 predicted proteins | sample IncBWH26OmetaG_FD_160107 | JGI IMG/M metagenome (GOLD analysis project Ga0210385, IMG submission 160107) | Forest soil microbial communities from Barre Woods Harvard Forest LTER site, Petersham, Massachusetts, United States - Inc-BW-H-26-O ... | reverse complement strand
CAGTAGCGCAGAGTACGCGGGGTTGAGCAGGGCCGTCACGCCGTAGACCAGGGCGGTCATCACCCCGAAGAGCAGCAGGTGTGCCTGGTCGCCTTTGCCCAACGGACTCCAGCGGTCGCGGATGAAGCCAAACACGAAACCGAGAAAGAGCGGCGTGCCGATCCAGAGTTTGAACACGGCCAGTTCGTTGGCCGTACTGTGCAGGCGGTTCTTGAGGAAGAAGGTCACTGGGATGTCGATCAGGCCTCCGGCGGGGTGCGCGAAATTGACCAAAGTCAACAGCAGCCCCCCAAACAGGAACGCTTCGCGGGTGTGCGCCGTGGAAAGCGGCGGCGCCAGAGCGATCGCATCATCGGTCATGCTGTATGGTTTCCTTTTCGCCGCCAGCTGCGACAGCCATAAGCATTGGCGCGCAGTTGAGCTCCTAGCAGCTAGCGAAGTGCCCCTAGGCCTTAAGCAAAACGTGGTCGATGCGCCGATCGGGTATGAACCACCGCGGCGCCACCAGCAGGTACAGCGCCTGCGACACCCACTGCTGCCACAATGATGGCGCGATGCCCAGCGCATAGAGCCCCGATGGGTTTTGTCGCAATTTGTACACTGTTAAATCAATCACAATCTGAACAGAATACCAAGCTCCATCGCAGTTATCTGCACGAGCCCGACTTTGCCGTATCCCGGCTGCGCGGCAAGTCGCCACAGCAATGCGCGTTCTTCACCCGTTCGCAGAAACTCAAGGAGGAAAGTTTGTTTCTAGCGAGCGTGTGTTCCCTGCTCGGCGTGCTGCCGCAGGCGGGAACGCAGTTCAATCAGCGGGCTTTGGCCAATCTGGCTCGCGGCGAACTGCTATGCCAGGCGTTTGAGGTCTACCAGCAGCTGCTGCCCTCTCACGGCATCAGCTTCGAGCACGCGGTGTTCCTGGTTAAGTCCCTGGCGCGGGGCGATGAGTTCGCGCTCGGCAACTGCGGTGGCTGCGGAGCGGTGATCGAATTGGACCGGGCCGCCGTCGGCGCCGCCACCTGCCTGCATTGCGCGGACTGATGAGCCGCCGGTCAGGAGGCGCTGGCGATGCGTACATTTATCCTCAAAATACGGGTGCGATTTTGAGCCTCCCAACGAGTTCAGAACACTTCGAAATCATCTCCGCCCACGGGACGTGCAAAGTCGCCCCAATTTCCACTCGTGCGCCAGTACTCCACAATCCTCAGGTCACGCAGCAGATCCTTGAAGCGCGGGTCTTTGCGCGCCTTGCGGAATACCGGCATCCACACCAGGTAGCAAAGCATTGAGTGCAAATCGACAAAGGCGCGACGCGCTGCCATAAGGGCCAGATCGATATCGTCGAATTGCGCCGCCCACAGTGCGATTTTGAACTGGCGTGTGGCATCCTGGTTCGAGGCATCGTCAAATGCCCGCCGCAGTCGTGATCGCGCAACCTCGGGCTGGTCGATCAATTCCAGCAGCTCGGTCTGAACGGGCATGTGCACGCCTTCATGGGCAAGCAGCCGCTGCAGATGTTCCTTGATGATGGCCGATGGCAGTCCGCGTGCCCACGCGCGAAGCAGGGCCAAATGCTCAGAGCCCTCTCGCGTGCCAGGCAGGTCTTGACTGCGGCGGTACTCCGTATCCGCCTCCTCGTAGCGTCCAGCGATCGTCAAAGCTTGCTGCAATTGCTGCGATCCGAGAATCGACAATGGATCTGTGGTACGCACGGACTGAAGTAGGCTGATCGCCTCCTCTGTCCTGCCAACGCCGGCGAGCGCAATGGCAAAGCTGATCGGCACCCGCACGTCGGATGTGGGGTGCAGTTCCAAAGCCTTTCGGTAGGCCCGCTCCGCGGCAACCCAATTGCGCCCAAAGACCTCCCGGGCGGCACGTACCCCATGGCTGGCCCAGAGGTTTGGGGCAATTGCGAGCGCGCGCTCGATCGCGATATTCAGTTCCTGTTCGGCTTGCGCAGATGAGTCCGGAGCGTAAATCAGGCGCAGCATGATCAAACCGGCGAGCCCAACCCAGGCGAGTGCAAACTGCGGATCGAGCACCAGCGCCTGACGATACAGCTCACCGGCGCGCTTCAGCTCGGCCAGTCCCGATAGGTTTTGGAGCGCCTGGGCGCGCAGATGCAAATCGTAGGCCTCGAGGTTGTGCGTGCCGCCGAGCGGCACACCACTGCTGACGCCAAGGGCAATTCCGAGCGCGTGGGCAACCGATCGGGCGATATCATTCTGAATCGCGAACACATCATCCAGCTCGCGATCAAAGGTCTCGGACCAAAGGTGGTAGCCATCGGTGCAATCGACGAGTTGGGCGGTGATGCGCAGCCGGTTCCCAGCCTTGCGGACGCTGCCCTCCAGGACACATCCCACCGAGAGCTTCTCACCTATCACACGCAGGTCCTCGTTCTTCCCCTTGAACGCGAAGGATGAGGTTCGACCCAGTACTCGCAGACCCTTGAGGTGGGCGAGCTTATCGATCAGCTCTTCGGCGAGTCCGTCGGAGAAATACTCTTGCTCTCGATCCGAGGACAGGTTGGCGAAAGGAAGCACTGCGATTGAGCGACTCGGGCTGCGTGCGTCTATGGGCGGGCTACTATCGGTAGGGCGCATCGATTGTTGCAGTGGGGGCGCTGCAACCGCGCTAGCCAGCATCGAATTTAACCTGCTGCGACGTCCGCTCCACAGTCGATCACCCAACAACGCGACGACGAGCAGGCCCAGCGCAAGATCCAGGAATCGGCCCATTTGAGTCGGTGCCATGAGTTTGTTGTGCCACAATCGCTCGGCAACGAGACCTACGACAAGCAGCCCCAACACTAGAAGAATAATGCGATCCAGCGTGCGGCCGGCAGTAGCCCGGTCCGCAGATGACACCTTCCTGGTTGCGAAAAAGACCAAGGTGAGCGACAGCGGCAATCCAAGTCCGAGACCGCCGATGACCATCCGTCCAACCAATTCCGGCCAATGATAGGCGCTGGCAACGAGTTCCTCGCCGTGGGCGATAGCGAGCGCTGCCACCAAATACGCAAGCGCTGCTTGGATCAGCTTGTGCTCTTTGAAGCGCGACCACGGCCCGCGCTCGCTCCCGGATGTCACCAGAACCGGGACCGAAATGACCTCGTGGCGATCATTGGAAGGGTCAGTCATGGAGTTATGGTCATCTGAGGGTCACGGCGACGCAAGCCGGAAGACATGCACGACATTTGCACTGCAACATTTGCTGGGCGAACTGGCGTCCGAGCATAAACACGCACCCGTGCAGCGACCGATCGGACGTCAGCGGAGGCGAGGATCCGGTGGCTCTGCGGACTCCCTGGCGATGCAAGCAAACATACGAATGCCGCGACGCGGCGTTCATCGAACACTAAGTACCCCCAACAACAACGCTACGAGGTACGGTGATCCGCATCTGAGGTCCCGTACTGATCAAGGCCAGCCGCACATCAGTTTCGAACATCTGGTGTTTCTGGTCAGCGCGCTCGCCCAAGGTGAGGAACTGACGCTGGCTAACTGCGAGGAGTGTGGCGCACTCACCGTTGGCGAGCGCATCTCGTGCAAGGCACGGCGGTGCCTGCATTGCGCTGCTGCTCAGCGTTGAGCGGCGACCAATGAGGCCACGCGATGCAGCACCTCCGGCGCAATGCCCAAGGGCCGGCTGCTGCCGGCCTAGGTCGCGCGCAGCGCCTGGGTGACCTGCAGGCGCGCGGCGCGGATGGCCGGCAGCGCACTCCCGGCCAGTGCCAGTCCCAGTGCCCAACCGATGCCCGTGGCAACGAGGCGCGGCGTGATGAGCAGCCGGTAGATGTTCTGGTCCATCATGAATTCGCGGCCGCCGAACAGCAGCCACGCAACAGCAGTTCCGAGCAGCGCGCCGAGCAGTGACAGCAGCAGCGCTTCGAACACCAAGGATGCCGCCACCGGCAAAGCGCCGTAGCCGATCGCGCGCAGAGTCGCCACTTCCCGGACCCGCGCGGCGACGATGCCGTAGAAGATGTTCACCAGGCCGAACAGCGCGCCGACCGCCAGGATTGCGCCCGTCAGATACGCCATCGCCGTGAAATACTCGGATTGTCCGGCCACGATGCGGTCAAAGTAACTCTGTTGCGTTTCCGCCGTGACCGCGAGCGCGGGGTTCGTGACCAGCCAGTGGCGGAATTCGCTGAGTTTCGCTGGAGTTTCCAGCCGCGCCTGGACACTGCCGTACCCCGAGCGGTGCGTCACGGCCGCGAGCGTGTCGACATCGCCCATGAGCTCATTGGCATTGACGCCATCGGCCGCGAACACTCCGACGATGGGCCAGGTCCCCTCCCGGAGGCGGACGCTGTCGCCGATGTTGAGGCCGAACGCACGCTGCGTGCCGGCGCCGACGATCAGTTCCTGGCGACCGGACTGGAACATGCGTCCGGAGGTGATTCTGAAGCCGGGACGGATGGCGGCCCCGCGCGCACCCATGCCACGGATCCGCAGATACCCGCCGCTGGCGATGGGATGGAGCGGAGGCGTGAAGAACAGCAGCTCGGCGTCTCCGAGCACTGTGCCGTCGGGGCCGTGTGCGAATCCCGGTGCATTGAGAATGGTACCGATGACATCGCGGGGCAGGTCGCTGTTGGAATCGAACAGATCCTTGTTGGGCAGCACCACGGCGATGTGGGGGTCGGTGGCCGTGCGGAAGGCGTCAACGACTCCTGCGGTGGCCGACAGCATCGACAGCAGCACCCCGACCACACAGGCCGTGGCGATGAGGATGGTGAGCGCGGCCGCCCGGCGCTGCGGCAGTGTGGACAGGCCGAGCTTCAGCAGCAGCAGGTATTGGCGGATGACGGCCATTCAGCGGCCCGCCAGCGCATCGGCGACGCTCAGCCGCCTCAGCCGCAGCATCGGCATCGCGCTGCTGGCGAGGGCCAGCAGCACCGCGAGCGTGACCGCGAGCGCCAGGACCGGCAGTGTCGCCAGCGACGTGGTGAGCATGCGCGTCAGGTATTGCGGCAGCAGGTGCGCTGACCACCGGCCCAGCAGCATCGCCAATCCCGTACCGAGCACGGCGCCCAGCACGCAGGGAATGACCGTCTCGATGAATACCAGGGCCAGGAGCTGAGCGGCAGGGAAGCCCACTGTTTTCAGTACCGCGAATTCCGGCACGCGCTCCCGGACCGACCGAGCAATGGCGTGGGAGGTCAAGAACAGCACCATGAGGAATCCGGCACCGCCTATGCACAGTGTCATCGACTCCGTATTGAAGCCGATGTTCGACAGGATCTGCGCGTTCAGCCTTTCGGAAATCGCCTGGGTTGCCGTAGCCGAGTTGAAGTACCGCTTGTCGATCTGATCGCCGATGGCGGTGGCCCCGTCGCCGTCCTTCAAGGCCACGTAGTAGGAATAACCCAGGCCGCGCTGTTCGGGGGGCGCGGTGTTTTCGAGGTACTGCGAATTGCCGACGATGAAGCCATTGGTTCCGGACCAGTTCGGGTCATCCGGCACGATACCCAGTACGTGAAATTCCCAGGTCGTGCCACCGTCAGCGCGGCTGCCGGGTTGCGTGCTGACGGTGAATACATCGCCGGTCTTGAGGCCCCACTTGGCGGCGGCCTTGACGCTGGGGAATATGCCCGCAGGCGTGGCAAACAACTGGTCCCACTGCGCCGGCAGAATGGGCCCGTCCGACCACACGGTGCGCATGGCGCTGGTGACCGTGCGTATGCCCACACCAGCATGCGGGTCCACATGATAGCCACCCAGCCAGCGGCTGCCGGCCACGCTGCGCACGCCGTTCATCTGCGCGATCTGTTCACCTATCGCCAGCGGCAGTCCACCGGGGCCCGAGTCACCATTGAACAGGGGATCCACGAACAGCCGATCCATCCGGGAGTGAGCCACGATGTCTCGCGCGGTCAGATTCATGCTGATCATCAGCGACAGCAGCGTGAAGCCGGCCGCCACCGCCAGCACGGTCAGCAGGCCTTCAGCCGGTTTCCGTGCCAACGCGGACCAGATCAGCGGCCAGTACTTCAAGGCGAGGTCCCTACGATAGGAGCCTGATTGTAGCGATCCGGGTCGCTAGGCACGCCACGGCTGTATAACAGGTGTTGTGATCTCAAGGCCGTGGGCCCGGTATTTCACCTATGACTCACCCGCAAACCCGCCCGCGTGGACTCTGCCTCCGGAACCCTCGCACTTACGGGATGACGATGGCGCTGCTGGCATTCGGGGACGGGCGGCCCGCGATGGCCGCCGACGCCGCGGCGCCCGGTTACTGCGGCTGGTGGCAGCGATGCATTTCGTAATGGCCTAAAAGCGCGGCTGCACACCTGATATGCTGGCTCAACAACACTCGATAAGATCGGGTCGCCATGATGAATTCACCGTTCCGGGCACCAGCGGACGCTGCCAGCGTACTCTCAATATTGCTCGCTCTCGGTCGTTAGACTGGAGTCATTGGCCTGTGCCCGTGAAGCTACCATCGATCGGTGCCTTGCTGCTGGGCCTCATTCCATTCGCTGCGATGTGCTTTTCGGTCTCGCTTTGGGACCACATTCATCCGATGCCTTTCGGCTTCCCATTCAATCTGTTCTGGCTGATCTGCTGGATCGTGCTCAGCCCGTTATGCATGTGGGCCGCATACCGGGTAGGAGCCGCCAGGAACAGGACCGGCGACAGAACCGAATGAGTCCCACTGCCGTTTCCCTGACGACAATTCTGGTCATCGTCGCATGCGGCGTCGTCATCGGCTTCCTGGCCGCATCGCGCCGGGAAGTGGACCTGGAACAGTGGGCGGTTGGTGGCCGCGGCTTCGGCGCTGCACTGATGTTCCTGCTCATGGGCGGCGAGATCTACACGACCTTCGCTTTCTTGGGAGCCAGTGGCTGGGCGTACTCGCGCGGTGGTCCGACCCTATACATCTTGGCCTACCTGACTCTGAGTTGCGTCGTCTCGTTCTTTATCCTGCCGCAGATCTGGGAGGTGGGCCGCAAGTATGGAATGCAAACCCAATCGGACTTCTTCGGCATGCGTTACGGCAACAGGTACCTAACGGGGTTCGTCTGCGTTGTCGGCATCGCCGCCCTCGTCCCCTACCTGCAGCTTCAGCTCACGGGGTTGGGCATTATCGTCTCCGTGGCCAGCTTCGATCGCATCGGGCGCATACCCGCAATGGCGGTCTCGGTGGCGCTGTTGTCGGCATTTGTCTTTGCAGGCGGGATTCGAGCCGTGGCGTGGGTCAGCGTGCTGAAGGACGTACTGATGGTTTGCACCGTCCTCGCCATCGGCATCGGCATTCCATATATTTACTTCGGCGGTATCGGCCCAATGTTCGCGACCTTGGCGCAGTCCCGGCCGGCACACCTGACCATGCCCGGCGGCACGCCCAACCTGGGTCATACGTGGTACTTCTCCACCGTTCTGTTGTGTTCGTTCGGCGGTTACATGTGGCCGAATGCGTTTGGAGCGACCTTTACGGCAAAGAGCGGGGATACCCTGCGCCGCAATGCCATCGTAATGCCCCTGTACACTCTCACGCTGGCCTGTATCTTCTTCGTCGGCTTTACGGCGGTTTTGATAGTGCCCGGCCTCACCAATGGTGATCTGTCGCTCTTGACGCTCGTCCGCAAGAGTTTTGCACCATGGTTCCTCGGCGTGGTCGGTGGTGCGGGCGTCCTCACGGCGATGGTACCCGCTGCCATTTTCATCCTCACCGGCGCCACGCTATTCGCGAAGAACTTCTATCGACCGGTCTTCGCGCCTGCGATGACGGACCCTCAGGTGGCCAAGCTGGCGCGAGTCATGGTTGTGGTGATCGGCCTCATCAGCCTGTGCCTCGCCGTCTACAGCTCCACCACATTGGTGTCCCTGCTGCTGACCGGTTACGCGGTCGTATCCCAATTCTTCCCCGGCGTGGTCCTGGGTCTGTATTGGAAACGCGTCACCATGACCGCAGTCTTTGCCGGTATGATTGCCGGGGTCGGCGCTGCGATTTTTCTGATGCTCACCCATCGGGACCCCTGGTCGGGGTGGAGCGCCGGCTTCCTGGCCCTATGCCTTAATTTTCTGATTACTACAATTATGAGCTTGCTGACGCGAGCAAACACGGCGCCTTCACTACAGATCGTCGCGACCGGCGGCAGCAGCCTTCCCGTCGGACTTTCCTAAGACCAGAACAGCGGTAGCATTCCGATAGACCTCGTCGCTGGAAAACGCAGCGTTGCCCGCGGAAAACCGCATATCCATCTGGTAACCCCATAAGCTCGTGATGGAACCCAAGTAAGATCAATGGCTGCGCCTTCTTACCCGAAGCGCAAAGGCTGCGGCATTGCGCTGACTTAGAACGACACCCGGATACCGATGCGGTACGCAAGCCCGAGCTGATCGTAGAAGATCGGGTTGCTGGTGTAGCTGAGAAAGGCGCCTATGAACGTACCACCCACGTAGTTGTAGGGAGGCGCCCTGTTCAACAGGTTGTTCACCTGGGCGAAAATCCGCAGTGTCTTGATCCCCGGGATCTTGTCCCAGCCGTACGCGGCATTCAGGCCGAACAGGAAATAGCTCGGCATATGGTTGGTGAAGCTGTTTGGAAAGAGGATCTGGCCGCCCTGCGCCTTGGCCTGTGCCTGCGCCTGCGCATCCGCGGGTGCACCGGGCGTCCCCGCGAGCGTCGCGTCCGGGAAATTGTTGAGTACCCATCCATACAACGTCGGGTTGGTGAGCTGCGTAACGGCATCATTGTTGACCCTGCCGGAGTTCACCCAGCTCATATTCGGCGTCAGACTGAAGCCGCCCCTTGCCCAGGTGATGGACATGTTGCCGCGCCATCTGGCGGCCGGCTGCACATCACTTAGAAAGTTCTCGGTTCCCAGCTCGTTCAGCTCGTTCATCACCGGTGTGGTGCTTCTGTTCTGATAGGTCTCCTTTGCGGTCCACGTGGTGAGCGCGCGGGCCGTCAGGGTGCTGGCGCCCGGCAGGGAGTGCACATAATTGACCGAGAAGTCGACACCACGCTCGTCATAGAACGCACCGTTGTAGGCGGGATTGCTTACCGCGACGATGTTGGCGGCCTGATCGGTCTGCTGATACGCGGCCGCACCGGTCCTGACGGGCGCACCGGTGCAGTCGACCACGACTCCCTGGGACACCGGGGCGTTTTCCCCGGCCGGAGCCCCGCTCGTACAGGCCAAACCATCGGAGTTGTAGGCATAGGGGTTGAAGGTAATCAGGGCGCAATCAGCGGCAACTCCTGCCGAGCAGCCCGGCAACGATGTGTCGGTTGCGCCGTTGATGGCGTTGGTGAGGTGGATGTGAAACCAGTCGGCCGAGGCCTGCAGCCCGGTGAGGTAGGCAGGCAGGAAGATCAGGCCGAGGGTGGTTGTATTCGCCGTTTCCGGCTTCAGATTCACGTTTCCCGCAAGATTGGAGGTGCATGGATCATCGTTGTACATGGTAAAGGCGGGAACGTTCGGATTGCTGACGTAGCCGCACTGCCCGTAGGCACTGCCAGCGATAAAAGTTTGCGAGGCGTACAAATCACGCGGGTCCGGCGCGCGCGAGTCGCGAGACTGCGTAGCGCGCAGGCGGATACTTTCGATGGGTTCGTATAGCAGCGAGGCCTTCCAGGTGGGGAGCTTCGAGCTGCCCTCGGCGCCCGCGGGAATTCCGACGGCGTACAGAGCCTCGTTGCTGTAACGCGACGCGCGTGCCGCCAGGTCGAAATCCAGCAGCCGCGCCCAGGGAATTCTCCTCAATAGCGGAACGTTCAACTCCAGGTACGCCTCATTCACGTTCACGACGCCGCCGTAGCCATTGCCGAACTGGACGACCGCATCGGTTGCATCCGCCATGCAGGTGGTGAAAGCAATGCCCGTGTCTGCCGTGCAGTTCCCCTCGTCGTTGTGCACAACCTCCTGGTGCCACTCAACGCCGGCCGCCATCGTGAAGGCACCTGCGCCAATGCCCTTCCAGATGTCACCCGAAGCATTCAGCGCAAAGGTGGTCTGGGTCTGACGCAAGCGCTCAACCAGTGAGACGGAGATGTAATCGCGCTGCGCCGCGGTCAGCGGCTGAGTGCCGAAGGGATTGACGGGTACGCAGCCCTGCGCCAGCAGATTCGCCTGGTCAATGCCGTCCAGTCCGGTGGCCGGATTCGGCGGAGCGACGCCCGCCAGGGCCGATTCTTCGTTCAGAAAGGCCGTGGTCAGGTATGACGGTCCGGTGAAGAATCCATAGGGCGCAAGGCCGCCCGGCTCACCGATACCGAGCAGGCCATTCAGCGCGGCACCAAAAGCACCACCTTGGGCTGTCACCCGGCATTCCGGCCCATTCGGGCCCTCGACCACATCCAGTGCCATCTGTTCGCGGATGGTGCTCTGATCAGTTGGCGAGCCCTGCTGGCGCTCCGTCAGACCGTATTCGCCATACGCGTCCCAGGTCCACGAGCTGCTGCCAAACCTGCCGTCCAGGCCACCCGAAATGCGCTTCACGGTGGTATCCGCGTACTGGGTATTGGGCAGCTGACTCGAAAAATCCTTGGTCAGCAGGTAGCCGTTGCCACTGGTCGCAGGCCCCAGGACAGAGACCGCAGCGGGCGTCAGGTACGGGTTGTCGTAACCAATGAAACCTGATTCGCCCCCGTTACCCAGTAACTGCACCGCCGTTACAGTGCCCCAGTTCAAATCGAGACTGGCAGTGATGTTTTCACTCACCTTGGCGGTTAGCATCGCAGTGCCAACGGTGCGCTGCACCGGCGTGATCAGGTTGTAGTACAGGTTGACGGCAGTGCCTTGGCCCCCGGGCGCCACACCGTTACCGCCATTGAAGGCTCCATTGGTCACGTAGGGCCCGAATGCGTTGCCGAGAGAGTTGGCCACAAGGCTCGGCCCGACGGGGTTGAACGTCCCCGGAGCCGTCATTACGAAGTTCGTCAAGGTGCCGTTCGGATTGTTCAGGCTGTCGGTCAGGCCGGGGACCGGATAGTCAGAATATTGCGGTGCGCCGTTCGCCAGGGTGCCAATCTGGTAGTAGCCAACGTCGCGATTGCACCAGCTGCGATTCGAGGTTTGACATTCCGCCGCACCGCTCTTCTCGAATTCGCCGCCAATCACGAGGTGCATTCGATTGTCGAACAGGTCGTGACCATACGCGGCGCTGACATGTCGGTCTGCGGCATCGCCGTAGCGGGTGTCATAGCTGTCGGCATTGAGTTTGCCGCCTTCCAGTTGACGGTCGAGGATGATATTGATGACACCGCCGATCGCGCCGGAGCCGTAAGCGGCCGAGGCGCCCCCGGTCACCGTGTCAATGCGCTTGAGCAGCACCCCGGGAATCAGATTCAGGTCGAAGCTGTCGCCGGTATTGGTCGGCACGGCGCGACGGCCGTCGATCAGCGTCAGTGTGCGGGTACCAAAAAAGCCATTCAGACCGCGCAGATCAGCCACATACGCCCCGGTGAAAAAGCTCGAACCGCCGGTGGTCTGCGGCGTGAACAGTGAAGTATTGGCCGGCGTCACCTCAAGGACCTGCCCGACATTGACGACGCCGAGGTTCTCGAGGGTCGCAGCGTCGATGACGGTGGTGGGGGTCGGGGTGGTGAAATCTGTGGTGCGCTTGATGCGCGTACCCGTGACGGTGACTTCCTGCAGCTGCCGGTCGTCGTTGTCGGTAGCGGCCGCCGGCGCCTCTTGCGCTGCCGCATTTGTAGACCAAGTGACCGCGGCCATCAGAGCGCAGAACATGACGGCGGAAGAAGCGGCAACCGTGCGCCGGGCTGAAATCATTCGCAGTCCTCCGGATTTTGGAACGCCGTTCGCTCACGCAGCGAACCGGCCCTTCGAATGAGTCGCTCCGACGCCGGCAGGCCCGGCGAAGCTGTCACAACCAAAACAGCGCCCGAGCAGGTACGGAACGGTCTGGACTGTCAGCGGCGTCGGCCAGCACGACCGGACGCAGCTTCTGGCGGATTCGTGACCCTGGTATCGGGCGTCTTATGGCGCTGCGCGCTATTTGTTCTCATCGAAGAGTCGATCTAGATGCTTTGCTCATCGAGACTACGGCGGTCCAGCCCTTGCCGCAACTGGTCGCGCCGCACCGGCAGGAATCGAGCCCGAGCTGAACCAAAGAGCCGACACAACAATCATGGCGCTGCATTCGCCTTCGTACGCTTCCCGCCCCAATCACGCCGAGACGTCAAATTGCCGTATACGCTCTGGGGGTCCCGAGTTCCGTCGACCGATCTAGGTTCCGGGAGCAGCATTGTCTGCCTTGCACACGCCGGATCTATCGCCGGTCAATTCCAGCTGGCGTCGCCAATCAGGCTGAGGCGGCGTGACTTGCCGGGCGGGGCTTTGATCCGATCCGACCGCAGCGCCTTCGCTGCACCCAGCGGCATGCACTGCGGCTGTCCGCCTTTTAGATCTCCGGTTTGTCGAACACTTCCTCGACGCTGAGGCCGAAGGCGTCGGCAATGCGAAAGGCGAGCGGCAGCGAGGGATCGAACCTGCCGTTCTCGATGGCGTTGATGGAATTGCGCGAGACGCGCACCCGTAGCGCCAGCTCGGCCTGACTCCACTCCTTCGCGGCGCGCAGCACGTGGATGCGGTTTTTCATGACGCTTTTTGTCTATGCGTCATGACAGTTCCCCGCTGCCTCCCATGCGCCGCTGCCAGATGAAGGAGAAGAAGACGATGGCCAGCGTTTGAATCACCATGACCAGCGCG
>Ga0210385_10001909_pt1 | contig 12693 bp, 14 predicted proteins | sample IncBWH26OmetaG_FD_160107 | JGI IMG/M metagenome (GOLD analysis project Ga0210385, IMG submission 160107) | Forest soil microbial communities from Barre Woods Harvard Forest LTER site, Petersham, Massachusetts, United States - Inc-BW-H-26-O ... | reverse complement strand
AGCCGGCGGTATTGGGCGCGCCGCTGCGACCCCGCGCGTCGATGACGACGCCCGCGTCGGCAAGCGCGGCGACGATCGCGTTGCGTGGCAGAAACCGCCAGGGTTCGGCCGGCTGCTGCGGTGGAAACGGGGAGAGGACCGCACCGCCGGAGGCAATCATACGCGCGGCAAGCGGCGCATTGCGGCGCGGAAAAAACTGGGCGTGCCCGCCGCCTAGTACGCCAACCGTCGGGGCACCCGCTTCGAGGGCTCCCTCGTGCGCGGCCGTGTCGATCCCAAGGGCAAGTCCCGAGACGATGCAGCACCCGGCGGCGCCGAGCTGGCGGGCAAAGGTGCGGGCCAGGCGCCGCCCATAGGGCGTCGCCGCCCTCGTCCCTACGATGGCTACGCTGGGCCGCTGCAGCCCCTCGAGGCGGCCGAGCAGCCAGAGCCCGTCGCCTTCCCAGGCAAGGCCACGCTCCCCCCGCACGGTCTCGAAGGCGGTTCGGGTGGTATACTCCGGAGCATCCACGGTGCAGCCTTCACGCACGGTTCGTGCGGCGGCAAGAGGGCGACACGGTAGGAGGCCCCGTGGCGTACCCGAATACGGGGAGCCGCACCCAGCCCGAAGCTCTGGAGGATCCACAGGTGGCAGCAGAAGCCTATTGCGTCAAGTGCAAGACGAAGCGTCAAATCAAAGACGCCGTGCAGATCACGATGAAGAACGGCCGTCCCGCAACCGAAGGCAAGTGCCCCGAATGCGGGACCAAGATGTTCAAGATCGGCGCCGCCTCCTAGTTTTTGCGCAGACCAAAACCTAGGTCGGCGGGTCTTGCAGTCGCAGCGAAACGTGTTTTCGGAAGGCCGTCACGGCAGGACGCCGGGCGGCCTTTTTGCGTTTACTAGGGATAGTACCGTATAATACGAGCACCCACTATATAGTGGGCCTCGAGGTAACCGAACTGATCTGTCCGACCTGTCGCAAGAGCGAAACCCGCGTGGTGGACTCTCGCGACGATGAAACCGTTGTCCGTCGCCGGCGCGAATGTTTGGATCCGCGCTGCAAGCATCGCTTTACGACGTACGAGCGTATGGAAGCGCCACGTCTCTTCGTCGTGAAGAAGGACGGGCGCCGCGAGCAGTACAGCCGCGACAAGATTCTGAGCGGCTTGCGCAAGGCGTGCGAAAAGCGGCCGATCTCGGAAAATCAGATGGAAGCCGTGGCTGCCGATCTCGAGCGGGATCTCTTCGCCCGCGGCGAGAGCGAAGTCAGCTCGACGATGGTTGGCGAGAAGTTGATGGAAGCGCTGCGCACGCTCGATCCTGTCGCGTACATCCGCTTTGCAAGCGTCTATCGCTCGTTCCGCGATATCGAGAGCTTCCGGGAAGAGTTAACGCAACTTCTTTCTAAATAGCCGTACCGATGGATACGCTCGTGCGGGTTGCGCTCAAACGGCTCCCCGAGGCTCATGATTTGCCAGTCCCTTCGTACATGAGCGAGCACGCTGCTGGTGCCGATCTCTGTGCCGCGCTCGAAACCGAGCTGACGCTTGCGCCCGGCGCGCGCGCGCTGGTGCCGACGGGGCTCTCGATTGCATTGCCGGCCGGCTTCGAAGCACAGATCCGGCCGCGCAGCGGTCTGGCGTTGCGTCACGGCGTCACGTGTCTCAACACACCGGGTACGATCGACGCCGACTATCGCGGACCGATTGGCGTAATCTTAGCGAACCTCGGCTCGGCACCGGTCACGATTCGCCGTGGCGATCGCATCGCACAGCTGGTCGTTGCGCCGGTTTCGCGCGCGCAGTTCGATTTGGTGGAAGAATTACCCGAAAGCGCGCGCGCCGGCGGGGGCTTCGGCAGCACCGGGGTTGCGTCGTGAAGGTCTACGTCGTAGGGCGCGGTGCAGTCGGAGGGTTCCTCGGCGATCGTCTGGCCTCGATCGGCGTCGACGTCGCCTATGCGCCGCGCAACCTCGATGCCGTGACGCCCTACGACGCCGACGTGGCGATCGTTGCGACCAAATCGTACGACACCGACGGCGCAATCGTTACGTTGCGCAAAGCCCTAGCATTTCCGGAAAAGTGCGTCTTTGTCTGCCCGCAAAACGGTGTGGGCAACGAAGAAAAGCTCGCCGAAGCGTTCGGCGCGAACAACGTCGTCGCCGCGGCGCTCACCGTGCCGCTCGACCGCGACCGCGACGGAAACCCGAGCGTGGCGCGCGAAGGCGGCGGCTTGGCTTTTGCGCCGGTTGGGGATAGTGCGTTCAATTGGCTTACGGCGACGTTCGCCAGCACCGGCGTGCGCGTGCTGGTGGTCCCGGATTGGCGCGCACTCAAATGGAGCAAGCTCGCGCTCAACGTCGTCGCGAATGCAAGTTGCGCGATTCTCAACGTGCTGCCCGCGCGCATGATCCATTTCGAGAAGATCTTCGCGCTGGAAATTCGTATGATTCGCGAAGTGCGGGCGGTGATGGCGGCGATGAAAATCGCGCCGATCGACCTTCCGCGCTATCCGATGCGCGCATTGATCGCGTCGTCCTCGTTGCCGAGCCCGGTAGCGCGCGCCATCATGGCACGGCGCATCGCCGGCGGTCGCGGGACCAAACCGCCCTCGTTGCTACTGGATCTGCGCGCCGGCAAGACGCACAGCGAAGTCGATGTTCTCAACGGCGCGGTTGCCGCCGCCGGGAGCGCGATCGGGATACCGACGCCGGTTAATAGCGTCTACACGCGCGTGCTCGACGATATCGCGCATATGCCACAACTATGGGCGAAATATCGGGAGCGTCCCGAGGCGTTGGTGGCTGAAGTCGAAGCCGAGATGCGCCGTGTCAAGGCCCTGAAGCGAGGAGCATAGCCGGCTGCATGCGGGATCCGAAGGTGCCCGAATCGCTCGAAGGCTGGTGGATTCTCCATCGGATGTTTGCATTCGATCGCCGCTCCTGGGACGGCTTGCCCGAGAAGCGACGCGCCAAGTATTCGGCGCACGCGATCGATCTGGTCGAACATCTGCAATCGGGCAAAGACGGCGACGTCGGCGTCGCGCAAATCATCGGTCACAAGGGCGATCTGATGCTCACGCATTACGCCCGCACCTACGACGGTTTGGCCTATGCGCAGACCTTGGTTGACAAGCTCGAAGTGCGTGAGTATTTACAGGCGCTCGGATCGTACGTTTCGGTGCTCGAGCTGGGCATGTACGAAGCGACCGCCAAGATTCACCTCGAATTGCAGTCGCGCGGCCTCAACGCGCAGTCAGCGGAGTGGATCGCCGCCTTCGACGAGCTCGTGCGCAAACAAGCCGAGAGCCCGTACGTCGGACCGCGCCTGTGGGCGAAGATCCCGCGCCGCCGCTATACCTGCTTTTATCCGATGAACAAGAAGCGCGACGGTACCGACAATTGGTTCATGCTGCCCTACGAGGAGCGCGCCCAGCTCATGACCGAACACGGCAAAGTCGGCCGCGGATATCACGGGCAAGTCACGCAAGTAATCTCCGGCTCGATTGGGTTCGATGACTTCGAATGGGGTGTCGATCTGTACGCTGACGATCCGTTAGTGTTCAAGAAGCTTATCTACGACATGCGCTTTGACGAAGCGAGCGCGCGCTACGCGGAGTTCGGGCCGTTTTGGAGCGGTGTGCAGTTCTCGGCGTCGGAGCTTCGCGTATTCTTTGACGGCGACGCGGTTCCGGCGCTCGACGCTACGTCCTAGAGCGCACGGTTCCCGTCGGCATCGGCCACGGATTGGTCAGCAAACCGAACACAGCCATCGCGAGCGTCGCGATCCCACCGGCGGCGAAGGCGAGTTCGGTTCCACCGCGTTCGCACAGCCATCCGGCGAGCAGCGATCCGAGCGGACCGCTTGCAAGGAACACGTAGTTATACAGACCGCCCACGCGGCCTTGCAAGAATCCCGGCGTTGCCAGTTGCACGAACGCGTTGGTTGAAGCCGTATAGATCGTGTAGGCGACGCCGGTTGCAAGCAGCGCGATCGCGACCGGCACAAAGCTGTGCTGCGGGGCGAGGATGCATTGCGCAAGGCCGAACACCGCGCAGGCGGAGAGTAGCAGCGTGCGCGACGCGCGCGTTCGTGCCGCCGTCACCAACGCGCCGATCAACGCGCCCAAACCGAACACGGCGGCGATCCAGCCGTATGTCTGCGGGCCTCCGTGCATCGTCTGTTGCGCGAGAACCGGCAGTAGCACGTTGAAGTTGATCGCGAGAAATGACACCGCGAACATCATCGTCAGTACGATCGCTACCGTCTTGGTGTGCCGTGCGTAGCGCAGCCCGGCGCGGATCGATTCCAGCAGGCTGCCGCCACGGCGCGTGTCGGCCTGGGTATGAAATTCATCCGTACGCATCACCGCAATCGCCCAGATCACCGGGATAAAGCTAATCGCGTTGAGCGCAAAGCACACGCCGAGCCCGGTCGTGTCGATCAATACACCGGCGAGAGCGGGACCGATGATGCGCGTGGCATTGTTCAAGCTGGAGTTCAAGGCGATCGCATTGCCTAGCTCGGAGCGCCCGACAAGTTGCACGATCAGCGCTTGGCGGCTCGGATTGTTGAAGACCAGCACCGTCCCGCGCACCACCGCGATCGCGTCGATGAGCCATACCGACGCAATGTGGGCGAAGACGACGAGCGCCAGAGACGCGGCGCACAGCGCCATCGCGACTTGGCCGATCAGGAGCGTCGTGCGGCGGTCCCACCGGTCGGCGAGCGCGCCACCGAGTAATCCGAGCACCGCGTACGGCCCGTAGAAGCAGAAGCCGAGCACGCCCACCGCTTGCGCGGAATGGGTGAGTTCGAGAATCAACCACGATTGTGCCGCGGTCTGCAGCCAAGTGCCGATTTGCGAGACGAATTGGCCCGCAAAATAGAGACGGTAGTTACGATGTCGCTGGAGGCTCGCTAGCACCTACGACAAATTAGTCTGTATGGCCGACCTTTCCATTTTTGCCACCGATACCGTCACCGAGCGATTTCCGGCGGGGCACCGCTTCTTTACGGCCGGCGAAGACGGCGAGTTGATGTATGTCGTCTTGAGCGGCGAGGTCGACATCAGTCTGCGCGGCAAGATCCTCGAAACCGTCAACGCCGGCGGTGTTTTCGGCGAGATGGCGTTGATCGATCGGCAGAAGCGCAGCGCCGACGTGGTTGCAAAAACAGATGTCAAGGTCGCGGCGATCGATCGCAAACGTTTCCTCTTTCTGCTGACCAGAAACCCCTACTTTGCAATCGAGGTCATGACGGTGATGACCGAACGCCTGCGCAGGTTCGACGACAAGCTCTAAAGGCCGGCGGCAACGCCCAAGCACGCGAACGCGCTATTCAGCGTCGTTCGGGCTCGCCGGAGCCTTGTCGGTGTAGATCTTTGAGGCGCTGACTGCTTTAACAAACTCAAAGCCGGCGCTTGTTTAGCACGACCTTCGTCTTGCCGACTTGCATTGCGCCGTGCTCGTTTCGAGTTGTGCGTAGAGCAGAATTAACACATCAACGTCATACCCGTATGCTGTGCCAGCCAATCGCGGTTGTCAATGGCATGGATGGCCTACGATTGATGTGCGAATTTGCTGGGAATAGTGGGCTTAACGTTTGCTAGTTAAGGACACAATGACATGAGCGATCAAGGACCGGTTATTGTACAGGACAGTGGTGGTGGCAACGCTACGGCATTTGCACTCATCTTGGTGGTGATCGTTGCAATCGCGGTTGCAGCCTTTTTGTGGCATCCGTGGACGACGTCGTCAACGACACGTCAGACGACGGTCACGCAGCCAAATAACGCCGGGCCTGGATCCTCGTCGTCATCCACGACGAACTCGACGACGACCACGAACGGTCACCCGTAAGGCTGACCACGCCGCCGGTGATCGTGACTGTCACGGTGAGCTGCGCGACGTTGCCATACGAATCGGTGAAGGAGACGGTTGCCGTCCCTGCACCGATCGCGGTGACCGTGAAGCTCGTTCCCGATGCCGGAGACACGGTGGCGACGCCGCTCGCGCTGGATTGCGCGGCGAACGTTCCGCTATAGCCGGTCTCGCCGACCGACACCAATGCGGTTTGATTCGCTGCATCGAGCGCCAGCGATGTGCCGACGACGCTGCCGGGTAGCGTGATCACGGGTATTGATCCCGGACGCGGCGTTGGCGTCGCGCCGGCAGTATAGCCGCGGTCGGCTGTGCACGCGGTTATCGCGCACGCCAAGCAAAGAAGTACCGCGGTTAGACGCAAGCGGTTCATAATAATCCGCGACGTATTACGCGCTGCGTAGTCGCGGCCCTGCGGCAAAAGCCGTCAGCGCAGGATTATCTACTCTGAGAACTGAAGCACAAAACATGGACCGCAGAGTTGCTATTGCCCTCGCGGCTGCTTTGGTATTCAATGCAGCGGGCTGTGCATCTTCCGGCGGTAACGCGTCGATCCCCACGACTACGAGCAATGGCGCATCAGGCAGCCGGACCGGAAATGTAACGTTTACGTTAATGATTCCCAACGCGCCGGCGGCGGGATTGGCCAAGCGCCGGGCCTTCGTATCGTCGAGTGCAAACGGCGCGCTGGTAACGACCTACGCCCACTCCGACACGACGCACACCACGCCGCTCGGCAGCTCGGCAACCAACATCTCGTCAACGAGCAACGCGTGTACCACGGTCAGCGGTGGGCGCAACTGCACGATCGCGATCACTGCACCGGCGGGTGACGACGACTTTGTGTTCGGACTTTACGACGCCGCGCCGGTGGGCGGCGCGATTCCGTCGACAGCGCACGAACTTGGTACTGCCGGCGTGACGCAGACGATCGATGCCGGGACGACCAACACCGTATCGGCCGCTATTAGTGCGATCATCGCCGGCTTCTCCGGAAGTACGACGAACCTGAACGAGGCGGCCGACGGTATAGCGCAGACGATCGCGCTGGTGGTTTCTCCGACCGACTTTGGCAACAATCCGATTACCGCAGGTTCTGCAAACGCGCCGTATGCAAATCCGATTACCGCAACGGTCAATGACGGGAGCAAAGGTTACACGTTGCTCTCGCTCAACGGCGGGACGCCTGCCGCAACGGTGACGTTGACAAAAGCTACGGATACCGTGCAAGCGGTGTACAGTGGCGCCGGCGTCTCCGGCTATTCGGCGACGGTGACGCTGACCTCAAGCGCCGTCAATGGGCAAGGCGGTGCGATGATCGAGTCGCTCTCGCTGACGCCTGTGCTCTTCGTGACGAACCCAACGGTGTTCGCAGCAGGCACCCTCTCGTCCGCGTCACCGTCGCCCACCGCCGCGACCCTCAACACGTATCCCGAAGGTCAGCATGTGCTGATGATCTCGGAACCGACGGCGGCGAGCGGAACGACCTATACGGCGACGCCCACCGGTTGCTCGAATGTCCTGAGCGCCGGAACGGTCGTTGGCAAAGGCACGGCTGCGACGTTGTTGGCGGTTGGCGGTACGCAAACGTCAACGAGCGGCTGCAGTCTTGCAATTAGCGACGGCACGTTGACGTTTACCATTGCTGTGACGAACAGCGTGCGCAGCGGACCTTCGGGCTCGCCGGCGATAACAGAATATGCGCCACCGGCGATCGGGCCGGCCGGCATTGTGACGGGCGCCGACGGAAACCTATGGTTCACGGAAGCCGGCGACGATGCGATCAGTTCGATCAAGAGTGACGGGACGGGATACACGACGACGGGGCCTTTAGGCGGTGGCTTCGTCACCCCGATCGGTATTGCGCTCGGCCCCGACGGCAACGTGTGGTTCGGCGATTGCGATACGAACCTGGTCGGAAAGATCACAACGTCCGGCGCGCTGACGACCTATAGCAGTCAGACCGGCACCGGAATTCAGACACTTACGGCCGGGCTCGACGGCAATATCTGGTTTAGCGAGTGCTTCGGCGCCCCTGGCGGTTACGTCGGCGCAATTAACACGACTACGAGTGCGTTAAATGAAATCTCCGTCGAAAACAGCGGAAATCCGTACCCAGTTGCACTCGGGCCGGACGGCGGCATCTGGTATGGAGACTTCGGCAACTTTGTGATAGGACACATTGTATCGGGTTCGTCGTCGTCATTCACTCCGTTGACCGCCAATGCACCCACAGCCATGACGGCCGGCTCCGACGGCGCGATCTGGTTTACCGAGAGCCAGTGGATCGGTCGCATGACTACGAGTGGGTCTCTGACAAACTATAATCTCACCGCACTCGTGGGGGGCTCACCGAACACGAACTTCATTACCGCCGGTCCCGACGGGGCGCTCTGGTTTGCCGACGGCGGGAACAATGCCATCGGCCGGATCACGACCGCTGGTATCGTTACGGAGTATCCGGTTACGAGCCCTGGATCGAATCCGGTCGGCATCACCGTCGGCCCTGACGGCAACATCTGGTTTACCGAGAACGCCACCGACAAAATCGGCGTGCTGAAGTTGTAGGAGAAGATTGATGATCCAAAGATTAGCGATCGCGCTCCTCGTGTTTGCTTCAGCTCCGCTCGCGGCAGGCGCGATGACCCCGGATCAGATCGCGTCCGCGCCGCGCGTCTACAACGGTCAACACGTTGAGGTGACGGGGCGCGTGACGCACGTGCATCCGCTGCACCTGCGGAACGGCACGACATATGTGCGATTCTCCGTGTGCGCAACACGTTGCATTCACGCGGTCGTCTCCGGAGCTGCGGCACTCACCGAAGGCGAGACGATCACGGTGCACGGCACGTACTACGGCTGGAAGAATCTCGGCACGTATACGGTGCGCAACGGCGTCGAAATCGATCCCGGCTCGCTCTAGCCCGCTCCCGCGGCGTATCCGTAGTGGTAACGCGATTGCAGATAGGCAATCGCTGCGACACCGGAAGGCACGAGCATCACACCTGGTAAGAGATGGCTGCGTAGTGCGTCTGCTACTTCCTGCGGACTTTCGCGCGTCGCGCCCGCCCGCACGATTAGCTCAGCCTGCTGGACCAGTGCGGTGTTGCAGATGAAGAAGTGCACTCCCCGGCGCTGCAGCGTCGTGATCGACGCATCCTGATAGAAGCCGTGCACATCGCTTGGATCCGCAGTCGAGTTCGTGCTGCGGCTCGGTGCAAAAATGTTCGTCTGCACGACGGCGCCGGTCGGATCCTTGACCGCGAAGAGTTGGCCAAGAACGTACGTGGACCACGCGGTGTCGTCGTAGAGCAGCAGATTCGACGTGTTGTGCGCGACGAAGGCCATGGCAATGTTTGCCGGCGCGACGTTAAACCCGAACTGCAACCCATTGAGGCTGTTTTTGACGCCCCCGAGGATGCGCGGCTGGAGCTCGCCGGCGTCCCACACTTGACGGAACTCGGCGCTCGTTGCTACCAGCTTGTCAAAGGCGTGTGCGTCGAATTGCACGGCGGTTTCGACCAGGCCGATCGCCGAGCCGCCCTTGCCGGCACAAGCAGCCGTCGCGCACGCGGCGAGCGGAACGGCTGAAACAAGAAACGATTTGCGTTGCATCCATGAAGGATGCGAAGGAAGTGTCGCTTGCGCCTGCTCGACCCAGACCTAGATCCAGACGTCGTTCGGGGCGGTGCGGCCACTCGCGGCGTCACCGGTGTTGACCACGCCACGCGGCTCGATTAGCATCAACTTCACTTCTTGCTCCGCGTACGGCTTGTGTTCGACGCCTTTGGGCACCACGAACATCTCGCCGGCGTTGACGTAGACGGTGCCATCGCGGAGATCGATCCGCAGCCGGCCCTCGATTACAATGAACGTTTCATCGGTATCTTTGTGATCGTGCCAGATGAAATCACCTTGCAGTTTGGCGACTTTGAATTGGTAGTCGTTCATCTCGGCGACAACCTTCGGTTGCCATTGCTCGTCGAATAGCGCGAACTTCTCTGCGAAGTTGATCGCCTTGCTCGTCCCCATGTGCAGATATTATGCAGCGCGCCCGTCGAGCCTTTCCAAACTGCGATACTGGATCGCCTCGGCGATGTGTTCAGCGTGGATGCCATCTGAGTGCGCAAGGTCGGCGATCGTGCGCGCGACGCGCGCAATCCGATCGAGCGCGCGGGCAGAAAACTGGCGCTTGGCGCTCGCGCTGGCGAGGATCCGCAGCGCCGCTTCGTCAAGCGGACAGTAGGTGCGCATCTGATTCGGCGGAATTTCTGCATTCGCGCCGATAGGCGTACCGGCGAATCGCTCGTGCGCGATCGTGCGAGCGGCAACGACGCGTTCGCGGATCACCGTTGAACGCTCCGCATCATCGCGGCGCACCATGTCATCGAACGGCACCCGCGCGATCTCGATCTGCAGGTCGATGCGATCGAGCAATGGTCCCGAGAGTTTGCCGATGTACTTCGCGACGCTGGCATCGTCGCAGCGACACTCCGCGCCGCGTAACCCGCGATACCCGCACGGGCACGGATTCATCGAGGCGACCAATTGAAAGCGTGCGGGATAGGTGAACGTGCCGGCCGCGCGCGCGATCGTCACGGTACCCTCTTCCAACGGTTGGCGCATCACTTCGATCGCGCCGCGCCCGAATTCCGGAAGTTCATCGAGAAAGAGCACGCCGTGGTGGGCCAGACTGATCTCTCCCGGCTTGGCCAGTGGGCCGCCCCCGACGAGTGCCGTTTGGCTGATCGTGTGATGCGGAAACCGGAAAGGTCGCACGCTCACGACGCCGGCGTGATTGGAAAGTAGCCCGGCAACGCTGTAGATCTTGGTGACCTCGAGCGCTTCGCGCAGCGTCATCGGCGGAAGAATCGAGGGCAGTCGCCGTGCGAGCATCGTCTTGCCGCAGCCCGGTGGTCCGACGAAGAGCAAGTTGTGTCCACCGGCCGCAGCGATTTCGAGCGCTCTTTTCGCCGCGAGTTGCCCGCGGACGTCGGCAAGGTCGCCATGCACGAGTGCGTCGGCCGGATCGAGCGACGGCGCCTGCGTGCGCCGGCGCCAGGGGCCGCCGTTGCCGAGGATCACCGCGACGGCGTTTTGCAGCGAGTCGACCGCATAGAGTTCGATGCCGTCAACGAGCGCGGCTTCATCCACATTGCGTTGCGGAACGATCAGCTTGCAAAATCCGGCGTTGCGCGCGCCGAGTACCATCGGGAGAATGCCGTTGACCGGGCGCAGCGTGCCGTCCAGTGCCAGCTCGCCGAGCGCGATGAAACCTTGCAACGCGAGACGATCGATCTGCTCATCAATGGCCAGCAGCGCAAGCGCAATGGCCAAATCGAAGGCGGGGCCGCCCTTGCGAACGTCGGCGGGCGAAAGGTTCACCAAAACGCGTCCGGGCGGATACGCGAATCCTGAATTAAAGATTGCCGCACGTACGCGTCCGCTGGCATCAGCCAGCGCGCGGTCGGGCAGGCCAATGATGGTGAAGGCGGGCGATCCGGGCGAGGTGTCGGCCTCGACGCGCACGACGTACCCTTCGATGCCGAGCATGCCGGCGCAAAAGGAAAGCGAGAGCATATCAGCGCCCTCCTCTGCGTCGCGCAGGCCGAGTGTCTAGTGTGTCTTGCGAATGGCGGGCGCGAGGATGCGGACGACGATTACCTGCAGTGCTGCGGCCGCAGGCACGGCGAGAAACGCGCCACTGATACCCAGTAGCGTACCGCCAACCACGGTTGAGAAGATGATCAGCAAAAAGCTCAGTTGCACGCGCTGGCCAAAGATGATCGGGGTGAGCACGTTGCCGTCGAGAATTTGCACGACGAGGAAGATCGCGAGGACGATGAGCGTCTTCTCCCACCCGCTCGTTGCTAGCGCAACCAAAAGTACGATCGGGCCCGAGATCACACCGCCGACCATCGGAATCGCCTGAAAGATCGCGGATACGAAACCCAGGAGCAGTGCATACGGAACGCCGACGATCGCGAGCGATCCGCTCATGACAATGCCGACCACCGCGCCGTTGATCACGATGCCTTGCACGTAGGCACCCAAGCGGACACTGATGTCGGCAAAAGCGGCGCGCCAATTTTCACGAGGTTTGGGCGGAATTAGGCCGAGCACGAACTGCTCGAGCTCACCTGCGGTAAGCATCCAGCCGATCGCGAGCAAAATAATCAGCAGGCCGTCACCGATCGCTGTAGCGACGAGTTTCGGGCCACCGAGCAGACTGAGACCTACGTAACTTGCGGCGCCGCTCGCACCGTTGGCGAGCGCGCTTGCCAATTGCCGTGCGGCTTGGTCGTTTTCGATGTAACGCTGCGCCGAGGCGAGCTGCGCTTGCAACGCGCCGGCATAGTTTGGTATCGCTGCGACTAATTTGGCCAGCTCAACGCCAACCGGCTGCAGCAGCGCGAACCCCAACCCGCCGATGGCTACGATTGCCACGCCGAACGTGATGCCGACCGCGGCGCCATAGGACATGCGCGTGCTTAGGCGGTTAACGATTGGCTGCAACGCGGCTGCGACCAGCATCGCGGTAAACAGCAATAAGAGCACCGGGATCGACGCCGCCAGGACGTTCCAGAGGAGGAACGCTGCGGCAAACACCGCAGCGGCAGTGACCCAGCCGCGAACACTCTCCACGTTACGCGTCAAACGTTCGCCAGTTGTACGGGGTGAACCCCGCCTGCGCATCCTCCCACCCGATGCGGTAAGCTTTGCCGATGCCCTCTTCGTCGCTGAAAGCACCGGTGCCGAGGGGCAGCGTGCTTTTCGGCCGGACGTAACGCAGGTCGGTCGCAGGCAACGATTCGAAGAACGTCCGAAAC
>Ga0210385_10001908_pt1 | contig 12693 bp, 8 predicted proteins | sample IncBWH26OmetaG_FD_160107 | JGI IMG/M metagenome (GOLD analysis project Ga0210385, IMG submission 160107) | Forest soil microbial communities from Barre Woods Harvard Forest LTER site, Petersham, Massachusetts, United States - Inc-BW-H-26-O ... | reverse complement strand
AATATTGGAACGCATTCAGTCCGCCCTGGAAGCCTCTCGCAAGGTCTTCGCCCGTTTCACGCCGGGTGCGATTCAGGCGGAATACAAGGTCGGGCATGATCCGGTCACCGAAGCAGATCGTGCCCTTGACGCCGTTCTGCGCAAGGAACTGCTGCGCAGTGGTGAAGGGTGGCTGTCTGAAGAGAGCGTAGACGACCCCATCCGCCTGCAGCACACGCGGGTCTGGGTGGTCGATCCCCTCGATGGCACGCGCGAGTTTGTGCAAGGCATTCCCGAGTTCTGCGTTTCCATTGGATTTGTCGAGAACGGGCGTCCCGTTGCCGGAGGAATTTGCAATCCTGCCACCAACGAGATTTTCCTCGGGTCAATAGAATCGGGCGTTACTTATAACGGCAAACCCGCGCACCCGAGCCAGCGCAACACTCTCGCCGGCGCCCTGGTTCTCGCCAGCCGCAGCGAAGTGAAGCGCGGGGAATGGGAAACGTTTGAGAATTCTGGCTTCAACATTCGCCCCATGGGTTCCGTCGCTTACAAACTCGCCTTGGTTTCCGCCGGCCTGGCGGACCTCACTTTCACCCTGACACCGAAGAACGAATGGGATGTCGTGGCCGGCGTGGCCTTGGTGCAAAGCGCCGGCGGTTTTGTCAGCACTCTGGAGAGAACCAGCGTGTCAGCCAATCGCCGCGATCCGCTTCTGTCGGGTCTGCTGGCCAGCGGACCACTTTTGAAAGACAAATTACTTTCCCTCGTGGAGCCACATATCAAGCTGGCCTCGTCGTCGATAGAAAAGTAAGTCGCAGAGAATTGTGCAGGGGACTCTTCCCTCTCACCGGAAAACTTTCATCTTGCTCCCAATCCCCGTCAGTGGTATTCCTGACTCTCTTTAGCGCATCGAATACTTATCGCGAACCACGTCTTGCGAAATGCAGATCGCGAAATAGGATCGCTATTGGTTCACGAAATCAGATCGCGACTGACCACGGGGCAACTGATTGCCTGACGAAAACGCCGACGTCGACCCGATGAGCCGAACCTCATTCGTCTCTTCGAGCGTATCGATCGCCGAAGTCGAAGATCCCAACCGCCCCAAGCGCGTGCTCGGCTTCCGCGACCTCGTGCTGTTCTACGTGGTTACCGGCGTCAGCCTTCGCTGGATCGCCACCGCCGCTGCCGCCGGTCCCAGTTCCATCGTCATCTGGATCGGCGCCTGGCTCTGCTTCTACACTCCTCTCGCGCTCTCCGTGCTCGAGCTTTCTTCCCGCTATCCTAACGAAGGCGGCCTCTACGTCTGGAGCAAGCGTGCCTTCGGAGATTTCTCCGGCTTCATGTCGGCCTGGACCTACTGGACCAGCAATCTCCCATACTTCCCCGCCGTCCTCTACTTCGCCGCGAGCAACATCCTTTTCATGCGCCAGGCCGCATGGGCGCATCTCTCGAACAATGCCACGTTCTACATTGTTTTTTCGCTACTGACGCTCGGCGTGGCCACACTCATGAACATCGTCGGACTCGACGTCGGCAAGTGGCTACATAACGTGGGCGCGATCGCCATGTGGATTCCCGTAGGTATCGTCATCGTGTTGGGATTGATTGCCTGGCACCGCTTCGGCTCGGCCACATCGTTTACCGTGCATTCGATGACGCCCAGCACGCACCTTAATGACCTCATTTTCTGGTCAGCGCTGATGTATGCCTTCGGTGGGTGCGAGGCCGCTTCCTTCATGGGAGAAGAGATCAAGAATCCCCGCCGCTCCATCCCGCTCGCTCTACTCCTCGGCGGCGCGACTGTGGCCTTTTGCTACATCCTGGGAACTGCCGCTCTGCTGCTGGCATTGCCCTCAAGCGAAATCAGCAGCCTGCAGGGACTGGTGCAAGCTATCTCGAAAACCTCGGCGCGCCTGGGTTTTCCCGGAGTGCTGCCGGTCACGGCATTCCTGATCGCACTCAGCAACATCGGCGCCGCGGGAGCCTTCCTCACCGCAGTCGCTCGCCTTCCCTTCGTCGCCGGCATCGACCGCTTCCTGCCGCCAGCCTTCGCCGCACTCCACCCCCGCTGGAAAACTCCGTGGGTCGCTCTGCTGACCCAGTTCTTTCTGGGCGCGCTCTTCATTTTTCTGGGTCAGGCCGGAACAAGTGTCAAGGGAGCCTATGACGTGTTGGTCAGCATGGGCGTAATCGTCAATTTCATTCCGTTCCTGTACCTTTTTGCCGCCATGATCAAACTGCAGCGCGATCCCGCCGGCCCGGACGTAATCCGCGTGCCCGGAGGAAGCACCGTTGCTAAGCTGGTAGCCGCGCTCGGATTGGTCACCACCGCAGCGACGATTGTTTTTTGTTTGATTCCACAACCAGACGAACCCAACAAGCCGCTAGCCCTGCTAAAGATTGTAGGAGGAACCGGAGCCCTAGTCCTGGTGGGTGTAGGAATCTACGTCGCAGGCAAACGAAGAGCCCGTCAGTCAGCAACAATTTCTCCGTAGACGCGTTGTCGCAACGTCTTGCCGCCGCTAAACCGGCGTAGCCGTCTTCCGCGCCGGACTAAAGAACGGCAGCCCAGTCACCCGAACATTCGTCTTCAGCCGGATCGCCTCGATCGTGATTTCCATCTGCAACTGCGTCCCCAGCTTCGAGTGCTCAGTCTCCACGCTGGCCAGCGCAATCATCTTCTTGAGCACCGGCGACCAACTCGTAGTCGTAGCCTTTCCAACCTGCTTCTCTCCGGAATACAAAGGCACCGCCACGCGCGAAGCCTGGCTCGGCGCCGCCGGCGTGAGCCCATAGCGCTCATAGAGCGTCTCAACGTCGGTCCAATCAACTTCCACTCCGACCAGCTGCCGCGGCACGCCGTTCTTCGCGTCCAACTCGAGCGCCCGCTTGCCAATAAAGTTTTCTTTCTCCAGATGCACCATCTTGCCAAAGCCCAACTCATACGGCGAATATTTCTGCGAGGGAATCAGCGCCTTCTTCGAACTGCTGTAGTCCACTTCAATCAGCAACAAACCAGCTTCCACCCGCGCCACATCCAGCGCCAGCATCCCCGCTGCATGCAGATCAAATTGCTTCCCTTTCTCCGCCAGCGCATCCCATACCTTCACCGCGTCGTTGCCTTCTTTGAACGGAACCCAGATTTCATACCCCAGATCGCCGGTATACCCAGTCCGCGAAATATCCACCGGCACCCCCGCAATCTTGCCGCGAGTGACCCGGAAATATTTCAAATTGACAATGTCGGCGTCGGCAACTGCCTTCAAAAGTTTCGCAGAAGTCGGCCCTTGCAAAGCCAGCGCCGCAACTTTCTCGGAAATATCTTCCACCTGCACGTCCAGGTTCAATCCGTTTTGTCGGAACCACCGCAAGCTCGGATCGGCCGCCGTCCAGCGATAAACGTTCTCCTCCAGCCGCGAAATCGTCCCATCGTCGATGACCTTGCCCTCTTCATCGCACCAGCAGCAATAAATCACCTGCCCCACTTTCACCTTGTTGATATCGCGCGTGATCACGCGGTTCACCAGCCGCGTCGCATCTTTTCCGGTGATCAAATACTTATACAGCGGCGAAATATCAATCAGCGCCGCCGCATTGCGGATCGCGTTGTACTCGTGCTCGTGATGCACCTCATACACGCTGACCGTGTAGTATCCCGACCACTCGCGGTAATTCAGGCTATGGCAAAGCGGAAAAGTTCTCTCGTGAAATGCAGTTCCGATGGGCAAAGGAGTGGCCTCGACAAAGATTTAGCTCGAAGCCGGATTATATTCACCCGCAAGCTCATCCGGCAATACCGCGATCCTCTTCTAACTTTACGTTGATCTTGCGACTGCAATCTCCTCTGCGCGCCTGGCTTTCGCGCATCCTCCTGCGCTTTCGGCGATCGGATCCCCAATCCGGAGCGCACGGTCGTCTGATCGTAAGACGGGTATTGGTCCCGCATATCTTGTCGATCATCACAACGGACTCCGGCTTCGGATGACTCTCAGGTATGCTGTGAGCCTTAGCCGAGGTGGGCTACATCGTGACACGAATTGCGCTAATTGCAGTCTTGATCTCAACTCTATCCGCTCCGTTGACAGGCAATGCCTCGAGCCCAAAGCGCGTGACCGCTGCTTTTGCGAAACTGCAGGCACTTGCCGGGGATTGGGAAGGCAAAGACGACAACGGCAACCCCGCAACAACCAGTTTCAAGGCAGTCGTTTCCAATACCGCGATCCTTGAGACCCTCTCGATGTCTGGCATGGATGAAATGTTAACTCTGTATAGCATCGACGGAGATGGGATCGCTCTCGTGCACTACTGTCCCACGAACAATCAACCTCGCATGCGCGCCATTCCGCAGGAGGACGCGCCGAAAGAACTCACGTTCCGGTTTCAGGGCGCCACCAACCTGCCCGACCCTGCTACCGGTCACGAGCATCAATTGAAGATTCTGTTCGACGATCAGAATCACGTTACAGAACAGTGGACATGGCGCAAGAGTGGGAAAGACACGAAAATGATTTATCGCTTCGTCCGCAAGCGAGCTAACTAACCTCCTTCCCCTTGCGTTCGCTCGCCCCTTCCCGCGCTTTCCCAATTGTGCAGACAAAACCGCCCATTCCCGATAGAATGACCCTTCGTCTCACTGCCATGCGCTCACTGATGCCAATCTTGTCAAGTGTCCTCCGCAGCTGGAGTGTCCTTCCCAGCGGCCTCTAATACGCAGACCCCAAAACTGCGCTAATATTCCTCGTCCCTATTCTCAACCAGCAAGCTGACACCCAAAGGCTAAGAGCTTATGGCCAATTCATTCGACGTAATCGTGATCGGCGGAGGCCACAATGGCCTTGTCAACGCCGCCTACCTCCAGCGCGCCGGAAAGAAAGTTCTGGTGCTCGAACGCCGCCACATTCTCGGCGGCGCCGCCTGCACCGAAGAAGTTTTTCCCGGCTTCAAGTTCTCCGTCTGCTCTTACGTGGTTTCGCTGCTGCGTCCGGAAATCATCCGCGACCTCGACCTCCCGCGCCACGGCCTCGAAATCCTCCCCCTCGACGGCACGTTTACTCCGATGCCCAGCGGCGATTACCTCTGGCGCGTGAATGACCACGGCAAGACCCATCGCGAGATCGCCCGCCACTCCCGCGTCGACGCCGAAGCCTACGACGAGTTCGGCAAAGCCATGCAAGCCATGTGCCGTTTCGTGAAGCCGATCCTCAGTATGGTCCCGCCCGATCCCAACACGCTCAACCCGCGCGAACTGATGAAACTGCTCTTCATCGGACGCCGCTTCCAGGGCATGTCGAGTTACGACAAATACAACCAGGTCCAGCTCATGACCATGAGCGCCATTGATTTTCTCGATCAGTGGTTCGAGACCGACGTCCTCAAAGCTACGATGTCCGCCTCCGGCATCATCGGCACATTCCTCGGCGTGCGCTCGCCCGGTACAGCCTACGTTCTGCTCCATCACTACATGGGAGAAATTGACGGCGCATTCCGCGCCTGGGGCTTCGCCCGTGGAGGCACCGGAGCAATTTCAAACGCCATTGGCGATGCCGCCCGCGAAGCCGGCGTCGAGATTCGCACCCAGGCAGCCATCGCGAAAATCATCGTCAAGGATGGCAAGGCGAAAGGGGTTGTCCTCACCAACGGCGACGAAATCTACGCCGAAACAATTTCTTCGAGCGTCGATCCCCGCCTCACCTTCAACAAGTTCATCGAAGCCGAACATCTTCCCGCGGACTTTCTCGAAGACATCAACCGCTTCAAGTACCGCGGATCTTCTGGCAAAGTAAATATGGCGCTCGATGCGCTGCCGAACTTCAAAGCCATGCCCGGGCCGGGCGCGCACCTCCGCGGTGCAATCTCAATCTCGCCTTCAGTCGAATACATGGAGCGGGCCTACGACGATGCCAAGTACGGCAACTTTTCCCGGCGTCCTTACATCGACATGGTCATCCCCTCACTTACCGATCCTTCGGTCGCACCGCCGGGCAAGCACGTGCTGTCCTGCTTCGTGCAGTACGCGCCCTACAAACTTCGCCCCGGCCTGAACTGGGATGATCAGAAAGAAGCCTTCGGCGACACCGTCGTAAATACGATCGCCGAGTACGCGCCTAACATCAAAGACATCATTCTGCACAAGCAGGTCATCACTCCGCTCGATCTCGAACGCGAGTGGGGCTTGAGCGAAGGCAACATCTTCCAGGGCGAACTCTCTCTCGAGCAACTCTTCTTCCTGCGTCCCGCCCCGGGATACGCGCGCTTCCGCACTCCCATCCAGAATCTTTACATGTGCGGCTCGGCCACGCATCCCGGCGGCGGCATCATGGGCGCCCCGGGACGTCTCGCAGCTCTCGAAATTCTCAAAGACATCAAGGGAGCCGCCTAACATGCCCGAGGCCACAAACGGCGCACACGACATCGTCATCATCGGCGGCGGCCACAACGGGCTGGTCACCGCGTTCTATCTGGCCAAAGCCGGATTCAAGCCCTTGGTTCTCGAGCGCCGACCTCAGATCGGTGGCGCAGCCATCACAAATGAATTTCATCGCGGCTTCCGTTGCTCCACACTGGCCCACACCGCCGGCCCCCTTCGTCCAGATATCGTCCGCGACATGCAACTGGAGAAACACGGCCTGAGGCTCATCACGCCTGAAATCTGTGTCACCGCGCTCTCGCCCGACGGCCGCGCCCTCTCGCTCTACCAGGACGAAGAAACATCCGCGCAATCGATTGCCGCCTTCTCCCAAAAAGACGCAACCAAGTACCCCGAGTTTGAGAAATCTCTGGGAAAGATTAGCAAAGTAATCGCCGAAGCGCTGGCCACGACTCCGCCCGATATCGACCACCCCAGCGGCGGCGATCTCTGGAGCATGCTCAAGACCGGCCGCGCCCTGCGCAACCTCGGCAAGCGCGATATGTACCGCGTCCTGCGCTGGGGACCGATGGCCGTAGCGGATCTCGTAGCAGAATATTTCGAGACTGAATTGCTACGCGCGGTTATTGCAGCGCGCGGAATCTTCGGAACTTTCCTCGGACCATGGTCAGCCGGAAGCAGTCTCCAATTGCTGATCCGCGCCGCCGGCGATTCTCATCCCGCGGGCTCAGCCTTCTTTGCCGCGGGCGGCATGGGTGAGCTAACTCAAGCCATGGCCTCCGCGGCAAAAGCCGCCGGTGTCGAAATTCGCGCCGCCGCCGAAGTCATCGAGATTCGCGTGAAAGATGGCGCAGCCACCGGCGTGCTGCTCTCGACCGGCGAAGAAATCAACGCCAAAGCGGTAATCTCCAATGCCGACCCCAAACGCACCCTGCTCAAGCTCACCGATCCCACGCATCTTTCCCCTGACTTCGTGCAAAAGCTGCAGCATTACCGCGGCAACGGCACGGTAGCCAAGGTCAACCTCGCACTCTCCGGCTTGCCAACCTTTACAGCCCTGAAAAACGGCGACGGCGCCGCGCTCAGGGGACGCATTCACATCGGCCCCGAAATCGACTATCTCGAACGCGCCTTCGACGAATCGAAATACGGCAACTTCTCGCGCCAGCCCTATCTCGAAGCCGCCATCCCATCGCTGACTGATCCCACGCTAGCGCCCGCAGGCAAACACGTGATGTCGATCTACATGCAATACGCGCCCTACAAGCTAAAGGGCGACTGGGAAGAGCAGCGCAAAGCGCTAGGCCAAACAGTCGTGCAGACGCTCGCACAATACGCGCCCAACTTGCCCGAGATGATCCTCACGCACCAGATAATTACGCCGCTTGATCTGGAAGAAGTTTACGGATTAACCGGTGGCCAAATCTTCCACGGCGACCTTGCGCTCGACCAGTTCTTCACCATGCGCCCGCTGCTCGATTGGGCCCGCTACCGCACGCCGATCGAAAACCTGTATCTTTGCGGGAGCGGCACTCATCCCGGCTCGGGCCTCACCGGTGGCTCGGGAGCAAACGCCGCGAGAGAGATATTGAAGCAGTTGGGAAAGTGATGAGGTCAGTGTGTGAAGAAAAAGAAGATTGGCAAAGCGACCAAAGTTCCTAGAACAGTAGACGAATACCTCGAAGGCGTCCCCGAACCCGCCCGCACAACCTTAAACAAAGTTCGAGCAGTCATTCGCTCCGTCGCCCCGCCGGAAGCCACCGAGGGCATCAGCTACGGCATGCCGACCTTCAAGTACAAAGGCATGCTCGCGAGTTTCGCCGCTTTCTCCGATCATTGCAGCCTGTTCCCCGGCGCCGGTCCGACCATAGAGTTCAAGAACGAACTCAAGAACTTCCAAACCTCGAAAGGCACCGTCCGCTTCGCACCGAACAAGCCTTTACCTACCGCTCTTTTGAAAAGGTTACTGAAGGCGCGGACCGCTGAGAACGAACTCAAGAAAAGCCGCTGACCAAGCTGCCGTGGATCATGAAAAACTCTGCCATCCTCCTCGTCAGTTGCCCGGACGCCAAAGGTGAAGTCGCCACCATCGCCGACTTCGTCTATCGCCACGGCGGCAACATCCTGCACGCGGACGAACACGCCGACGAAGAATCCGGCCTGTTTCTCATGCGCGTCGAGTTCGACCCCAAAGATTTCGACATTGATCTCACCGATAAAGACCTGGCCGACTTCGCCAAACATTTCTCGCCTATCGCCGACAAATTCAAGATGAAGTGGCGGCTGGCGCAGTCCTCGCATCGCCCGCGCATGATCATTCTGGTTTCGAAATACGATCACTGCCTGGTCGATCTCCTCTACCGTCACCGGAGCGGCGAGCTAACCTGCGAGATCCCGCTGATCATCTCTAACCACCCCGACAACCAGCCCATCGCCGACTTCTACACAATCCCGTACTCAGTCGTCTCCATCACAAAAGACAACAAGCACCAGGCTGAAACCCAAATCCACTCACTGATTGAAGCTCACAAAGCCGATTTCATGGTCCTCGCCCGCTACATGCAGATTCTCTCCAACGATTTCGTCAACCGCTATCCCCAACGCATCATCAACATCCACCATTCGTTTCTGCCCGCCTTCGTCGGCGCGCGGCCTTACCATCAAGCCTTCGAGCGCGGCGTAAAGCTGATCGGCGCAACCAGCCACTACGTCACCGAGGTCCTCGACGACGGTCCCATCATCGAACAGGACGTAGTCCGCGTCTCCCACCGCGACACAGTCGAAGACCTCATCCGCAAGGGACGCGACCTCGAGAAAGTCGTGCTCTCCCGCGCCGTCCGCTGGCACGTCGAAAACCGCGTTCTTCTCTACGGCAATAAAACGGTGGTTTTCTAGAGCTTTCCCGCCCACGCGGAAGGCCATGTACTTCCAGAAAACGGAAGCAACAACTTAGTAGTCTCGCTCCGGTGGTAACTTGCGGCACTGGTGACTTTCGTCTTTACTTGAACGCAGTAAAGAATTCCCCCAACCAACGGGGAGGATCTCGCTCACGGAGCGTCTCTTGGCCGAGGATCTTAAGTTTGAGCTGGCAATCCTGGCGACAGTCCAGGGTTTCTACCAGAAGCTGATGCGAGACGCGCTCGGCGGGGACGTCCCCGTTCCGAGCGGGCTCGATGAGGTCTCGCTCCGCCACTCCGAAGGGGATCTGCCCGAAACTCTTTCCCGAATGTATCGATGGCTGCATCTGCTCGACATGGCCATCACGCCCGCGATGCTGCGCCAGGCCCTTACTCCAGACACAGATTCCGAAGTTGCCGAGGCTCTGCTGCGTTACTTTGTGCGCCGCCGCGAGGCCAGCGAAATCAACCGCGATAAAACCGACCTGATTGCAACATTCCTTTACCGCCATCCTCGCGTTCAGGGTCAGTGGCAGCAGCACGGCTACGGACTGGACGGAGCGTTGCCGCTCTCGCCGTTCGAAATCGCCCTCATCGAAATTCTGGCCGATACCGATGTACCCTCGCTGCCGGAAGAACACGTGCAGCTGCTGCGGAACTTTGATCCCTTGCGGGAAGAGATTGCCCGCTATCGTGATTTCAATTCGCTAATCGATTCCGGCATTGTCTCGCGCGTGCGCGAGTTAAAGCGCTGGTTGGATGCTTCGTTCTATCATCCCGGAGTGCTGGCCACGGTTGCCGCGCACAATGCCGCGTTCGGCGCACGCTTTGACCAGCTCTTCACCAAAGCTCTGGGCGAGATCAAACAATTTGCGCAGGCTCTGGACGAGATGGGCGGCAGCATTCTAAGCACCGTCGACGGCGTGGAAGTCACCGTCGAGCACGTGGCCGCAATCGAGCAGAAAGAAATGCTGCAGGCCGATTACAACGGTGCGCTGGAAAAATTTCGCCGCGTGTCACGTTTGAAGAAGGAGCTGGACCGGCGCCCGCCCATCCGCCGATCGCTACTGGCGCCAGCAGCCGGAGATAAAGCACGGGCTTCCGGTGGAGCATCCGCCGCCGCTAAGCCGGCCAGGATTGCCGCTGCCAAAGCGGCTATTCCAGCTCAGGCGTTCCAGCCTCCGGCGATCACCGCACAGCAGATTTCCGCCGAAGAGAGCAAGCTGCGTCGGGTTGAGGAATCGATTCGCGTTTTCGTTCGCGTGGCCGATCCCAAGTACCGCCAGGTTGTACCCATGCGCTTCTTCAATCTGACTCTAACCGCGCCCGAAGCCGATGCTTACAATGCCAGCTTCCTCGAAGAGAAGAGCCTTCGCGCCGACGTCGCGCGCACATTGATTCGCCTGGTTTCCTGCGTGGCTCGGGTCAATACTGAACTCGAAGAACTCAAACGCAGCCAGAGCATGTCCTCGCTATGGAAGCTGCACGCTGACGCGCTCGTAGTCCTGCTCGACATCGCCAGCACCACGACGGAGGAAGCCGCGGCAATTGCCAAGATGGTCGAATCCAAAGACGACGCCGCATCCGCCAAAGCCATCCGCGAAACCGTGCAGAAAGTGCGCAACCGCTCTGATCTGGCCGTGAAAGCGCTGGCTCATCCGGGCAGCTAGATCCTGTTCTTGCGCTTCAAACACCGCACCCCAAAACAAAAGACGGACGTTTCCGCCCGTCCTGAAAATCAGCAGTTGAAGCTATCCGCTAAAAGCTCAGTTAATATCGAACTGCTCCTGATGCAGCGCGGGATCGCTCTTCACGATGATGGTGCGCTTGGTCAGCTCTTCCATCTCGTTCAGCAGGCGGCCGTTGTTGGCTTTCAATTCCTTGGCCACATCCGGATGCACGCGCAACATTACGTCTTCCTGCACCAGATGTTTCGCCATTTTGCGCATCTCCACGTAAATCTCGTTCGCGACCGTGGTCAGCGACTTCACGTAGCCGGTGGACTGGCAATAGGGACAAGGCGCACCGATCGTCCGTTCGAGCGATTGCTTCACCCGTTTGCGAGTGATGGCGACCAGTCCGAAATCGTTGAATTGGAGGACCTTCGACGGCGCGCGGTCGTGGCGCAGCTCCTCTTCCAGAGCCTGCATCACGCGTTGCCGGTTGCGGCGCTCATCCATGTCGATGAAGTCGATGATGATGATGCCGCCCAGATCGCGGAGGCGAATCTGGCGCACAATCTCCTTGATCGCGTCCACGTTGGTTTTGACGATGGTGTCTTCCAGGCGCGAGGTCTTGCCTACATATTTGCCAGTGTTGATGTCGATCGCGACCAGCGCCTCGGTCTGGTTAATGACGATGTAGCCGCCGCTCTTCAGCCAGACTTTTGACTTGAGCGCCTTATCCATCTCTTCTTTCAGGCCGAACTGCTCAAACAGCGGCGTCTCTTTGGTATAGAGCTTCACCCGCTTCACGAGGCCGGGCTGGAAGCGATTGAAGAAGCGCAGAATGCGCTCGTATTCCGGCTCGGTATCAACCCAGATCACGGAGAAATCGGAGGTGACCTGATCGCGCAGCACGCGCTCGACCACGTTGAGATCGTGGTAGATCAGCGCCGGAGGCTTCGAAGCCTCGGACCGCGTCTTGATGTCATTCCATAAGCCTTTGAGAAAGCGGATGTCGGCCCGCAGTTCGTCTTCGCCCGCATTCTGAGCAGCGGTGCGGACGATGAAGCCGCCGTGGCCATTTTCGCGCTCGCTCATGACGATGCGCTTCAGCCGCTGGCGCTCTTCGTCCGATGCGATCTTGCGCGAGACTCCGGTATGGTTCACGGTCGGCATGTAGACCAGAAACCGGCCCGGCAGCGCGATGTGGCTTGTGATGCGCGCGCCTTTCTTGCCGATGGGCTCCTTGGCAATCTGCACCAGGATTTCCTGGCCTTCCTTGAGCAAATCGCTGATCTTCGGGACCTCATGCGACTCGCGGCGCGGGAAGCGGCGCCCGCCACCGCGGCGTCCACCACCACGCTGCCGGTCGTAACCGGGACGCGGACGAGGGGCGCGCTGCGTGTAACCAGCCGTTCCCGCCGGAGCGCGAACCTCGGCCCGGGCATCGACTGTGCCTGTTCCGCGGGCTTCGGCGTCGAGCAGAGCCTCGGCCTCGGCCTGTGCCTCTTCCAGTTCCATTTCCTCGGAATCTTCCTCGCTCTCCGCTGCACCGCCTTCTGCGGAGGCCGCGACACCAGCATCGGCTAAGGACGACATGTGGATTTCATCGACGGTCTCGCGGACTTCGGAAATCTCGCGTCCCATCTCTGAGCGCCCCATCTCCGAAGCTGGCTGACCGGCTGCCCTGGTCTCTTCCTCGAATTCGTCGTAGCCTTCATCGGAAGATTCTTCATAACGAACGGTGTCGGCTTCCTCTTCGTCTATAGTTTCCTCTTCC
>Ga0210385_10001906_pt1 | contig 12696 bp, 10 predicted proteins | sample IncBWH26OmetaG_FD_160107 | JGI IMG/M metagenome (GOLD analysis project Ga0210385, IMG submission 160107) | Forest soil microbial communities from Barre Woods Harvard Forest LTER site, Petersham, Massachusetts, United States - Inc-BW-H-26-O ... | reverse complement strand
GGCGCAGCGCCACGACCCGCGCCGCCCAGGTGGCGGGTCCGTCGGCTACCGCCAGGGCCGACAGGCCCTGTTCGGTACCGGCGAAGGCGTGCAGCACCGGCTGGACCTCAGCCGTCACGTCGGTGGCCGTCCAGGTCCAGAACCGGCCGGGCACACTCTGCACCGCAGACGCCGCTGGCACCCGGTTCATCGGCATGTGCAGCTTGGCGTTGTGGGCCAGCCCGCTGCGCTCCCATGCCGCCCGCTGACGGCCGGGGACGTCCGGCGTCACGGGCAGCCGGCGCAGCACCGCCATCGTGACCGCGATGACAGCGGCGTCCCCGCTCACGGTGCCGCCCGGAGTGCTCAGATGGACCCCGTGGTGGTCCTGTTCCACCGCGCGGACCGGGCTGTTCAGGCGCACCGCTGGGCCCAGCCGCCGGGACAGGCCCGTGGCCAGCCGCTGGTTGCCGCCGGCCACCCGCCAGCTCGGCCGCCGGCCGAACCCCGCGGTCGCGTCCTGGGCAACGGCGGCGGCGAGCCGGTCAGCGCTCATCCCCGACGTTGTCTCCATCCGTGACGTGTAGGCAGCCAGGGCGGCGGGCTGGCCCGCCCAGCCGGCGGCCACCTCGGCGAGCGAGGCGCCTCGGCGAGCGGCGGCCGCCGCCGCCGCGACCCAGGCAGCACACGCGTCTACCTCCGACGCGGCGACCATTCCGCCACCACGCGGCTCCCGCTGGTAGTAGGACATCGTCGTGCCCGCGAGTTCCAGGCCAAGCTCGGCCAGCACCTCGCGCAGCACGTCGTAGCCATCCAGCACGAACTCGGCGCCTCTCTCGATGACGGTCCGCCGATCGCCGGGGATGAGTTCCTGCGACCACACGCGGCCACCCACCCGGTCGCGGGCCTCGAGCACCACAACCTCACCGCCGCCCTGGTTGAGCCGCCACGCCGCCATCAGCCCGGCGAAGCCCGCCCCGACCACCACGACCCGCATGCTCGTCTCCGTCCTTGACCCGTCCCGAGACGGTATCCCGATGGGTGCGTCAGGCCCGAGCCCCGGGCCGCAACGCATGTGAAATCCGGTCTTATCAGCCGGTGCGGCGTAGCCTCATGGCCCATGACAGGGTCGGAGCAGGCTCCGGGCACGCCGGACGCGGCCACTGTTGCTTCGGCGGTCACGACGTCCTTCGCGTTCGGCTGGCAGATGGCAAGGCTCTACACCGGTCCGATGAGTTCGGCCGCAGAGCCTCAGCTGGCGGAAGACCTGCCGGGCCTTAGCGACCTGCCAGCGGCCCAGCTGGTGAAGCTAGGCCTCGCGCAGGCAGACATGGCACTGAGCCGGCTCAAGGCATTCCTTGGGGATGCGCCGCTTCCCAGCACCGATGCCGTGCGTGAGGAGACGGAAAAGTCTTCCCCGGACCGCGACGCGATCCGCAAGGCACGCTAGCCAGGGCGTCGCCGACTCGCTGCGGCGCTGGGAACGCTGGGCCGGGTCAGCCAGCCTCGCGGCGGCTGATCCCGCCACCGTCAGCAGCACCACGCGTGTGCTGCACCGTTGCGGCCAGGCGTGGCGGGCGGTCCTTGGCGAGAAAATGGCTACCGACCTGCTGGAGGTCAGCGACTACGTAACCGCACCTGTCTCTTGATCTCGTCCGGCCGCTGTGGGGCGCGCAGATCGACGGCGTTGTGGCGCCCGCCTGACGCCGGTGCCGCAGCGTGATTACGTCGGGGGATTTCGGCGGCCACTTGGCCGGTGGCGCCGAGCATGGCATGAACTCCGGGCCGCCGATTCCTCGGCCATGGCCGGCACACCCGAACAGCCGGATCGCAGTCAGCCGGCCCCTGCCCCAGCGAGCAGCAGTCTGACCGAGTCAGACACCGGGCCGGTAACAGCCAGCTAGCGCGTTACTGGGGTTACGTTGCCTGCGGCGTCGGTGACGTAGCGTGCCGCGCAAGCCGCCGGCCTTCACCATTGCGTTTCAAAGGTTCACCCATTTAGCCTGTATGGCCACGAGGACGTGCGTGAGCGCACCCAGGCGCGACGGACAACGTGAGGTGGCCGATGGCAGGGCTACGCCGAGCAGGGACGTGGTGAGCGAGGCCAGGCCGGGCGTCGCCGACAGCGTCGACGCTCGCGGCGTGGACGACATGACCGAAGTAGCCCGCCTTGCGGCCGGCCGTTACGGCATCTCCCCCGGTTTCGGCCTGCATCAGTACCCGCTGACCGAGAACTGGACCTTCCGCATCGAGCCGGATGCCGCGCCGCCGGTCGTGCTCCGCATCTACCGCCCGGGCGGACGCTCGCCGCTCGAGATCCACTCTGAGCTGGCATGGATGAGCGCCCTGCAGCGGGACTCGCCCGCGCTGCTGCCCGGCGTCATCCCGACGCCCACCGGCGCCGCGGTACTGGAAGTTGTCCGCGAGCCGCTGGACCGGTGCTACTGCGTGGTGTTCAGCTGCGCGCCCGGGAGCGAGCCGGAAGGCGACCAGCTTGCGGCGTGGTTCCCTCGGCTTGGCGCGATCACGGCCCGGCTGCACCGGCACGCGCGCGGCTGGCCGGTCCCGGCCTGGTTCGTCCGCCCGCGCTGGGATCTGGCCACCACGCTGGGCGACCGGCCGCACTGGGGATCCTGGGAGGCCAGTGTCACCGACGCCGAGGAACGCCGGCAGACCCGCCGGCTGGCGGACGTCGTCATCAAGCGCCTCTCGGAGTTCGGCGACGGGCCGGCGCGCTTCGGCCTGGTGCACGCCGACCTGCGGCTGGCGAACCTCCTGGTGGACGGTGAGCGCATCACGGTCATCGACTTCGAGGACTGCGGCTTCAGCTGGTATCTCTATGACCTCGCCTGCGCCCTCACCTTTAACGAGGGCCGCCCGGATGTCCGGGAGCTGATCGAGGCCTGGGTAGCCGGGTACCGGGAGGTGCAGGCGCTGTCCAGGGCGGACGAGGAGGAGATCGACACCTTCCTCATGCTGCGGCGGGTGATGCTGAGCGCGTACGCCGGGCTGCGGCCGGACACCGAGCTGGCCGAGCAGATGAGGACGGACGGGTACTCGGCCGAGACCTGCGCGCTCGCCGAGCCGTACCTGAGCCGCTTCGGCTGAGTCACCGGCCGGCCTGGCGGCCTGGCTGGCCGTCTTCTATCCTTTGGGCGTACCAATAGCCCGGCCCGGTGCCGGCGGGTCTGGAGGTGGCCGGTCATGTCCAGCCCGCGGGATGCGGAGATCACCATCGTCGGCGGCGGCGCGATCGGGGCCGCCGTGGCGTACTTCCTGGCCCGCGCCGGCCGGCGCGACGTCCAGCTGCTGGAACGGCGCGGGCTGTGCGAGGCCACCAGCAGCCAGGCCGCCGGCTTCGTCGGCCAGGCGCGGCCCACGGCCGAGCGCGCCCGGCTGACGATGGCCGCCACCGAGGTCTACCGCACGTTCGAGCGGGACACCGGCTACACCATGGACTACAAGGAGTGCGGCGCGGTCCGGCTGGCCCTGTCCGAGACGTCGGTGCGGGAACTGCGGCAGATCGCGGACACGGCCGAGGTGACCGGCCTGCCGGTCGAATTCCTGAGCCCGGCGCGGCTGCGCGAGATCTACCCGGCGCTGGAGCGGACCGACTCGGTCAAGGCGGCCCTGTGGTCCCCTACAGACGGCTACCTTCAGCCGAACAGCCTGGTCAGCGCGTACGCGCAGGCGGCCAGGGACCTCGGGGTCACGATCGCAGCGCAGAGCCCGGTCACCGGGATCGAGGTGGCAAACGGGGCGGTCCGCTCGGTCGCCACCGAGGGCAGCAGCTACCGCACCGAGCAGGTGATCATCGCGGCCGGCCCGTGGTCATCGGCGCTGGCCCGGCTGGCCGGGCTCGAGCTGCCGATCGTCCCGGTGCTGCACGAGTACTTCGTCACCGAACCGGTGCCCGGCTGGCACGGTGACCTGCCCTGCCTGCGCATCCCGGAGGTGCAGGTCTACGCCCGCGGCGAGAGCGGCCGGGTGCTCTGCGGCGGCTTTGAGAACCACGGCACCAGCATCGATCCCCGCGACGTCGGCGTGTCATCGCGGCTGACCGCCAGGCCGGACTGGGACGTGCTCGGCGGTTTCGCCGGCAGCCTGAGCGAGTTCGCCCCGGCGCTGGCCGGCGCGGGCGTCGCCGCAACGTTCCAGGGCTGGCCCGCTTTCAGCCCCGACGGGCGCTTCATCGTCGGCCCGGTCAGCGCGGTCCGTGGTCTGGCGCTGGCAGCCGGCTGCAACGCCCACGGCGTGTCGGGCTCGGCCGGCCTGGCGATGCACCTGGTCGAGAGCCTCACCGGCGATCCGTCGCCGTACGTGCGGTCCCTGAGCCCAGACCGGTTCGTGCCGCGGAACTGGTCCTTCGAGGACGCGCGGCGCGAGGCGCAGGCCGTGTACGAGACGTACTACCCGATGCCGGCCGTTACGCGATAGCGGGCAGGCTCCGGCTCCGCCCGGCCGGTCGCGGCGCTGGCTGTAGGCGCTGGCTAAACGGCGGGGTGCATCGCGATCAGGCCGCCGTCCACGTTGACCGTGGAGCCGGTGATGTAGCCGGCGTCGGGCCCGCACAGGAACGACACCGCGCCGGCGACCTCCGCCGCGGTGCCCACGCGCCGCAGCGGGCTGATCCGGCCGAGCGCCTCCTCGCCGAGCGTGGCGACGAACGGCTCGCTCAGCGGAGTCAGCACCCAGCCCGGTGCCACCGCGTTGACCAGGATGCCGAGCGGGGCAAGTTCCACCGCCATCGACTTGGTCAGTGAGATGATCGCGGCCTTCGACGCGTTGTAATGGGCGAACTCGGCCTCCGACATCTGGCCGTTGGTGGAGGCGATGTTCACGATCCGGCCACCGCCGCCCTGATCGCGGATGGCGCGCGCGCAGGCGACACCGAGCAGCACAGGCCCACGGACGTTGATGGCCATCGTCGCGTCCCAGGTGTCCGCGGTGAAGTCAAGGAACGGGACCGGGCTGTACACCCCGGCGTTGTTCACTAGGGCGTCGATCCGGCCGAACTGCGCCGTGACCGCGGGCACCAGGCTGGCGCAGTCGTCGGCCGAGCCGACGTCGGCCCGCAGCCCCAGCACCTTCCCGTGATCGCCGAGCCGGCCTGCGGCCGCCTCGACCTCGCCCGCGTCCCTGGCGCAGATGGCCACCGCGTAGCCGTCGGCGAGCAGGCGCTCGGCACACGCGTAGCCGATGCCCTTGCTGCCGCCGGTGACCAGCGCGACTTTGTCCACGGCTCCTCCTCAGCGGTTGCCACTAGCCGCGCCGCCGACGGCGGTGGCCGCGGCGATCAGCGACTCCAGCGACGGGTCCTCGAGCTTGGCCCTGGTCCAGTCCCACCGTGAGACGGCTTCCTGCCAGTAGTCGAACGCCTCGGCCGGCGAATCGCTCAGCAGCTTGTCCATGCCGACGAACAGCAGCGACCAGGTGTACTGGGCGGCGATGCCGAACAGCCGGGCCCGGGCGTACTGGACCGGGTCATGAGCGCCGAAGTAGGCGTCGCACGCCACCTGGATCTGGGCGGGATCGTAGTCCCCCTCCATGGCCAGGTCTCCGACGTCGAACATCGGGTCGTTCATGCCACTGAAGTCGTAGTCGATGAGCCGGATCCGCCCGTCGTCCATGACGTTCTTGGCCAGCAGGTCGTTGTTGCTCGGCACGGCCGGCAGCTGGTTCACGGCCAGGGCCGCCTGGATCCGGCGCATCGTCGGCAGCCAGTCGAGCAGGCCCGGCGGGCTGGCCAGCGCGTACCGGTCCAGCAGCGCCAGGTAGTCGTCGAGGAACTTCCAGATCACGATCGAGTTGCTCATCGGCGGGGCCTGCGTGTGCAGGTCGCGGATCGCCCGCCCGATCCTCGGGATGTACTCCGGCCGGGACAGGTCAGGGGTGTCGAGGGTGCGGCCATCGATGTACTCCAGCACGATCGCCGGGACCGCGGGCAGCGCCTGCAGCACCCGGGCGCCCACGCCGGACTCCCCGGCGGCCACCGTGTTCGCGATCAGGTCGCCGATCGGGATCATCAGCCCGAAGTCGTCCATCTCCTGCGTGAGGAACTTGACCACGTAGCGGTCGCCATCTCCCGCTGTGACGGCATACGTGACGTGAGCGAGGCCGCCGAACAGCTGGTTCCACTCCAGCCTTCGGCCGGCCAGGACCTCCGCCTCGGCGGCCAGCACCACCATCTGGCGGGCGAACCGCTGGTCGGCGGTGCTGGTCAGCCCGCCGTTGCTGCTGGTCATGGTCAGGGCTCGGGGTCGTACTGGTCGATCGCGAGCGGGTGGTCGTGAATCCGCCGGTGCCTGACCGCGTAGAACAGGACGCCGATCAGCAGCGGAACGGCCACGATCAGCCAGGCCATCGGGATGTCCTTCAGGAAGAAGCCGCCCGAGGTGCCCGCGATCTGGTTGTAGGTCGGGTTGGTGGCGGCGCGCGGGAAGAGCAGGTCCGACGCGGTCAGGCCGGTGCCGATCACGGCCAAAATGTTGACCGGGATGCCCCACCGCCCGAGCGAGAACCAGCCCTTCACCTTTGGCCAGCCCCGGAGCCGGTAGATCAGCGTCACGGTCATGACCAGGAAGTAGGCCACGTACATGTCCGCGGTGGCGCCGCCCACGATCGATGACGTCTTCGTCGTGAACACGAAAACGGGCACCAGCGACAGGACGCCGATCAGCAGCACCGCGGTCCACGGCGCCCCGTCCTTCAGCGTGCGCGAGAACGTCGGGGAGAACGGCAGCTGACCGTCCCTGGCCATGCCGAAGATGTGCCGCACCGCTCCGGTGAACATCGTGTTCGTCGCCACGATCAAGCCGATCGACACGACGACCAGGAACAGCTTGAACACGCCGATGGGCAGGTGGGCGGTGATGGCGTTCTCGGCCGGCACCCCGCCGAGCATCGCGGCCTTCATGTCCGGGATCGACGGCGTGAGCGTCAGCAGGAACAGGAAGCCGCAAGTGATCGCGAACAGGTATGCGCCGATGACCCCGCGCGGGGCGTTGCGCCCGGCGTCCAGCGTCTCCTCGCCGAGCGTGCCGCCGTTCTCGAACGTGTAGAGCACCCACAGGGCGTTGAACACCCCGGCGCCGAGGAAGAGCGGCAGGACGGGTCCGAGCCCGTGCAGCACCTGCACCGCGGCGGCCCCGGACGACGTCGTGGTCACGGTCGCGGTCTGGGTCAGGTTGCCGAAGTGCTTCGCGCCGAGAATGAAGGTCAGCAGGCAGACGACCGTGACCACGGACAGCTCCAGCACCATCGCCCACTGGGCGATGCGGCCGAGGACCCCGATCCGCGCGATGTTCCACACGACGGCGATCGCCGCGGCGATCACGATGATGATCTCGTCGGTTGTGAAGCTCGGCGCCAGGTTGAACAGCGGGTGGATGAGCACGGGCAGGCTGGCGTAGTAGGCCGTCATCAACGGGAACATGGCGCACGCGTAGGCCCAGCCCATCCACCAGCCCACGCGCTTGCCCGCCAGGATCGTCGGCCACTGGTACATGCTGCCGGCGAACGGGTACTTGGAGGCGAGCTCGGCGATCACCAGCACCATCGCGCCGACGCTGAGCGCCACGAGCGGCCAGCCCCAGAACTCGGATCCGCCCACGCCGGAGATCGAGAACCCGTATAGCGAGAACAGTCCCGCGAACACGCCCACCCCGGCGAAGGTCAGCGCTCCGTTGGTCAGCGCGGTGAGCGCCCGGTTGAGCTTTCCGGCCGAGGCGACGGACGTCTCTGTGGTCTCGACACTTGCCATCTGTTGGACCGCCCCTTCGGCATATTGGATGGCCCATTTAGCAGACCAGGTGGCCTTTCCGGCGCACTCTAACGTAGATTCCCGCAGGCTGACAAGGCTTGAAATACAGGGTTTACACCAGGCCAACTGGCATCTGGCGGATGCCAGACGCCCCGGCTAGGCTTGCCCCGATATGGTGCGCCCAAATCGATCTCTGGAAGGCCAGCGATGCCCAGCAACGACGTCCCGCAGCGGGCTCAGGTCGTCATCGTCGGCGGCGGGGCCGTCGGCTGCAGCGTGGCCTATCACCTGGCCAGGCTGGGATGGACGGACGTCGTCCTGCTCGAGCAGGGACAGCTGTCGTGCGGCACGACCTGGCACGCGGCCGGCGTGGTCGGGCAGCTGCGCACGCACCCGTCGCTGACCCGGCTGATGCTGGAGAGCAGCGAGCTCTACGCGAGCCTGGAGTCGCTGGTCGGCCTCGGCACCGGGTGGAACCAGAGCGGTGCGCTGTGGGTCGCGGCGTCCCGTGACCGTATGGTGCAGCTGCTCCGCACGGCCGACATGGCGCAGGCCCAGGGGGTGGAGACGCACGTCATCTCCGTCGCCGAGGCCGCCGGCCGGTGGCCGCTGATGGAGACCTCCGACCTGGTGGGCGCCGTCTGGCTGCCCAACGACGCCAAGGCCAACCCGTCCGACATCACCCAGGCCCTGGCCCGGGGCGCGCGCGACAAGGGCGTTCGGATCCTGGAACGGGCCAAGGTCACCGGGTTTGGTGTGGACAGGGACCGGGTGACGTGCGTAAGGACCGCCCGCGGCGACATCGAGTGCGAGATCGTGGTGAACTGCGGCGGGCAGTGGGCCAAGGCACTCGCCGAGCAGGTAGGCGTCACCGTGCCGCTGTACTCGGCCGAGCACTACTACATCGTCACCGAGGCCATCGACGGGCTCGACCGGTCCACCCCGACGCTCCGGGATCCAGACGGCTACACCTACTTCAAAGAGGAAGTCCGCGGCCTGCTGATGGGCGGGTTCGAGCCGGACGCCAAGCCGTGGCTCGCCTCGGATGAGATTCCCGAGCCGTTCGAGTTCCAGCTGCTGCCCGAGGACTGGAACCAGTTCGACATCCTGATGCGCAACGCGATCCACCGCGTGCCGGCGATGGCGGACGTCGGAGTGAAGAAGTTCTACAACGGCCCGGAGAGCTTCACCCCGGACCACAACTTCATCATGGGCGCGCCGGCGGAGCTGGAGAACTACTACGTCGCGGCGGGCTTCAACTCATCCGGGATCGCCTTCGCCGGCGGGGCGGGCAGCGCCCTGGCGCGGTGGATCGTCGCCGGGGAGCCCGACCTGGACCTGAGCCCGGTCGACATCCGCCGGTTCACGCCCTCGCAGGGAAACAAGCGCTGGCTGCGGCAGCGGGTACAGGAGATCGTGGGGCTGCACTTCGCAATGGCGTGGCCGAACCGGGAGCCGGAGAGCGCCCGCGGAGTCCGCCGGTCCCCGGTGCACCACCTGCTGGAGGCGCAGAGCGCCTGCTTCGGCACGAAGTTCGGCTGGGAGCGGGCGAACTGGTTTGCGCAAGCGGGCACCAAGCCGGTGGTTGAGTACGGCTGGGGCCGGCAGAACTGGTTCTCTTGCAGCGAGGCCGAGCACCTGGCGGCCCGCGCCGACGTCGCGCTGTTCGACCAGACCTCGTTCTCCAAGATCGCCGTCCGCGGACCGGATGCCGAGGCGGTCCTGCAGTACCTCTGCTCGAACGATGTCGCCGTCCCGGACGGCCGCACGGTCTACACGGCGCTGCTCAACGAGCGGGGCGGCTACGAGGCCGACGTCACCGTGACCCGCATCCGGTGGAACGAGTACCTGCTGATCACCAGCAGCGCCCAGGCGGTGCACGACCTCGACGTGCTGCGCCGCGGCGCTCCCCCGGGCCTGCGCGCCGAGTTCTTCGACGTCACGTCCGCCTACGCGGTGCTGAGCGTGATGGGCCCGCGGTCCCGGGAGCTGCTTTGCGGGCTGTCGGCCGACGACTTCTCCGCCGGTGCGTTCCCGTTCGGGCACAGCCGCGAGGTCGACCTGGCAGGCCTGACCGTCCGCGCGACGAGGCTGACCTACGTGGGCGAGCTGGGCTGGGAGCTCTACGTGCCCAGCGAGATGGCGGCGGCCGCGTTCGAGCGGCTCACCGACCCGGGCGCTGCCGCGGCACCCAGGCTCGCCGGGTACTACGCGATCGAGTCGCTCCGGCTGGAGAAGGGGTACCGCGCGTTCGGGCGGGAACTCAGCCCGGATACGACGCCGGTCGAGGCCGGGCTGACGTTCGCGTGCAAGCTCGGCACATCCATCCCGTTCCGCGGCCGTGCGGCGGTGGAACAGCAGCGGGAACGGGGCATCACCCGCCGCCTGGCCAGCTTCGTGGTGTCCGACCCGCAGGCCTATGCGTGGGGCGGCGAGCTGCTGCTGCGGGGCGGCGAGCCGGTGGGCTTCGTCAGCTCGGCCGCGTTCGGCCACAGCCTGGGGCGGACGGTGCTGCTCGGCTACGTGGAGCGGCGCGACGGCGGCACGGCCGACCGCGAGTGGCTCCGCCAGGGCACCTACCAGGTCGCCGTCGGCGGGCAGCGCTACGACGCCGATCTGACCATGCGGCCCCCGTTCGATCCGGCAGGGATGCGGATCCGGGCCTGACCGGGAGGTGCCGGCGCTAGCCGCCGACCTCTGCGCGGCCGGCGCCGTCGCGGCCCGCGCCGTAGGCGTAAGCGATCACCCGGGTCCGGTCCCCCCGGAACAGGTCGGTCGAGTACTCGATCGGCTTGCCGTCGACGTCATAAGAGACGCGCTCGATCGCCATCAGCGGGTCTCCGACCTTGATGCCGAGCAGGCTGGACTGATCGTCGTCGGCCAGCACCGCGACCATCCGCTCGACGGCCTTGGAGCACACCACGCCGTACCGCTCGGCCAGCAGGTCGTAGATGCTGTCCTCCAGCGGCTGGGACAGCAGGTCCGGTGCCAGGGAAACCGGGATCCGCACGTGCTCGAGGGAGATCCGTTCCTCGTCGGCAAGCCTGACCCTGACGACCTCGTAGACCAGGGCGTCGCGGGCGATGCCGATTGCGTCCGCCGTCCCCTGGTCGGCCGGGATTATCCGCGCGGATACGACGTGGGCGCCGGGCCGGAAACCCTGTGCCCGCAGATAGGCGGGTATGCCCGCCAGGTAGCCGAAGTCGATGTCGACGCGCCGGCGGCTGGCGAAGGTGCCGCCGCTGCGCCCCCGGCGCCGGTGCACCGATCCCGCGTGCTCCAGCCGGTCGAGCACCTGCCGCACGGTCGTCCGGCTGACCCCAAGCTGGGCCGCGAGCTCCCGCTCGGTCGGCAGCCGCCCGTCCGGACCCAGATCCCCCGAAGAGATCAGGTCGCGGATCCGGCGCTCGACCGAATCGCGTACCGTCCTGCCGTGGTCGATCCCCGCTCCGACCTCGGTGTCGGCCTGTTGGGCGCCCATATCGCAACCATATCCGCGCCGCCGAGCCGGCGCCTCGACACCCACCCCTCCGGAGGACGACGTGCGGGTTCTGCTGACCAACGATGACGGTGTGGACGCGGGCGGCATCCTGGCCATCCGGTCCGCGCTGACCGCCACTAGCACCAGCGTGATCACGATCGCACCCGAGTCGAACTGCAGCGGATTCGCACGCAGCTGCACGTTCAGCCGGCCCGTGGGCGTCACCCGGGTGTCCGGCGGTCAGCACCCCGTCTACCGGTGCGACGGGACCCCGGCTGACTGCGTGCGGGTCGGGCTGCTCGGCGGCCTGGCCGCCGGGGCCGACCTCGTGGTCAGCGGCATCAACCACGGCGCCAACCTGGCCGATGACGTGAACTACTCCGGGACGGTGGGGGCCGGCCTGGAGGCCGCGATCCTCGGCACACCGGCCGTGTGCCTGTCGCAGCAGACGCCCTCGGGCAGCTTTTCGGTCAACTACCAGGAGGATCTCGCCGCGAGCGGGCTCGCCTACGACTTCGGCTTCTCCGCCAGGCACGGCGCCGATCTGGCCCGCTCGGTTGTCATGGCCCGTCCCGCCGAGCCGATGGTGCTCAGCGTCAACTACCCGGCGCACCGCATCGGGTCAGCCACCGTACTGACCCGGGCCGGACGGCGCGAATGGCCGCGCGCCTCGGTACCGGACTGGGCAGACGACCAGGAGGTGTACCGGCTGTACCTGTACGGCGAGCCGGACGAGGTCATCCCGGAGGCTGACGGCTCGCTCGGCACCGACATCGGCGCGCTGCGCGCCGGGCACATTTCGGTGACGCCGCTGTCGTTCGCGGTCGAGCTTGGCGACCTGCCGCCCGGTTTCCAGTCGTTCCTCGGCAGGCTGAACGCCAGCTTTCCGATCACCGACGCCCTGGGGCAGGCAGGCTAGGCGCGCTGCAGCCGGTCCCGGCGAAGCGACGCCAGCGGCTCGGGGAGGTCCATGGTGGCGAAGACGGCCGGCCAGTCCGCCGGGCCGTAGCCGTAGTCCAGGTCAACATGGTGCAGCTCGACCTCGACCAGCCGCCGTGGCAGCAGCTGCCCGGCCGGGAAGGGCCCGGAGTCCGGGACCCGCACCGGGAACTGCCAGGCGTCGTCGGGCAGCCCCAGCATGACCGTGCGGAGGGCCATGGCCGAGCTCGCCAGGTCCTCGGCCAGCTCCTTCGAGCTGCGGCCGGCGCCCTGCTCGATCTCCTCTTCCCGTCCCTCCAGGCTCGCGTACATGCGGCGTTCCTCCCCGGACCTCGCGCCTGCCAGCACGTTGCGCATGGCGTCGGCGTTGCGGGCCAGGTGGGTCAGCACGTGCCCCCGGGTCCAGCCGGGCAGCAGCGAGGGCTGGCGCAGCTCCGAATCGGGTATGCGCCGGGCCGTCCCCAGCAGGCGCTGCGTCGCATGGTCGATCTGGTCGGAAAGCTGGCGTTGCGCGGGATCCACGTGATCACTTTAG
>Ga0210385_10001904_pt1 | contig 12701 bp, 12 predicted proteins | sample IncBWH26OmetaG_FD_160107 | JGI IMG/M metagenome (GOLD analysis project Ga0210385, IMG submission 160107) | Forest soil microbial communities from Barre Woods Harvard Forest LTER site, Petersham, Massachusetts, United States - Inc-BW-H-26-O ... | reverse complement strand
CCAAGGGCCTGATAATTAATCTTGCCTGGCGGCATCTTGAGCCCGTCGTGTTGGCCCAGACAATGTTGTATATCGTCACCCTAGAGGGTTTGCAGGGTGCCTCTCAACAAGCCGTGCTCCAGGACATCAGGCCCTATCTGACGGGTAAAAAGGGAAACGAAGGCTACATCGACTTAAAAAATCCCCTCGCGCTCCCCCCGATTATATTGACGCCTAAAGATGTCAAGGATTTGACGGAAAAGGGCCTCGAGTTTGGGATGCTATTCATGCCCGGTGCGGACATAGGAGAAGGTGCAGGCGCTTCTGCCAAGCTAATTGAGGGCGCAGAGAGCGAAATCAAAAGCTTTTTCGAAGGCACTACCTACTCTCCGAAGGTGCTGAGCCAAATGAAAATCGGCGACTACCACTCATTCCTCGAATCCGTAAGGGCCTTTGAAGATGCCGGGGCAGTCAAAAGTGTTACAGGCGGAGATGGTATCACTCGCGAAATGCTGGAAATTCCAGGGTCTTTCAAATCGAAGGAAGGTGTGTTCCAATTCATGAAAGAGTCCGATGGAACCATCAACCATCGGCTCTTCGTACCTAACAAGCCATGAAGATCTCAAAGCAGTACCGCCATTTTGTGAGCGCTAGAGGTATCCAGCTCCGCAGCCTAGGTATCTATGAAACTGCATTGGAGCGTACCGATGCTCTAGCGGCGATTGAGTTCTTGCGAAGTGACATGATCCCAATTCTGGGCGGCGATGTCTATTTAAGGCGAGACGCGAAAATTGAGCCGGCGTACGCCAATTGGCATAGTGACCGAGAAGATAGAGAGTCAAACGAGGAGTACTTGACGCGTAGTTGGGCGTCAACGGAGGCATATATTAGGAGGTATCCTGAGCCCCCCAACGGTACACCACTTTTTGTCCTGGTTCTTGGGGAATAGGGCCAACTTAACCGAAGTCTTAGGGGCAGGGGGCAGAGGGGTCGTTTCCTGACGCTTTCCTCCCGATGGTCCAGCCTCGCCGCTCTTGAGCCCCCAATTTCCGATTGACAAACATTAACTACTATGGTATACTGGGGTCCGAAATCTGACATTATGACGACCGAAGCCACCTACGGGAGCCCTTATCGCCAACCGACGCCGTTCCCTGCCGCCGGCAGATTTCTAATCGACACAGCCCCGGTTAGAATCGCCCCTAACCCCTTTGCCCCCAACAAAATTCAGTTTCCTAATCGACGCAAAACAAGCCATTTCGACAAATCTCCTGGCTTTTCGCCGTTCACGATTCACCAGTCACCACTCACTAATCACCGCACTTCTAATCGCAACTGCCTCGAATTAGAAATCGCCGTAACCCCTTCGCCATCATCAAAATCCTACTTTCTAATCGCAACAGCCAAAGGGGGAAACATAGGCGCCGACTCGTGCAGTCGCCGCCGAAGGCCGTTTCCCAAAATGGGCCAAATCATTGGAATGAAAAGGTTTTCACTGGGCCAAACGCGCCAAATACAGTACAAATGCCTATTGACACCCTTTCTGGCGATATGCTAACTCTGCTTGTATTCGTGGCACCGGCTTAACGCCGGGTTGCTGAAAGTCCAGGCGCGGGAACACCAAAATTCCTGCTGGGCGATTGGCAATAAACCCCACCCACCCCGGGAGGTGGAAACCCGCAAGGGTTTTCGCCTCCCGTTTATTTTAGGGCGTCATTTTTTGACCATTTCGCGCCATTTTTCGTCGCTCTTCAAGCAATAGCCGTGCTGTTTTTAGCCCGCGCGATGGGCTTAGCCTCGGTCACATGCACCGTCCCAGCCGTGTACCTCAGCTGTTCCAGGGTTGTCTCGCGCAGCCCCTGCGTCACCAAGGCTCGAATGTCCAGCTTCGCCTCCGCCGCGTCTAGGTCCTCCGGACTGGCATGAAGCGCCGGCGTCCTCGGCATGAAGACCGGGCAACAATCGTGGAAGGGCTCGGAGGAAGTGTCGTAAGTCCCGATCTTCCTTGCTGTAACAAGGATGTCTACCTTGTCGGTCCCGATCAGTGGCCGAAAGACGGGCACCTGCGCAGCCGCGTCCACCGCAACCAAGTTACGCAGCGTCTGCGACGCGACCTGCCCAAGGCTATCGCCAGTGACGAGCGCCAAGGCACGATCCCGCCGGGCAAGCACCTCGGCAATCCGCAGCATCATCCGCCGATACAACAGGATCCGAAAGTCCTCGGGCGCATAACGCACAATCTCCCGCTGGATCGCCTCAAACGGCACCCTATAAAGCTTCGCATGATACTGGTAGCGAACGAGTTGGCGTGCGAGCCCGTTTGCAACGTGGAGCGACGACTCGCCAGGCCGCGACCCTGTGCCATAGAAGTGGATGAAGCTGAGATGCGCTCCCCGCTTCATCATGTGATACGCCGCCACGGCAGAGTCGTAGCCACCCGAAAGCAGGCAGGCGATGCGCCCGGCCGTGTTGGCGGGCAGCCCTCCCACCCCCGGGATCTTCCGGGCGTAGACGAGCAACGGACCGGGCGTAACCTCAACGTAGCAAGTGACATCCGGGTCGGTCAGCTGGACGCGGGCGGACCTGTTTTGCTCCCGCAGGCGGTCTTGGAGATAGCGACCCACGACGCGCTCGATCTCCATGCTGGTATGGGGGAAGGTCTTGTCGCTGCGCCGCGCCCGAACGGCGAAAGTGTTGAACTGGAGGGGGGCAAGCTCGTCCCATGCGGACTGGCAGAGTGATTGCATGTCACGTTCTACCGGGCGCGCAACGGCGTAGTACGCAATCCCGAGGACGCGCTCGACGCGCTCGATAGCGGCCGAAAGGTCGGCGCCGTCAGACAGGCGTACCAGGAAGCGGTCGCCAGGCTGCTCGATTCGCTGAACGCCGACACCCTGGAGGCTGGTGCGCAGCGCGGTGAAGAGTTTCCCGAGGAAGAAACGGCGGTTTCCGCCCTTCAACCAGAGTTCGTGATAGTGCACGACGATGACGGGATTCTTCATTTCGATGCGTTCCCAGCGGCGCTGATTGCGATGGCTGCTGCGGCTGAGTATATCAATCCTGCCGCGCTTCTGCGAAATCGATCGGATATTGCAGCGAAGCATGTATATGTTTGGCCGAGCGCGACGTTATACAACGTAGGCGTGTTGGAAGCCTACTTGTCGATAACTGACTGGATACATTGAAAGTTCAAATGCGACTTTCCACAGCTCCGGGGGTTAATATTCGCATCATATTCGGATCGGCGGAAAACGGGCCACGGCGGAAAAAGTAGTGCTACCAAAATCGGGTGCCGAGCATCTGATGCACTGAAGCTGGGACTTCGCGGGAGGCGGATCATGTGGAACCGGCGAGACTGGGACGAGTTCTTTCACATCGTTAATAGAAGCGGGCAGAAGAATCGGCCGCTGCGGCCGGTGGATCGTTCGCGTCGCGACCGTCGCCTTGTGCCCGCCGAAGGATACAGCCTGGCTGAGCTGGACGACGCTGGCCTGAGCATCGAGCAGGCAGAGATGCTTGGATTGCCGGTGGATGCAGGCCGCGTAGGTTCGTATGGACCGAATGTTTCGGAACTAAGAGATTATTTGCGGGCTACGCGTTCGCGGTTGTAGATTCGCGGACGGTTGATATCACAGAGTTTAAACGGGCGGATCGAGCCAATTTGGACGATCCGCCCGTCTGCATTCCAGGCTACGATTTCTTCCAGAAGCGCATTACCGCTGCGTAATCGGGATCGTCGTGGGAGCTGTCCTTCACGGCGCTATAGGTGGCGAAGGCTGCGGCTCCGGCAGGCAGTGAGATTCCACGTTCGCGCGCCAATTCCAGAGCGAGCCGGACGTCCTTATGCATCAGGCGAAGCGGGAAGCTCGCAGGAAATTCGCGCTTCAGCATAAGAGGCGCCTTCACGTCCAGGATCGGCGCCCGGCCCATACTTGATTGCATCACCTCCACGAGTTTTTCTTCGGCGATGCCGGCCGCGCCCGTGAGGCCGATCGCTTCTGCCAACGCTTCGACTTCCAGCGCGTATAGCAGGTTCATGGCGAGCTTGATCGTCTGACCGGCGCCAGTAGGGCCAAGCAGGAAAAAGCGTTTGCCCAGTGCCTCGAGGATCGGCTTAGCGCGTTCATACACTTCTGGTTGTCCGCCGATCATGTAGACGAGTTCGCCCTTTTCGGCGCCCCACGTGCCGCCGGTGACAGGCGCGTCGAGAAACGCCACGCCTTGTTCGGCGCAAGCTGCGCCAACCTTCCGCGCGAGATCAGGAGAGACGGTGCTCGAATCGATCAGCAGACTGCCTTTTCGCAACGCCGCGAGCGCGCCGGACTTGAAAAGGATTTCCTCAAGTGCTGGCGGATCGCTGACGATGGTGATCAGTACGTCCGCGCGTTCGGCGACTTCCTGCGGGCTTCGCGCCAGGCGTGCGCCGCTGCGGACCAGGTCTTCGGCTTTCGCGGGAGTGCGATTCCACACCGTGAGCGGGAAGCCAGCCTTCAAGAGATTTTGCGCCATCGGCTTGCCCATCAAGCCGAGGCCGATGAATCCGATCGATTCGGGCATCTGTCACCTTCCGTGTGGAGATTAGCAAGAACTGGTGGTGAGCGACAAATCCTGGTCTGCCGCGGCGTGTAAAGTCTGGAATGCCGCGAAGATCATGAAGAATGTTCAGGGATGTTCGGAGCCTTCTTTCAGAAGCTCGATCAGAGTGAGGATACATTCGTAAGGAATTTCGACTCGGAGCATCTTCTTCTTTCCGTTTTGAACAAACTGCTCCTCGATGACAACGGTCGAACCATTGTCAGAGGTTAGGACTCCGTTCGCAGAGTGGTAGATGGATCCGCCGCGATAACGTGCCTCGACACGCTTGCCCAGAAACGACTGATATCGTTTCACCCGCCCTCACACCCACACACCCGTGCCAACAGTGATACATCACTATTACTTATATGTATATTAATTTTGAGGGATGACGACTGAGTTCTATGCCGGGCTACTCAGATCAATGAAAACTCGACGCGATGGCGGAAGGGATCGATGCGCTCAGCCTGAACGCGAACGCGGTCGCCCAGTTGGTAGGTCTGCTGCTTGCCGTGCCGCCCCTGAGCGACGATAGTGTGGTCCCGCTCGCGAAAGGTGCAGCGGAACCCGGTGAAATCTTCGATGCGATCGATGCTGACCAGGCCCTCGACGAAAATATCGAGCAGCTCAACGAAGAAGCCAAACTTCTGCACGGAGATAATCAGGGCCTCGTACTCATCACCCAGATGGCTCTCCATAAATTGCGCGGTCTTCCATTCCATCAGCTCGCGCTCGGCTCCCTCGGCGCGGCGTTCAGCCTCCGAGCTTTCGGCGGCAATTTCCTCCAACTCAACGCGGCGGTAAGGTCCGAGCATCGCGACCTTCGCAGGTTCTTTTCCGGGCCGCTCGATCGTGGCACGCTGCGGAGCGACGTTAGGATTTTCAAGAGCCCACTTCAGCGCGCGATGGACTATGAGGTCCGGATAGCGTCGAATGGGCGACGTGAAGTGAGTATATTCTCCGGTCGCCAACGCGAAATGACCGAGCGGATCGGCTGCGTAACGGGCTTGTTTCAGCGAGCGCAACATCAAGTAGCTCAGGATGCGCTCCTCCGGTTTCCCCGCAATCTTGCGCGTAAGGCGTTGATAGTGCTGCGGGCGAATGTCGACTTCGTCGCTCGCAGGAAGATCAACGGTCATAGGACGCATGCGACCACCCCGGCGTTGTTCTCCTCCGCTCCTGCCGCGCATAGGGGCCCGGACGCTGCCATGACGCACGGTGATACGCCGCTCGGCAAGATCATCCACTCCCAGCGAGTAGCCGAAAGCGTGGGCCAGCTCTTCGAATTCGAGCACACGCTTTGGGTCAGGTTTTTCGTGCACGCGGTGCAGCGAAGCGATGCCGCGACGCTCGAGATATTCCGCGACCGCTTCGTTCGCGGCGAGCATGAACTCTTCGATCACGCGATGCGCGATGTTGCGCTCGCTCCGCACGATGCCGGCCATGCGTCCCGCGTCGTCAAATTCAATCACTCGCTCGGGAAGATCGAAATCGATCGAGCCGCGCTCGACTCGCCTTGCGTTAAGAAGGAGCGCGAGATCTTTCATGCGGCGAAATTCAGGGGCCAGCGAAGCATACCGCGCGCTGGCTCCGGTATCACCTTCGAGCACCTTGTTCACGTTCGTGTAGGTCATGCGCTCAGCCGAGCGAATCACCCCCGCCGTGAATTCAGCCGCAGTACGCGAGCCCGTTTCGTCAAATTGCATGATGGCACACATCACCAGCCGATCGACGTGCGGATTGAGCGAGCAGATGCCGTTGGAAAGCTCCTCGGGAAGCATGGGAACGGCGCGGTTGGGAAAATAAACCGAAGTGCCGCGAAGTCGCGCTTCGCGGTCGAGGGGCGCGCCGCGCGGGACGTAGTGAGCGACGTCGGCTATGTGCACTTGGAGCTCATAGCCGCCGTCCGGGAGTTCGCGAACGAACACGGCGTCGTCAAAATCACGCGCGGTTTCGCCGTCGATCGTAACGATGGGCAGTGCGCGAAAATCGCGGCGGTTGCCGAGATAGCCTTCGTTCACTTGCTGCGGTGCTTTGCGGGCTTCTGCGAGCACATCGTCCGGAAATTCAGACGGCAGATGGTGCTTCCGGATCATGATTTCAACATCGACACCGATGTCGCCGGGGCGGCCGAGAATCTCAATCACGCGGCCCATCGGAGCGATCCCGCCCTTGGGATAGCGCGTGATTTCGGCGTTCACTACGGCGCCGTCCAATTCCGGGAGACGGACGTGGCGCCGGGAGGCTTCTGAAACTGGCGCATCGATCATTTCACGCAGCTCCGGCGTGAGTTCCTGGCCGGGAGGAATCAGCACGGCTTGCATGCGCGCGTCATATGGCAGCACGTAATTTCCGCCCGACTCATAGCGAAAAAGCCCGACGACACTCGGATGAGCGCGCTGCGCGATCTCCACGATGCGGCCTTCGGCGCGACCATCGGGGCGGCGGTGTTCAACGCGCCCGAGCACGCGGTCGCCGTGCATCGCGTCATGAATCGCATTCGGCGGAATGAAGAGATCGCCTTCTACGCCGGGAATCGGGCGATCGGGCACGAGGAAGCCGTAGCCGTCCCGATGAGCAACCAGGCGGCCGGAAATCAGGCCCGGATCGGCGGTGCGTTTGTGGTCTTGCCCTAGTGACGAATCCTCCGCGGCCGCCGCGGCGCCGGACTTGCCGCGCTTTTCACTCTTCGCATGGCCGTTTTTTTTTCCTGCCACGCGATAGCAGCCCTCGCGGACCTCGATCACGTCGCCGCGTCGCTTGAGAGTTTGCAGGATGCGCGGAAGATAGCGGCGCCCTCGATGCTTCAGTTCCATGCCATGAGCGATGTGCCGGACGCTTGCGGGATTTGAAAGCGTGTTGAGATAGGCGAGAACGTTTGCGTCGCTGGCTTCCTTGGGGCGTTCGTCGTGAGGGCGGTGTTTGTGTTTGTTCTTCAAGGCGGGCTCCGAGGTTTACAGGCTAACGGAAATCTCGCTTCGTGGCAAAGCCTGCGACATCAAGCCCTTCCCGTTCGGTTGCCGGAGATTGAGCGCGGGTGTTACGATCATTTTGCCATGACAAGTGAGCCTACTGCGAAGCCCAGAATCGGCGTGCCCTATCGCACGATGAAGGAGCAGCGTGAAGGAGACCAGGAGAAGATTGGCCGCTACCTGAAGGCCGTGGAGGCGGGCGGCGGTGAACCGGTAACGATTCCTCTGGACCTTGCGCCAGCCGATTTGATGCGCGTCGCCGAGACTCTTGATGGCGTCGCGCTATCGGGCAGCCCCGCGGATGTTGACCCGGCGCTCTATCATTCGCCGGTCCATACGAAGACTGCGCCGCCGGATCGCGACCGCGAACGAACCGATTTCACTTTGCTCGAGCACTGTTTTGAGCGCCAGAAACCCATACTGGCAATTTGCTACGGAATTCAAAGCCTGAATGTGTTCCTCGGCGGAACGTTGGTGCAGGACATCCCCAGCGACATTTCCGCAGCGAGTGAATACGCGTCCGTCGAACACGACGTCGAAACCGACGAGGCGCCAGAAACTTTTCACATGATTCGCATCGAGCCGGGTTCGCGGCTGGCCGAACTTGCTCATCAGGCCAAGGAGGTGCGAGTCAACAGCTCGCATCATCAGTCTGTGTTGATACCAGGCCATGGATTGCGCATTACGGCGCACGCGCACGATGGTGTAATCGAGGCGCTTGAAGGGGCCTCCAGCTCACATTGGGTGACGGCGGTGCAATGGCACCCCGAGCGTTTAGTGGAATCGGATTCCCTGTCGCTCGCGCTTTTCCGCGGATTAATTGCCGCGATGCGCACGGCCCCGGCGCACGCTTGATCTCTTCGCACAAGATTCGGGCGAACGGCACCCGGCCGCTCTTCTCCGCGGCTTCGCGGCTGGCAACCTTCGCCGCCGCACCAGCGATCAATGTAAGCGGAGGTTCGTTCAGCTGATGAAAGCAGTCCGCCAACCTGTGTTGTTTGCCGCTGCCCTGGCCGCGGCATTGTGGTGTGCGCCCGTGCCTCCTGCCGCAGCACAGGATCAGCAGGTGCTGATGCCTGAGCAGAGCGAGGCCAAGGCTAAGCAGCTGATTCAGCGAGCGATCGATGCGATGGGCGGATCGGCATTCGTGAACGTGCACGATTTGACCTGCACGGGGAACATCGGCCAGTTCGATCACTCGGGGCAATTGAGCGGTTTCGAGAAGTTCGTCCAATACACCGAGCCCCCGCTGAAAGACCGCGTCGAAAATCTGCCGCAGCACAATGTGATCGACGTATTCAACGGCGACGAGGGCTGGAGCCTGGATCGAGGCGGCGTCTCGGACGAGCCCGCGCTCCGGCTGGTGCAACACCAGGACGACGTGGCGAAAAGCCTCGACAACATCCTGCTGCGCCGCGTTGATGAGCCGACCATGGACATTCATTACGACGGGAAGGACATCGTCGACTTGAAGCAGGTGGATTGGGTGCAGTTGGTCGACGCGGATGACCGGACGATCCGGATCGCATTCGACCGCGAAACACACTTGCCGATTCGCAAGACAGTGGAGTCTCGCGACCCGAAGTTGAACAGCGACGTACTCGAAGTGGAATACTATTCGAACTACTATTCGGAAAACGGCGTCCAGTTGCCCAAGCAGATCACACGCGAGCGCAACAATCTAAAGATCTACCAGGTTTTTTTCGATTCCTGCTCAATCAATACGGGAGTGCAGGACTCATTTTTCACCAAGCAATCGCTGGAGGATCGCTGGGCAAAAATGCCCAATCACGAGAAGTACCGCGACAAAAATAAGAAGGGCGGCTCCAACACCGACGTGTCGGCGCCCTGAGCCGACCGATGACCGCTCGAGCGGCTGGTTATTGGACTGTGAAGCGAACCGGCTCAATCAGCATGCTGTTGCCCACCTGAATTGACACGTTATAGCCGCCGGCCTTCACCTCCGGCACTTTGAACACGATCTTCTCCGCAGATTGATCAACAATCGTCGCCTTATAGTCGTTCTTGTCGTCGGAGAGAAAGACCGCGATCACATTCGCTTTCGCCAGGCCGTCTCCACCTGCAGTCACCGTGTCGTTTACCTTTCCCGCACTTGGATCGATAGATGTCACGCGGGAATTTGTTTGTGCTTTTGCCGGGACGAGAGCGATCGCGAACAGAGCCGTTGCCGCCGCGAAGACAAAGACCGCCATGAGCGTGTTTGCGGGGCGCGCACTTGCTTTGAAACAGGTAGACGAGAGCTGGGTCATACGTCACCTCCACCGAATGAGAGGACTGCGTTAGGCGCTCAACATACGTCTACGTCCTGTCAGTGTCAACACGGATCGATGAAACAGCTTGGCTCAGCGAGGATTTCAGGAGGTTGCAGGAAGGGACGCTGAGAGCGGGAGCGATTCCTCGGGAACAGCCACGGGATCGAGCGTGGTTTCAGTCCAAAGGGATTTGTCGGCGAGCAGACGGGTGACCAGCTGGGTATGCAGCGCGTGTCCGGCCTTATAAGCTTCGACGCGCGCGAGCAGCGGCAGACCGATCAGCGCCAAATCGCCGATCAGGTCGAGCGCCTTGTGGCGGCCGAACTCATCGGCGAAACGCAGCGGCCCATTCAGCACCCCCGTGTCGGTCAGGACGATCGCGTTGTCCAGCGAACCGCCGCGGATCAGGCCCATCGCGCGAAGCGGCTCGATCTGCCGCTCGAAGCAAAACGTGCGCGCGCGCGCGAGAAGCTGGCGAAAGCTCTCCGGGCTGACGTGCATCTCGATTTCCTGCTGGCCGACCAGCGGGTGCGGGAAATCCACGTAGCAACGGACGCAGAATTCGTCAGCGGGATAGATGCCGATCCGGCGATCGTCCTCCACCACCTCAAGAGGTTTCAGCACTTTCAGGTAACGCCGTTTGCGACGCAACTTCCGAATGCCCGCGCGCTCGATCATCTGCATGAATGGCTCAGCGGAACCGTCCAGAATGGGGATCTCGATCGAATCGATGTCGACGAGCACATTGTCGATCCCGCAGGAATAGAGCGCGGCCAGCAGGTGTTCGGTCGTGGAAAGCAGGACGCCCTGCTTCATCAGGCTGGTGGCATAGCTTACGCGCGCCACATTGCGGACATGTGCCTCGATTTCAAAGTTGTCCAAGTCGATGCGGCGGAAGACGATGCCAGTATCCGGCGGGGCCGGCAAGAGGCGCACGCGAGTGTGCACGGCCGTGTGAAGCCCGATGCCCTCCGCTGTGACTGGTGCCTGGATTGTGAGCTGGTTGGACACGAACCGTCCCCAAAGGGCACTTTCGGTGCCGTTTTACGCGGTCAGTATAGCTATGATTTATAATGGTTTACAGGCGATATAGCAAGTAGCTTGCTAGGCTGTGTTGTAAAGATACAACAGATATGGCGATTCAATGTGTTCGGGAATGGACACACCACGAACGGCCACACATTAGGCCGGGCCTAGGCGGTCACGTTAAGCAGCTGCCCCGATTCCTGGTTCTGTCCCGCGCCGCTGGACTGCTGCGCCCCCACCGCCGCAAATGTGAGTTGCAGCTCCTGGATGTGGACAGCGAGCGAATAATTTTGGGATGGCTGGCTCGATGCCGCTAGGGCGACGTTACGGCTTGCCACTGTGGTGCTGCTCGCTGGGTTGTCAGTCGATGCCTCGCTGCTTGTGGTGCCGGCGTTGGCGGCCGGCTGGGCAGTAGCGGACTGCGCTTGCGCCGCGACGATGTTCTGCAGACCGTTCGCGGACGACGCCGGCGAGCCTGAACTGGTGGTGGCTTGCGCTCCGCTTTGCAACGCCTGCACGAGCACCCGCAGCCCGGCGGGGTCATTCGCGTAAAGCAATAGCGCCATTCGATTGAAAAGCGAAATGCTCTGCGGATTGATACCCATTTGCTGCAGCGTGCTATCAAGCTGTGCGAGTTCGGCGAGGGGCGCTTGCGACGAAACTCCCGTTCCGCCCGTCGAAGCGACCGACTCGTAAGGGTTGCCGGAGGAAGCAGACGAGGCCGCAGCTGAGGCCCCGGAGGAAGTGGACGACGAGACTGCGATCGGCGCCCCGGCGGAACCTGACGAGACGTTTGCAAGTGCTGTGCTTCCGCTCGTCTGGCTCTGGGCAGAGTTCGAAGTCTGGGAGTTTGTCGCGGCGTCGCCTTCCCCACCTTCTTCCACGAGTTTCACCGGCAACTTAGGAACGCGTGACGGCTCGCTCGTCTGGCTCCCGCCACTGCCATTGGTTGCATGAAATGACTGGCGCTCCGCGAAAAAGAAAGCAGCAGCCTCGCCAAACTGCGAGCTTCCGTTATTCGTCCGCGCTTGTTGGCCCTCGGCAGTCCGTCCGGCCAGCGTAACGATATCCTGATTCTGAGCCGTTTGAGCCGCAGTCGCGTTGGGCTGCGGACCACCGCCAACTCCCAGTGACACTGGGGTTGGAGCGAACGGTTGTGGAATAGCCGTAAATTGCAGGCCCGACGTGGCCATAGCGGGCTCCCCCTCGGAGCCAAGTGTCCCGGACGCCGCTCACCGCGGCCCCAAAAGCAATCCTTAGACACCTATCGAGACTATCGGCATGCTTCAGCTACCCTTTAGGCCTTCCCCGCATGTTGTTAAGGCCGTTGTTTCAAGCACTTGCCGGGCGTAAGATAGGGTTTCGTACAAACTGCCATGGCCGCCCCCTTCAACATCCTGCCAAACAGCGCACCCGTAAGCGCTGTCCCGCCCACGGGCCATCCGCGCCCATCCTGGCTCCGCGTGCGCTTCTTTGGCGGTGAGAACTATCAGGAATTGAAGCGAATCATGCGCACGCTCGATCTGCACACGGTTTGCGAAAGCGCGCGCTGTCCGAACATGGGCGAGTGCTGGGAGCATCGGACGGCGACGTTTATGATCCTGGGCAATATTTGCACCCGCGCCTGCGGCTTTTGCGCCGTGCCCAGCGGCAAGCCGCTTGGCCCACCGGATGCAGCCGAGCCGGAGCGTGTAGCCGAAGCCGTGGAGCGAATGGGGCTGCGGTATGCGGTGGTCACTTCGGTGAACCGCGACGACCAACTGGACGGGGGCGCAGCAATTTTTGCGCGGACGATTACCTCCATTCGCGAACGCGTTCCGGAGTGCCGCATCGAAGTGCTTATTCCGGATTTCCGCGGAGATTGGCGCTCGCTGGA
>Ga0210385_10001903_pt1 | contig 12705 bp, 13 predicted proteins | sample IncBWH26OmetaG_FD_160107 | JGI IMG/M metagenome (GOLD analysis project Ga0210385, IMG submission 160107) | Forest soil microbial communities from Barre Woods Harvard Forest LTER site, Petersham, Massachusetts, United States - Inc-BW-H-26-O ... | reverse complement strand
TGATTGTACGTCGGCAGAGCGTCGATGCGCGCGAAATGGGCGTCGAACTTGTCGGCGCCGAGCTTGACCAGCGCCTGGGCATATTTGCGGTTGATCGATTCCTTGCGGTTCGAGCCGACGATCACGGCGACGGTGGGCTTGGGCATGATTGAATTCCTTAGTTAGAATACGTAACTAGGGCTACTTAGGTGACTGTGCGCAAGGGCGGCAAGAGGGAACATCGGTGAAACCTAGATACACGCATTTGCCCGCCGACTGCCGCGCCATCAGCGACGTGCTGGCCCGGATCGGCGACAAGTGGTCGGTCCTGGTGGTGACGCGGCTCGGCGCGGGTTCGATGCGGTTTAACGAGCTGCGGCGCGCGATCGGCGGCATTTCCCAGCGCATGCTGACGCTGACCTTGCGCGGGCTCGAGCGCGACGGCCTGGTCACCCGCACGGTGTTCCCCACCATCCCGCCGCGGGTCGATTATGCGCTGACCTCGCTCGGCCGCGATCTCTTGGAGCCGGTCTCAGCGCTCGGGGATTGGGCCACCCGCAATCAGGCGAAAATCGCCCGCGCCCGGGAGAAATTCGACAGCGCGGCGGCTTAGGTCCGGTGCCGCCACGATGAAGGCGGGCTTGTCCTGCCGCTCCGCAGAACCTAGAAGCTTCCCGACAACAAACGGCCGGGCCTAATCCCTGGCCCCAGTAGGGGTGAGACCATGCGTGTTTATTACGATCGCGATGCCGACCTGAACCTGATCAAGGGCAAGAAGGTCGCCATCATCGGCTATGGCAGCCAGGGCCATGCCCACGCGCTCAATCTACGCGACTCCGGGGTCAAGGAGGTCACGGTGGCGCTGCGCAAAGGCTCGCAAGGCGTCAAGAAAGCCGAAGGCGAAAAGCTCCCCGTCAAGGAGGTCGCCGAGGCCGCCAAATGGGCCGACGTGATGATGATGCTCACGCCCGACGAATTGCAGGGCGATATCTATCGCGATCATCTCGCCGCCAACATGAAAGAGGGCGCGGCCATCATGTTCGCCCACGGCCTCAACGTGCACTTCAATCTGATCGAGCCGCGCAGCGACCTCGACGTTCTGATGATCGCGCCCAAGGGGCCGGGCCACACCGTGCGCTCGGAGTACCAGCGCGGCGCCGGCGTGCCGTGCCTGTTGGCGGTGCACCGCGACGTCTCCGGCAATGCCCACGATCTCGGGCTGTCCTACGGCGCCGCGATCGGCGGCGGCCGCGCCGGCATCATCGAGACGAGTTTTAAGGAGGAATGCGAGACCGACCTGTTCGGCGAGCAGACCGTGCTGTGCGGCGGCCTGGTCGAATTGATGAAGGCCGGTTACGAGACCCTGGTGGAAGCCGGTTACGCCCCCGAGATGGCCTATTTCGAATGCGTCCACGAGGTGAAGCTGATCGTCGACCTGATCTACGAGGGCGGCATCGCCAATATGAACTACTCGGTGTCGAACACGGCCGAGTACGGCGAATACGTCTCCGGCCCCCGCGTCATCACCGACCAGACCCGCGCCGAGATGAAGAAAGTTTTGGCCGACATCCAGTCCGGCCGCTTCACCAAGGACTGGATGCTGGAGAACAAGGTTAATCAGACCTCGTTCAAGGCCACTCGCGCCAAGCTCGCCGAGCACCCGATCGAGCAGGTCGGCGCCAAGCTGCGTGAGATGATGCCTTGGATCAAGCAGCGGGCGCTGGTCGACCGCAGCAGAAACTAACGCCGTCTCGGCTGTATCCGGATATTGCTCGGACTTCGCGGCCGCTCCTTGGGCGGCCGCGACGCTATGTGACGGGCTCATGCTCTTGTCATGACTGATTAAATACAGTTTTATGACAAAGCGCCGTGTGCCGGAGCGAGGGTGGGTCATTTCCGGGCACGCGCGCGTCAGTCATGCGTGCCGCTCTCTTATCCTTAAGTCGTCGGTCTGGTGCCGCGGACCTTGTCGCCCGGTATGGCTATGGGCGGCTGGCGCTGATCGCCGCCCCGCACATCATTGCGCTGGCCATCATGCTCGCGACTGAATCCCACCCAGTCGAGATCGCGGCCTTTCTGTTGGCCTGGGGCATCCTGAATTTCTTCTGGCTCGCGCTCACCAGCCGGCCGGCGGTCGCCGGCGCGCTGTCGCTGGTGATGATGACGGTGTTGGTGCTGCTCTCCGATCTCAAATACCACGTGCTGATGATGACGGCGAACTTCGTCGATCTGATGATCATCGACACCGACACCGTCAGCTTCCTGTTCACGATCTATCCGGTGCTGCGCTGGATCGTGGCGCTGTGCCTCATCGCGCTGGTGCCGCTGGTGGTGTTCACCTGGCGCGCCGATCCGTTCCGTGTCCGCCGCCTGACCGCGATTGCGGCGGCGCTGGCTTGCATCGCCGCGCTCACGGCGGTCGAGAGGCATCTGCCGTTGCTGCCGTTCGAGGCGTTCTACGGCGGCAGCCAGGTATCGTCCTTCGCACGCTCCGGCGTCGACGCGATCTCCGAATTGCTCACCCACGGCCTCATGGAGTCCGATGCGGTCGCGGCCGAACACCTGCAGCCGGTCGGCAACGAGACCTGTGCGCCGGCAAAAAAACCGCCGCACATCATTCTCATCCACGACGAGTCGAGTTTTGACATCCGCATGGCGCCGGGCATGAAGGTGCCGGACGGTTACGGCGCGCATTTCAAGTCATTCGACGGCAAGGAGCGCAATTTCCTGGTCGAAGGCAATGGCGGGCCGAGCTGGTTCACCGAATACAACGTGCTGGAAGGCCTCTCGGCCCGCACCTTCGGCCGCTTCTCGTATTTCGTCACCCGCATTGCCGCCGGCAGAGTCGAGCGCGGCCTGCCGGCGGCGCTGCGCCACTGCGGCTATCGCACGTTTTCGCTCTATCCGGCGCTCGGCGCCTTCATGAGCGCGAGGAGCTTCCAGACCACGACCGGCGTGCAGCATTTCTTCGATCAGCACGATCTGGGGACGACGGCGATCGAGCCCGACAGTTTCTTCTTCGACGCCGCGGCGCGGATGATCGGCGAGGAACATGCGCGCAGCCCGATGTTCGTCTTCGTCTATCTCGCCGCCAATCACTTTCCCTGGGACGACCGCTATCGGCCCGACCTGATGCCGCAGTGGAAGGATTTGGGCAACGTGCCGCCGGTCGACGAATATCTGCGTCGGCAGGCGCTCAGCGCGCAGAACTATGCGGATTTTCTGGCGCGGCTCAAACGCGAGTTCCCCAACGAACAGTTCCTCCTGGTGCGGTTCGGCGATCATCAGCCGGATTTCGCCGCGCACCTCATCGAGCCCGGCATCGATGACCCTGCCATTGAGCGCCGCCTGATGGCGTGGGATCAGCGTTATTTCACCACCTATTACGCCATCGACGCCATCAACTTCAAACCGGTCGACGTCTCCTCGGCGCTCGATACCTTGGAGGGGCCTTATCTGCCGCTGGTCGTGCAGGAGGCCGCGGGCCTGCCGCTCGATCCGTCGTTCGCCGCGCAGAAGAAGATCCTCGTGCGCTGCAACGGATTGTTCTATGGCTGCGATAATGGCGCCGAAGCGCGCCAATTCAACCGCATGCTGATCGACGCCGGGCTCATAAAAAATCTCTGAGCGAAATAGGCTCGCCTTTCGGCGCACGTTGGAACCGAGGAATTTTTTCGCGGCGTCGGGGTTGTTGTGTCCGTACCCGCCTTGATCTCGCATCCCCGGCCGTTACACTGCGGGCACCGTCACAATCGAAAAAAGGGAGGACTATTCATGCTTGCAAAGCGACATCATCTATTCACGGCTGCTGCGGCGACCTTGGCGCTGGGCCTGTTCGGCACGGCAGCGAATGCGGCCGATATTTTTTCGCTGACATCGACGACGTTCAAAGACGGCACCATGATGCCGAAGAAGGTCGCCAACAGTCACGAGAATGCGCCGACCAATGCGAACTGCGTCGGCGATAACGTCTCGCCGCAATTTTCGTGGACCGGCGTGCCGGAGGGCACCAAGAGCTTCGTCCTGCTCATGGTCGATCCCGAGGGCCGCGGCGGCGCCGGCGTCAATCACTGGGTGGCTTACGGCATTCCAGCTTCCGTCACCGGTTTTGCCGAGGGCGAAACCAGCAAGCCGTCGGACAAATATGTCGGCGGCAAGAGCACCCAGGGCGTCGGGTTCTATTCCGGCCCCTGCACGCCTCCGGGCACCACGCCGCATCACTACACGTTCGTTCTGGTCGCCACCGACCTCGATCCGAAGGAACTGCCGCCGGGCCTGACCCATGACGAAGTGACCGCGAAGATCGCGCCGAACAACGGGCCGCCCGTGCACGCCAAGGGCTCGGCGGGTCTGATCGGACTGTTCGTCAACCCCTGGAAGATGTAAGTGCGTCGCGTTATTGGCGCATTTGCCTGATGCCATTCGGCTGCGTCATCGCCATAATCGATCGGCGATGACGCAGTCTTATCCAACTCCCGAAATCTTCGAGATCGATCGCGTCGAGATCACGCTTGAACCTTGGTCGTGGCCGTTTGCCAGTGACCGGAGCGCGGATATCGATCGATATTTTACCGAGCTGCAAAGCCAACGGTCCGGCGTCTGGAACGGCCGCGTGCTGTTGCTCAATCGCTACGCCATTGCCGAGCGCGCGTTGCGCGGCGCCTGCTTCGAGACCGACTATTCAAGCTTCATCACCTGGCGCGACCGGGAGTTTCCCGATCCCGGCGTCTATAACTTCTTCGCCGCCGCCGTGCTGCGCGCGGCCGACGGCGGCTATCTCCTCGGCGAGATGGCGTCCTACACGGCAGGGGCAGGGCGCAGCTACTTTCCGTGCGGCACGCCGGAGCCGGCGGACCTCGGCGCGGACGGTATGCTCGACCTTCGCGACAATCTGTGCCGCGAACTTTTGGAGGAGACCGGCATTGCCATCGCGGAGCTCGATGCCGAACCGGGATGGACCGTGGTGCGCGATCGGTGTTTTCTTGGGCTGATGAAGCGGCTCACCGCGCGCCAGGGGGCCGACGAGCTGCGCGGCCGGATCATGCGCCACATCGCCGGCGACCAGCATCCCGAGCTCGCCGATATCCGCATCGTGCGCGGGCCAGCCGACATCGATTCAAGCATGCCGCCCTCGGTGGTTGCTTATCTGGAGCGGGAATGGAGGCGGTGAAATGGCCAAAGAGCGCAACGAGACGCCCATGAAGCTCGCCAAGATCGTCAAGCATTGCCGCATCGACAAGCCGCGGCATTTCAGGCTCGCCGACCACGATCCCGCGGAAAGCTTCGGCCTCTCCACCAATATCGAGGACGTCAAGCGTATCCTTGCTGACAGCATGGCCCAGATCGAGGAATTGCAGCAGCGGCTTTACGCCCAAGGACGATGGGGCTTGCTGATCGTGCTCCAGGGTATGGATGCGGCCGGCAAGGACGGCGTGGTCAAGCATGTGATGTCCGGCATCGATCCGCAGGGCTGCGAGGTGCATTCGTTCAAGGCGCCCAGCACCGAGGAACTGGCGCACGATTTCTTGTGGCGGATCGGCAGGGTCGTGCCTCCGCGTGGCGGCATCGGAATTTTCAACCGCTCCCATTACGAGGAGGTGCTGGTGGTGCGCGTGCATCCGGACATGCTGGAGCGGCAGAACCTGCCGCCCAGCGCTACCGGCAAGAATATCTGGAAGCACCGCTTCAAGGAGATCCGCGCCTTCGAGCAGCACCTCGTGCGCAACGGCACGATCATGCTGAAATTCCACTTGCGCATTTCCAAGGACGAACAGCGCAAGCGCTTCCTGGCGCGGCTCGACGAGCCCGCCAAGCGTTGGAAATTTTCGCCAAGTGACGCCGCCGAGCGCAAGCGCTGGGACGATTACATGGCGGCTTACGAAGACATGATCCGCGAAACCTCGACCGACTATGCGCCATGGTACGTCGTGCCGGCCGACCACAAGCATGTGGCCTGGCTGGTCGTCTCCGCGGCGATCATCGAGGCACTGAATGGCCTCAAGCTCGAATACCCGAAAGTCACCGGCAAGGCGCTCAAGGAGCTGAAAAAAGCCGAGCGGGCGCTCCGGGCCGAATAGCGGCGCCGTCGCGGGCGCTTGCGCCGGCAGCGGCTTTTCCGCTACAACGACGCCGGTACCGGTCAGGTTAACGCGGAATTCACCTTGATCCGCGACCTTTGGACCGTAACGAGGGTTTGGCAATGTCGACGCGCCGCGATTTCCGCGCGATGACCCGGGAGGCCGTGCAGGCCTCGGCCGGTGCTGCCCTCATTCTCGGCGGGCTCCTGCTGCTTAGCGCCCCCTGAGGGCCGGCTGGGCGTTTGCGCCTGGGCACTCAGGGGTTCGACTGAAGCCACGGAACCCACGAGCGCCTTGACCCCGAGCGGCGGGCGCAAACGAGAAGGATCTAAATCATGACCCCGCCAGTCAAACCTGAGCCGGTCAAATCCGCGTCAGCCAAGTCCGAGAAGGACCGCGTCGTCATCTTCGACACCACCTTGCGCGACGGCGAGCAGTGCCCCGGCGCCACCATGACCCATGAGGAGAAGCTCGAAGTCGCCGAGCTCCTCGACACCATGGGCGTCGACATCATCGAGGCCGGCTTTCCGATCGCGTCGGAGGGCGATTTCGCCGCGGTCAACGAGATCGCCAAGCGCACCAAGAACGCCGTGGTGTGCGGCCTGGCGCGCGCCGGCTTCAAGGACATCGACCGCGCCGGCGAAGCGGTCAAGCCGGCCAGACAATCGCGCATCCACACCTTCATTTCCACCTCGCCGGTGCACATGAAGTGGAAGCTCCAGCTCGAGCCGGAAAAGGTTTTCGAGATGGTGGTCGGCTCGGTGACGCGGGCGCGCGGCTACACCGACAATGTCGAATGGTCGTGCGAGGACGGCACCCGCACCGAGCATGATTTCCTCTGCCGCTGCGTCGAGGCCGCGATCAAGGCCGGCGCCACCACCATCAATATTCCCGACACCGTCGGCTATACGGTGCCGGAGGAATATTTCGCGCTGATCAAGATGGTGCGCGAGCGGGTGCCGAATTCCGACCAGGCGGTGTTCTCGGTGCATTGCCATGACGACCTCGGCATGGCCGTGGCGAATTCGCTCGCCGGCGTGCGCGCCGGCGCCCGCCAGATCGAGTGCACCATCAACGGCATCGGCGAGCGTGCCGGCAATGCCTCGCTGGAAGAAGCGGTGATGGCGATGCGGGTGCGCAACGACGTGATGCCGTTCTGGACCGGCGTCGACGCCACCATGCTGACGCGGGCGTCAAAGCTCGTTGCGGCGGTGACCTCGTTCCCGGTGCAATACAACAAGGCGATCGTCGGCCGGAACGCGTTTGCCCATGAGAGCGGCATCCACCAGGACGGCATGCTCAAGCACACCCAGACCTACGAGATCATGCTGCCCGAGGACGTCGGCGTGAAGCAGACCTCGCTGGTCATGGGCAAGCATTCCGGCCGTCATGCCTTCGTGCACAAGTTGGAGGAGCTCGGCTACAAGCTCGCCGGCAACCAGCTCGAAGACGCCTTCGTGCGCTTCAAGGCGCTGGCCGACCGCAAGAAGCACGTCTACGACGAGGACATCGAGGCCCTGGTCGACGAGGAGATCGCGACCTTCCAGGATCACATCAAGCTCGTTTCGCTGTCGGTGATCGCCGGCACCCGCGGGCCGCAGCGCGCCACCATGAAGCTCGATGTCAACGGCAAGTCGATGCTCGAAGAGCGTGAAGGCAACGGCCCGGTCGACGCCGTGTTCAATTGCATCAAGGCGATGGTGCCGCACGAGGCGGTGCTGGAGCTTTACCAGGTGCACGCGGTGACGGCGGGGACCGACGCGCAAGCCGAAGTCTCGGTGCGCTTGTCGGAGAACGGCCGGTCGGTGACCGCGAAGGGCGCCGATCCCGACACCTTGGTCGCCTCGGCAAAGGCCTATCTCGCGGCGCTGAACAAGTTGATGGCCCGGCAGCTCCGCGGGCAATCGGACGAGCGCCGACTGCACTCGACCGAGGTCGGGTGAGCGCTGTTTCCGCGATCAAACGGGAAGGGCCGCTCGCGAGAGCGGCCCTTTTTGCGTTGAAGGGGATTTCCGAAGGCTGCGTGCCGTCAGTGCAAGTGGTAGTTCAAGCCGACGCGCACGATATTGTCGTTGACATGGGTGCTCAGTGGAATCGGCGCAAAGTTGTTGGTGAACGTGCCGAAGTCCACGAAGAGATATTCGAGCTTGACGGTCCAATTGCCGCTCACCACGCCCTCGACGCCGCCGCCGGCCGCGTAGCCGGCCCTGGTGGTGGTGAAGTTGGCGGTCGCCGTGGTGGCGCCGATGATGACGAACCCGGGAGGGGCGACGGTGGTGACGATCTCGTTGCTGTGAATTCCGCCATAGGCAAGACCTCCGGTGGCGTAGAGCAGCCACGTCGGAGCCGCGAGAATGCCGGCCCGTGCCCGTACCGTGCCGAACCACGCGAGCTTTTCCTGGTCGCTCAGGGTGGTGCTGGACGCCAGGGTGCCGGCAAGGGTGCAGCCGAAGCCGCAGGAGGCAGGGATGTTCGTCGTGACCGTGCCGCGCTCGCTGCTGCCCTGGATGTCGGCCTCAAGACCGAGCAGCCAGTTGCCGGAATGCCAATTGTAACCGACCTGGCCACCGCCGATCACGCCGTTGAGCTTGGACGACGTCGAAGAAAACAGTAGCGGAGGAATGCCGTCATTCGTCGTGTCACGGACGCGGCCGAAGCTGCCGCCGACGTTCAAGCCAACGTACCAGCCGCCCCAGACATCCACGAGCGGTGGGGGCGGCGCCTTGAGCTCCATATCGGCGGCGCTGGCCACGTCGACCGCGGCGAGGGCGGCGAGTGCGCTCATTGCCAAGAGAAGCTTTCTCATTGGACCTTCCCCGCCGGGGCTAGTGACGCCGTCGCCACTAAAGCGTGCATCGGCAAATTTAGCAAAAAAGAAGGGGAATTCTGTGTTCCCTCGGCAACGTTCCGGAAAAATAATTCAGTTTAAGCCGACACCGCTTGACCTTCGGTCAGACACGCGCGTTTGCCGCCGTCGCATCCATGCGACGCATGTTGGGGCGAGCCATCTCTGCAATTCAAAATAAAAGGGCCGCTCGCGAGAGCGGCCCTTGGTCTTGGCAGAACGCTTTTCGTTCAGTGAAAGTGGAGATTCACGCCGGCCCGCAGCACGTTGTCGGTCACGTGGGAGCTGATCCCCAGCACGGCGAGAGTGCCGACGCCGGTGAAGCCGTCATTGATGTGGCCGTAGTCCATGTAGAGATATTCGACTTTCGCGCTCCACTGCTTGGCAAACATCCACTCCGCGCCGACGCCGGCCGTCCATCCGGCGCGGTCGTTGTTGACGCTCGAGGACATCGCCGCTGTGAACGTACCGCCCGGGGTCATAGCGACGAGGTTGGTGGCGGCGGTGCTCTTGATCTGCGCATAGGCCAGACCGCCGGTCACGTAGAGCAGCCAATGTTCGCTAGGCTCGACGCCCAGCCGCGCCCGCACAGTGCCGAACCACGGCATCTTTTGCGTCAGGGTTCCCGTCGTGGTGAGTGTCGTGGTCGCGATCCCGGGCACGCCGAGTATTTCCGTGATCGGCGGGAAAGTCGCTGAACCGCGCTGGCCGGTGCCCTGGAAATCGGCCTCGAGGCCGGCGAGCCAGGTCCTGTTGAATTGCACATTGTAGCCGATCTGGGCGCCGCCGAGCACGCCGTCCATGTGCTGCGAGGTGGAGAACGGCACGAAGGCCGGATCCGGGTCGTTGTACGACGTCCTCGACCGTCCCCAGCTGCCGCCAAGATTCAAGCCGATATACGGGCCGGTCCACTCGTCCACCACCACCGGAGGCGGCGGCGCCTTGAGCGCCAAGTCGGCCGCGCTGGCCGATTGGATCGCGGCAGCGACCATCGCGCCTGCTATGAGAAGCTTTTTCATTGGATTGTCCCCCGGTTCGTGGCCCGTCGCGCCAGCGAAAGGAAATTCACACTAGCAAACCGGCGAACCAATTCCTGTGATACTTCGGCAACATTCCGGAAAAAACCCGGATCGGCCGGCTGGATGGCAAAAGGGCCGCTCCGAGGAGCGGCCCTTCGTCTGAGCGGAAAGCTTTTCGCTCAGTGGAAGTGGTAGTTCACGCCGGCGCGCACGACATTGTCGGTCACGTGCGAGTTGATCCCCACCGTGGCGTAGGAGCCGGTGCCGAGGAAGCCATCCGAAAGGTGGCCGTAGTCCATGTAGAGATATTCGAGCTTCGCACTCCACTGGTGTGCGAACATCCACTCCGAGCCAACGCCCACCGTCCATCCGGCACGGTCGTTGTTGACGCTCGCCGAAGTCGCGGTCACAACGCCCGTCGTCGTTACCGCATTGGTGTTAAGCGTGGAGCGAACTTCGCCGTAGGCAAGGCCGCCGGTCACATAAAGCAGCCAATTGCTGCTGGGCTCGGCACCGAGACGCGCGCGCACAGTGCCGAACCAGGGCAGCTTCTGCGACAGGGTGCCGGCACTGGTGGTGCCGGGAAGTCCTAAGGCCAAGATGCCCGGTATGGGGGGCACGAAGATCGTCGGCAAGTTGGCGGTGCCGCGCTGGCCGGTGCCCTGGAAATCGGCCTCGACGCCGATCACCCAACTCCTGTTGAACTGCCAATTGTAGCCGACCTGGCCGCCGCCAAGCACGCCGTCCATGTGCTGCGATGTGGTGAACGGCGCGATGAGGGCGCCGGTGTAGGTCGTCGATGATCGTCCCCAGCTGCCGCCGAGATTCAAGCCGGCATACCAGCCGGTCCATTCGTCCACGATCGGCGGAGGCGGCGGCGCCTTGAGCGCCAAGTCAGCCGCGCTGGCGGCGCTGATCGCGGCAAAGCCGATAAGAGCCGTCGCTGCCAAAAGAAGTCGTTTCATCGATGCCTCCCGGTGCGGGGCGCCTGCCGTCAGTCGGCAGAGACTCACCGTAGCAAAATGCCGACTCGAAACCTGTGATACTTCGGCAACATTCCGGAAAATAACGACATTCTGTGGAATAGCGCGATGCTCGGGACCGGCGAGAATCCGCAAACATCCGTCGTGGGTTAGCGGCGCCGCCCGGGTCGCTGGTGCGATGTTCCCGACGGTCAATTTCGCATCAGGCGGGATAGTCGTTCGGCGCGGCCAAGCGGCTTGGCACGCAAAAATATTGCAAGTGCGTTCCGCGCGATGTGTCAGCCGACGGCCGGCGCGCTTGCCCCCTCCCAACCCCCTCGCTATATCTGCGCTAGGGCGCCACTCCCGTCGGGGCGGCTTCTTTGTCTGAGCGCCGACCGGCGCCGCGACAACATGGTGGAAGTGCCTGACCACGTGCCGTTCTGCGGTTAGGGCGCATAGCTCAGTTGGTAGAGCAGCTGACTCTTAATCAGCGGGTCCAAGGTTCGAATCCTTGTGCGCCCACCACTAACCTCCACGTTAGGCTTGCGTTTTTCATTCGCCCCATCGCGAGCGGGCGCAAGGTTTGGCACTTTTGTTCGGCGCCTGTTCGCCTTGCCGTTGGTTTTTCGAGACAAGCCTTCCCTTTGTCTTAGGTCGCTGTCACCTGAGGTTTCAGCGATGGTGCGCTCGTCGAAGCCGCACTCGCGGAGGATCACCGCACACGCTGTGTCGTAGACTTAATGGCGAGGGTCAAATCAGAGCGATTGAACGTTGGGGGTCTTTTCCATTCGAGGACTATCGAGGTTCTGATTGGCCAGCGACAAAGCTGGAAAAGGCGCGGTGCAACAACAATTCGCACTCTTGCGTGCGCTTTCGTGCTATCTCAGAGCCCCAGTACAGCAGAATTTCACGTAAGTCCCGGATCGCGACATCTACTGCTGTCACCAAGTCAATCTCATCGTCAGCGCTATCTTCGATACGATAGTCACTAAGCCTAAGTATTTCTGCGCTCACTCTGCACTCCGCGAATCACTCTGCTGGCAGGATGGAGGCCAGCGGTTAACGCACCGTGACCGGCAGACTCTGGAGGCGGCTACGATTTGCCGGAGTCCGCTTTATCAACGTGAGAGAAATACGCGTTACCAATAGCTGCTTTTGCAGGATGACCGGTATGACCAGATTAGAGAACGCGCCGCCTCCAGTGGTGGGAGCCTATTGGATCAACGAGGAAGATTATCCAGCACTGCGGAAACTTTTTGACGACGGACATAGAATGCCTCGCACCTGGAAGGAATGGTTGAAAATTGCCGAGGAAATGGAACAGGGGCTTAAGGCCTACGGACACGTCGTCATGCGCGTTAACATCGATCCGACCACATTTCCGGATTGGTGTGCCGCTCATGGCACGAGCCCGAGCCGTGAAGGACGCAAAAGGTTCCTCGCTGCAGCCGTCAGTGAGCGGTACGGCGATCAAGGTTGACCATTACGCCCGCAAGAATTCGAACGGTCTGGCTCTGTTCGGCATTGAGGTCGGTGACGCCCTATGCATCGCGGAGCAGATCGACTTTTAACCCGCCTGGGCGGAGCGGGTAGGGTCCGCCCACACCGCCTCTCTACGGCGCCACGCGGGGCAATGGACCGGTCGCTTTCGGGGATGAAGCGGACACCGTATGGACACCCAAATTGGTCGCTAATGATGCTGTGGACGGCGCCCACTCTACGGCATCGATGTGCCAAAGGGTGGTTGCGTTAAAGCGAACCACTATGAGGGGAGCCGTCCATGGGCGAGGTTATCACGATTGGTCTCGATATTGCGAAGT
>Ga0210385_10001902_pt1 | contig 12706 bp, 11 predicted proteins | sample IncBWH26OmetaG_FD_160107 | JGI IMG/M metagenome (GOLD analysis project Ga0210385, IMG submission 160107) | Forest soil microbial communities from Barre Woods Harvard Forest LTER site, Petersham, Massachusetts, United States - Inc-BW-H-26-O ... | reverse complement strand
ACGCTGAACTGAGATTCGAGATCTTGGAGCGAAATGGCGCGCAGATTGCCTTTCAATAAATTGTTCAGTTGATTTACGACCTGATTGGTGAGGCGCGGGTCGTCCAGTTTTACCAATACTTGGGAGACGCGCGGAGGGTTGGCGTTTCCGGTGAGGCGCTGGAGGGTGGGCAATTGCACGATGAGATGGCCGAGAACGCCGCCCTGCACGATGCCGCAGATGCGCCAATTGTGATTGAGGAGCTTCGCGGTATTGCCAACGCGCAGCTTGTTTTGTTCGGCGTAATAGCTGTCGACGATCAGGTCGTCGGGCGCTTGCGGCGGGCCGCCTTTGAGGAACCGGAAACCGCTGCTCATTTTTTCGAACTGCGGTATATCGACCCCGTTCATAGTGGTGATCAATTCCACGGGCGTGATCAGGACGCCGACTGCCTCAGCGACGTGCGGCTGCTTAGCCACAAACGGCACAAATTTCTCGTCGATTTGGCCGGATGAAAACGAGAACGTCCCTTGCGTGTCGGGCTTCAGGAAGATGTCTGCTCCGGTGCCTTTCGCACGGTCGGCCGAGTCTTGCAGCATGCCGCGGCTGAGGCCCATAAGCGTCAGAATCGACATGACCTGGACACCGACGACGAGTGCACACAGGAAGGTGCGCACCCAACGGTGCTTCAAGTTTTCGATGACGAGTTTATTGATCATTTTTCTGTCACCACTGAGTTTGAAGGAAATCCCGCGCGACTTTTTCGACGGGCTGATGCTCGATGTCGACACGGCGGTTGAGGCTGCGCATGGTGTCGTCGCCGATGCGGTTCTGCAGCAGGGTGAGCGCCCATCTTACGTTCGGCTGCTGTTCGAGAAGGCGCTCGCGAGCGACATAGCAGGCGGTGTAGGGCGGGAAGGCTTGCTTGTCATCTTTCAGGGCAACGAAGTTGGCGTCGGTGAGTTGGGCGTCGGTGGAGTTTCCGGCGGCCATGTCTACGTTGTTCTGGCGGAGGGCCTGGTAGAGAAGGCCGAGATCCATGCTTTTGGGCGTTCCATCCACGCGAATAGAGTAGACCTTATTTAAGCGCTGGAGGCCGTCGGGACGCGTGAGGAACTCAAAGCCGATTCCTAATCGCCAGGGGCGCGAGTTTGCAGATGACAGGTCGGGCGCGCTGAGATGCTTGGCGTCGCTGGTGCGGACAACCATGGCAAAGGTGTCGTTGAAGCCGAGAGGGGGGAGCCAGACGAGGTGGAAGCGCCTGAGGTACTCGTCTTTGACCGCCATGTAGGCGCGAACGGTGTCGTCCGGGATCGACTGCTTCAGGATGACGCTGCTGGCGGTGCCGGTGTATTCGGGATAGATGTCGATATCGCCGTGGAGGATAGCTTCGTGCGTGAGCAGGGTGCCGCCGAGATCGAGCTTGCGTTCGACTTGCACGTGCAGCTTGCGCTCGATTTGCTGGGCGGCGATTTCGGCGAGAATGAGCTGCTCGGTGAAGTTTTTGGATCCGACAACGATGGCGTTGGTGCGCGAGCAGGAGCACAGGAGCGCGAGCGAGACCAGAACTGCGGGAGCGCGCATCATCGGGTGACCATTTTCCGTTCGAGGATGCTCATGCCGGCATCGGCGAGAAGCGCGAGCGCGGCGGCGGGGATGGCGCCGGCCAGGATCTGCAAGGTGTCCGCGGATGCAACACCGCGAAAGATCAAGACGCCGAGGCCTCCGCCTCCGATGACAGCGGCGATGACGGCGGTGCCGATGTTGGTGACGAGCGCGATGCGGACACCCGCGATGATGGTGGGGGCGGCGAGGGGAAGCTCAACCAGGCGGAGCAATTGCGAATCGGTCATGCCCATGGCAATGGCGGCTTCGCGCACCGGGCGCTCGACGGTGGTGATGCCGACGATGGTGTTACGCAGGATGGGCAGCAGCGAATAGAGCACCAGGCTAATGATGGCGGTGTGGCGGCCGATTCCGCCGATGAGCGGCACGGGCAGCAGAAAACCGAAGAGCGCGAGGCTGGGGATGGTTTGGAGAACGCTGGCGACGGTGACCGAGACTTGGCGAAGCGCGACGTGGCGGGTGCCGGCGATACCGAGCGAGATGCCGATGACGATGGCGAGAGCGGAAGAGACGCCGACGAGGATGGCGTGCTCGCCGGTGAGCTCGGCGACTTCGTGCAGGAGGGTCTTGAGGACAAGCGGGTCCACGCTCCTAATGGTAAACGGGGACGTGGGCACACTTCGGGTGCGGGCAATGGGGCGCGTGTAGGGATTAGGCGGCTTTTTGAGCCTCCAATGCGTGGTTTTCGGCAGTCGTGGCACGGTGGTTTTCGAATTTTAGGCCGGAACTCAGGATTAGTTGGTGGTCGACTTTGGCTTCGGCGAGCAGAACGGCTAATTCGTGGAGGTCCTGTTTGCGTTTTTCGGCGGATTCGCGGCGGGTTTCGGCAGCCTCGCGACGTTTCTGCGATTCAAAGCCAATCTTGCTTACGTCTTCGGCTCGCTGAGAAAGCGCGGCCTCATCCAACCGCGCCCGGCGCTTTTCGGCGCTTAGCTTTAGAAGGTCGTGGAGGGAGCGATGGAAGGCTCGGTCGTGCGTGGTTTGGTAGCGAATGAAGAGCGCGAGCTGCTTTTGCTGTTCCTCTAAGGTGAGATCTTCGTCGGTGGCGCATTGATCTTGCAGATACAGGGCGCGTTTGCTGAGCCAATACGATTGCGCCATCTTCTCGACCAAGATGGATTCGGTCATGGTGGAGGGCTGGTGCTCGAAACGCAGGCCGCAGAGGACGTGATCGTATTCATCCTGATCTTCGGAGTCAAGGACGGTGAATGAGTTGCCGGTGAGGCCGTAGCGAAAGTTGTTTTTGCAGGATTCGGCTTTGCCGGACTCGGATTTGGGGCCGGTCGAGTGCTGGGCGTTCTGTTGGTTCGCGCAAATTTGGGCGTCGGTAGCCATGGAGAAACTCCTTTGAAAATAATTCCGCTCCCTGTCGGGGGGCTCGGTTCAGGCATGGAAATGAAAAACGCCGGATGGGCCACGGCGGGCGTCCGGCGTTTTTCGAGATGTTAGAAAGCGTGCGGGCTTCTTAGTTAGAGTGTAACATGCGTGAAAAAGCGGTTTGTGGTTAAGTGGTTTGGAAGGAGAGAGATGTGAGTTGTGACTGGGTTTTAGCGGGGTGAAGAATCGGGTGTAAGGTGAGTGGATTCAGGCGGTAACTTGTTGGTTCGGGGAGGCCGCGCGGCTCGCCGAATTCGAAACAGAGGAGCGACAGCGGATCGAAGAGATCAAAGACAGCCATCACGTGGACACCAAGATCGAATATGCCTCGAAGATCTTGCCTCCCCATCTTCGGCCCGGTGGGCATAACCCGCTGAACAAGTTGTACGCAGTGGCGAGCGCGGGCATCCATGGAAAGTCGGACGAACAGTGTCTCGAAGACTTCCACAACGCGCGTTTCGAATTCGAGTATCTTTTCAAAAATCTCACGGTGAGCAACGAGGAAGCGCGCGAATATTTGGCGCGAGCCAGTAACCCCGTGGCGCCCAAGCGATGACTGGATGGCATACTGAGTGGCAGAGCGAGAGATGGCGGCGACTACGACCAGGATCACTATCGAACCGGGTAAACGTGGTGGAAAGCCCTGCGTTCGAGGGCTAAGGATCACGGTATGGGATGTGCTCGGTTGGCTCGGTGCGGGTATGACTGAGGAGCAGATTCTCGAGGAACATCCCGACTTGGAGAAATTGGACTTTCCGGCTGTCTACCAGTTCGCCGCCGAAGCAGGGCGCAAGGCGAGCTCGGGTTGATTCTACTGCTAGATGAGAATCTCTCTTCGCGGCTTGTTGATCGACTGGCTTCTCTGTTTCCAGGATTGATGCATGTGCGAGATGTCGCTTAAGCAGGCATCGGACGAACAGATCTAGCGAAGGGCCAAGGAAAAAGGCTACACGATCGTAACTGCGGACGTTGATTTCGTCGCGCTCAGCCGACGTTTAGGATGGCCGCTATCGGCGTATTGCAAGACCAGAGTTTCAGCAGTCCGGGGAACGGGCCGCGATAGCAGGTCTGTTTGTCCCAACATCTTCTGCAGCGTTTGCAGATCCGTGAACGTTTGATTGCAGCCGGCACCGGACTGCTCGAGAGCTTCGAGGCACACGGCGTCGAGCGCATGAGGAGCGTCCTGGTGCATGATTTCGAAGACTCTCTCGAGCGGCAGGGCCTCGCGGTAGGGGCGCTGGGCGGGCAAGGCATCGAAGATATCGGAGACGACCAGAACTCGCGCCTCGAGTGGCGAGACGCTTGCTTCTGAGACCCCAGCGGCAGGTTCATAGAGAGTGCCCACCGCTTACGTATCGGTCGATTGAAACTCGAGGACTAGGTTCTTGGTTGGACCGGGGGGGGCGCACTGCCATAGGAATTTTCGGCACTAAGGCCGTACGGCGGTTGCGCCGATAGATAACCGTAGACAATCAGGAGCCAACGAGTTGAACAGAGAAGCCGTCCGTGGCTGCCGCGGATTTTTCTTAGCGGTGAGGATCGTGTTTGCTGCCGTCCTTTGCTTCGCCGCGGTGAACGCACGTCCGCTTGGAACGGCGCCTGCCAAAGCCGAAGTTGCCGCCTTTCCGATGATCACGAACGCGCGGGCAGTTCGCTCCTTGCCGCCACAGGATGCTCAGCAGGGGAGGCCGGTTCGCCTCCGCGGCGTGGTCACCGCGCTGTCGGGCTGGAAGAATTCGTTTTTCCTTCAAGATGGTACGGCTGGGATTTCGGTCGACAGGAGCGATCACGGGCCGAGTGTAAGACCGGGCGATCGCGTTGAAGTTGCGGGCACGAGCGGGCCGGGGCTCTTCGCACCCGTGGTGATTGCGCATTCGATTCAGATTCTCGGGACGGGCGTACTTCCCGAAGCACGCGTTTTCGAAGTAGCTCAAGTCATGGATGGGCGGCAGGATAGCCAGCGAATCGCGGTTCGAGGTATCGTGCGCTCCGCGGAAGTGAAGAACGTATGGGGCCGACCCGTGTTGGCGATGCGCTTAGAGACCGCAAGCGGCCTCTTGAAGGTTCGGGTTCTCAATTTCAGCGGCGATTTTAAAAAGTTAGTAGACGCAGAAGTGTTGATCCGGGGTGTGTGCGGGACCAATTTCAACGACAGCGGCCAGCTTATAGGGGTCCGTCTGTTCGTGCCCGAACTAGAGGACATCCACGTAGAAAAGCCGGCCCCAGCGGATGCTTTTGCGGCCCCTTACTGGACGCTCAACGAGCTGTTTCGCTTTGGACAAACGCGTATTCCAAGCCACCGGGTGAGAGTGCGCGGCACAGTCACTTACCACGAGCCTGGGAAGGAGATCTACATTCAAGAGAACGGACGGGGGCTCGCTATCTGCACGGCGCAGAAAACATCCGTCCGGCCAGGAACGCTCCTGGAGGTAGTCGGGTTCGCAACGCCGGGGGCGTTCTCGCCTGTACTGGAGGACGCGATTTTTCGCGAGCTGCCGGGCGGCAGTGTGATCGCCCCGGTGCGCGTTCCAGCGAGTCGGATTCTTCTCGAAAAGGAGGGTTTCGAGGAAGCGCCGCGTGACGGGACGCTGGTCACGCTGCGGGGCGAGTTGCTCGATCGCATGCGCACGGAGCGTGAACTGGTGCTGCTCCTGCGTGAGGGAAGCACTGCCTTTACTGCCAGGCTTGAACTGCAGGGGCAGACCTCCGGCAGCGCATTACGGCTCGAGCCGGGCAGCATGCTCGATGTTACGGGAATCTGTAGCGTGCAGGTGTCTTCGGAGGACTCCGCTTCCTTCCAGCTTCTCCTGCGAGAGGCAGACGATGTTCGGCTGGTTCGCGCACCGTCCTGGTGGAATGGTCAACATGTCCTCTATGTTCTGACCTTCACCGGATTGATCGCGTTTGTTGCGTTAGCCGCAGTTCTAGTGCTGCGGCAGCGTGTAAGCCGGGGGCACCGGGCGTTACTCAAATCGGAACGCGTCTTTCGTGAAACGCTCGAAAACCTGCCGCTGCTGGTGATTGGATTGGATCAAGATTCACGGGTGACGTTCTGCAACGACGCGGCCCTTGCCGCACTCGGCCGCACGCAGGTTGAAGTGATCGGTAGGAACTGGGGGCCACCCTTCGTTTCACTCAGTTGTCCGGACGATCGAACGCCTTTATTGCGAGAGGCTGGGCAAACCGTACTTCGTGTGCGGCACGAAAACTATGTATTCTCGAAATCCAACGAAAAGCACTTCATTAGCTGGTACAACACCATCCTCTACGACTCGTCTGGCGAATTCAGCGGGACAGTTTCGATTGGCGAAGATATCAGCGAACGAAAGCGGACCGAGGAGGAATTGATCAAGGCGTCGCAGGCCGCGGCCGCCGCAAGCAGCGCCAAGAGCGAATTCCTGGCCAACATGAGCCACGAAATCCGAACTCCGATGAACGGAATTATCGGGATGACTGAGCTCGTTCTGGACAGCCCGCTGACTTCCGAGCAGCGGGAAAACCTCGAGATGGTCAAAGCTTCTGCCGATGGCCTGATGACAGTGATCAACGACATCCTGGACTTCTCCAAGATCGAGGCAGGGAAAATGTCGCTGGATCCAATCCCGTTCCATCTGGCGCACGCAGTCGAGGAGACGTTGAAGAACCTGTCTATATCGGCGCATCGAAAGAACCTGAAGCTTGTCCCTCGCATTTCTGAAGAAGCGCCGCTGGAGCTGGTCGGCGATCCCGGCCGCTTGCGGCAGGTGTTACTCAACTTGATAGGCAACGCGGTCAAATTTACTGCCGAAGGCGAAATTAGCGTACAGATCGGAGTCGAGAGCCGGACGGATTCGAGTGTGGAACTGCATTTCTGTGTATCCGACTCGGGGATCGGTATGTCGCCGGAGCAGCAGAAAAAGATCTTCCGAGCTTTTACCCAGGCCGAGAGTTCTATTACCCGGCAGTTCGGAGGCACGGGTCTAGGCTTAACTATTTGCGCCAGGTTAGTGCAAATGTTCGGAGGCCGGATCTGGGTCGAAAGCGAATTGGGCCGCGGTAGCCGTTTCCACTTCACCGCAGCGTTCCCGCTCGCAAGCCAGCCTGCACCGGTCGAAGCTGAGCGCCCTTCTTCTCTTTGGACAGTGCTGGTGGTACGCGATTACGTGCCCGCTCCGAATGACGACCTATTGCATACTTTGTGCAACTGGGGGCTCAGGGCTCAATCCGTAAATAGCGCCGCCGGGGCCCTAAGTGAACTGGAGCGCGCGAGTAGCGCCGGCGAGGCTTACCAATTGGTCATAACCGATCTGCAAATCCCGCCCATGGACGGTTTCGAATTCGCAAGAGAAATCCGGAACACAAGAGGTCCGGAAGAGATTAAAATCATTTTGCTTGGGGCGCACGGGCAACGCGGTGACGGGCTTCTTTGTAAGCGCCTCCAGGTTCAGGGCTATCTGCCACGGCCGTTCCAGCCGTTAGAGCTTTGCCAGTGCGTCCTGAGCGTCATGCAAGCCGGAACGCACGCTGATCCAGGGGCAACGCTGGTCACGCGGCACACCCTCCGCGAAGCACGCCGCAGGATTTTACTTGCAGAGGACAACCTGGTGAATCAGCGGCTGGCGACCAAGCTATTGGAAAAACGAGGGCACGTCGTTACCATCGCCAACAATGGACAAGAGGCCATTAACGCGGTGGCTAGCAGCGGATTCGACATCATCCTCATGGACATCGAGATGCCGATTTTAAATGGGTTCCAAGCCACAGCGGCAATTCGTGCCAACGAAAAAGAACGTGGACGGCGCACACCGATCATCGCCATGACGGCGCACGCTATGAAGGGCGACCGCGAACGATGTTTGGCCGCCGATATGGACGGCTATTTGGCGAAGCCGATTCGGCTAGAAGATCTCCACGCCCTGCTTTCAACTTAAATGTAACTGGCCCCGGCAGGGTATTCCGGATAGTTCTATAACCGGATGGCGTGCGCTAGATATCCGCTGCGTAGAGTTTTGCAGTCCCAGTACTTGTCTTTGCTCATTTCCCTTGAAACCTTTTCATAAGCCGCTATCATGACTTAGGCCCAGCCAGGCTGCGGCTTTAAGCTTTTCTATTTCGGGTGCAGTTACATATCCGTTCAGGAGGCACGTGTCTCTAGGGCGGGAGCGCTCGGGAATCTTATTAGAAAGGAAAAGGAATTATGCATAAAATCATTAGGCTATTGGCGCTTGCCGGGTTGGCTGCGGGGTTCACAACCTATGCCGCGGCAGATACGATATGGAATTTAGACGCTAGGTTTAGTTATAATGCGCTCGCCAACACGGCGACTGGCACCTTCGAACTTGACCCAAGTAACGATCTGGTTACCTGGGATATAACAGTGAGCGGAACGAATGTTGCGGCCGATAATGTATATACGCCCGGAGACAGTATCGACGTCTTTCCGGACTTAACCCACCTTGATTTTTACGACGGATCGACAAACCAGTACATAGACTTGTATCTTCAATCGCCACTAACGAGCGCGGGTGGAACCATCGATCTACTGTACGGCGATGGCGGCGCGAGCAGTAATTCGACAATTGTTTGCGCGGGTTGCGGGACGCTTGAATCGGGGATGGTGAGTACGTCCGTGGTTCCTGAGCCGTCTTCTATCTGCCTCTTCGGTAGCCTCGCGGGCCTGCTTGTGCTGCAGCTGCTGCGGCGCAAGTTTCTTGCTCGAACTTAGGTGGTTGAGGCGAAGGCTGGGCGGCCATCGACAGGTTTCACGCCCAGCCTGATCCGATACGCGGTGGTAGGTCATGGCCAATATCTCCCAGGCCGGCGCGGTGGTCCCTGAGAACCAAAAGAGCGCTAAGGCCTAGCGGGCGTAGCGTCCTTCTCTTCGCGGAAGCCGTCTGCGAGACTAGCGGTTAACCGCCATGTACATCCCTGAACAGTTTCGGGAGGAAGATGTAGGAGTGCTGCAGGATCACATGCAGCGCTTCAACTTCGCGACGCTGGTTACGCAAGCGAACGGGTCGATGATCGCCTCCCACCTTCCGTTCGTGCTGGAGCGCGACGCCGGGCCGTATGGCGCGCTTCGCGCACACCTCGCGAAGAAAAATCCGCAATACGAGCACCTTCAATCGGGAAGCGAGGCACTGGTCATTTTCCAGGGGCCGCACGCCTACATCTCGCCGATGTGGTATGCGAATCAGCGGAACGTTCCAACCTGGAATTATGCAGTGGTTCATGCGTATGGCACGCCCAGAACGCTTGGGGACGCCGAGCTGATTGAACTTCTCGAAAAGCTTGTGCAAGAGCACGAAAGGCCAGCGCCGGAGGGGTGGGAATTCGATCCGGCACAGCCGTGGATCAGGCACATGCTAGGGGCGATTGCCGGCTTTGAGATTCCGATAACGAATCTACAAGGCAAATTCAAGCTGAACCAGAACCGGACCCCGGAGGACCGGAGAGGCGTGATCGAAACGCTGCTCCGGAGCGAAGATTCCATGACGCGGGAGGTGGCGAAATTGATGCGGGTGAGCGGCGCTCAGGACGATTGAGAAGGTCACTGCATGTAAGATGACCAGATAACGTGATTGGACTAGCGCGTTGGTGCGGGCGCGGTTTCATGTTTGTGTGCGGGCGAGCCGGGAACGGTCGCGAGCAAACTGCGCGCCGCAGATTGCCGGAGCAAGTTCATAACACGGATCGCGGATTCCTCCGGCTATTCGTTTCAGCTTGGCTTCTGTGGGCGGCGCTCGGAGGTCCGATGAGCGGCGCGGGTTACGATCAGGGCTCGCCCGACCAAACGAGCCCCGAGGCTCTTAAGAATTTGAGCCTGGAGCAGCTCTCGCAGATTGAGGTCACGACGCCCTCCAAAGAGCCGCAAATGGCGTTTCGTACACCGATGGCGATCTTCGTCATCACCGGCGAGGATATCCGGCGCTCAGGGGCAACTTGCATACCCGAGGCTTTGCGATTGGCGCCCGGGGTCGAAGTGGCGCGCATCGATGCAAACAAGTGGGCGATTGGGATTCGAGGCTTCGGCAGCCGGCTCTCGCGATCGGTGCTGGTGCTGATCGATGGGCGGACGGTGTACACGACGCTGTTCGACGGCACTTACTGGGAAGTGCAAGACACGCTGATGGACGACATTGACCGGATCGAAGTGATTCGCGGGCCGGGTGGAGTGATCTGGGGGCCGAACGCGGTGGACGGCGTGATCAATGTCATCACTAAGGGCTCCAAAGACACTCAGGGGATGCTCGCGTCCGCCGGCGGCGGAAATGTAGAGCAAGGGTTTGCGAATTTTCGTTATGGCGGCGGTAACGGCGAGGGCCTTACTTATCGCCTGTACGCCAAGGCATTCACGCGCGGCCCGGAGTATCACCCAGATCATGAGAACTTCGACGACTGGCGGGCCGGCCAAGGCGGGTTCCGGGTGGACTGGACTAAGAGCAGCCGCGATTCTTTCACTGTGCAGGGGGATATTTACGACGAAGAAGCCGGGGAGCGCGTAACTGCGACCAGCTATACGCCGCCCTATTCGGTCAACGTAGACGCGAATGCGGATCTCTCCGGAGGTAACGTGGTGGCGCGCTGGAAAAGAATTTTGGGCGAGGGAGACGACCTGCAGTTGCAGGTGTACTACGACCGGACCAATCGGCATGAACCGAATCTCGGCGAGCTTCGCAACACGTTCGACCTGGATTTTCTAGATCGTTTCCGGCTACCGGCCCGGCAGGAGGTCACGTGGGGCTTCGGCACGCGGCTCAGTAGGGGCGATGATATCGAGGTTGTCTCCGGCCTGACTTTCGTGCCGGCCAAGCGCACGGACCAGCTCTTCTCGGCGTTCGTTCAGGACGAGATCGGCATAGTGCCCGATCGCTTGTCATTAACTCTCGGAACGAAATTCCTGCGCACTAATTTCACCGGCATCGAATTGCAGCCGAGCGTCAGATTGGCTTGGACACCGACGGAAAAACAAACCTTCTGGGCGTCTTTTACTCACGCTGTCAGAACACCGTCGGATGTTGAAGAAGACTTTTTTCTGCTCGGCTACATCACGACCACGCCCAGCGGGGTGCCGTACTTCGCGCGCTTCAACGCCAATGCCAACTTTGCGCCGGAGCAACTGAATTCTTACGAAGCCGGCTACCGGCGATTCATAAAGCGCAATTTAGCTCTCGGAATCGCGACGTTTTACAACCATTACCACGATCTCTTCAGTGAGGACATTATCGGAGAGCCTTATCTTGAAACCACGCCGGCGCCGATACATTACTTACTTCCCGCGCAGTTCCGCAATGGACTGCTAGGCACTACCAAAGGATTCGAAATAGCTCCCGAGTGGAGGCCGAAGGACGTCTGGCGTCTGCGGGGATCGTATTCATTCCTGAACATGGATCTGATGAAGGCGCCGCACAGCGGGGACGTCGGGACAGCGCCCGGTATCGAAGGCTCGAGCCCCAAGAATGAGGGAATTCTCGAATCCGCCTTGGATCTGCCCAGGAGTGTCCAGTTCGATCTCACATATCGCTTTGTGAGCGCGCTGCCTGGACAGGGAGTGCGAGGCTATTCGACGGGTGATGCGCGGCTGGCGTGGCGCGTCAAACGAGAATTGGAGTTATCCCTGGTGGGCCAGAACCTGCTTCAGCCGTATCATTTCGAGTTCGGCGGAGACCCTGGAACGTTAGTCGGCATCCGGCGAAGCGCATACGCGGAAATTAGGTGGATGAAGTGAACGCGGCGGTTATGTACCGGATGTCGCGGCAAAACACTCGGCAAGGCTGCCGGGCGATGCGTAGGAGAGCGATATTCTAGCGGCGATTGGGTACGCACGCTGCGCGGCGAGGCTTTACAGGCATTCGCCGGCCGCGATTCTCCTGTGCGTGCTCGCGACCTTCGGCTTGAAAGGCCAAGATTCTTCGCCGGATGCAGGCCAGCAATCTTTGGAGTATCGCGTCAAGGCAGCCTTCCTCCTGAATTTTACGAAATTTGTAGAATGGCCGGCGGCAGAACTGCCCGATTCGAATTCGTTGGGCATCTGCATTCTGGGGGCTGATCCGTTCGGGACTGCGTTGGATCGGATAACTGCCGGAGAAAGTGTGAATGAGCGGAAGCTGACTGTGCTCAGGAATCGCCCGAACGCACCGAAAGCCTGCCAGGTGCTGTTTGTCAGCAAATCGGAGAGAGATTACCCGCAGGCGCTGGCTGGGTTCAGCCGCGGGGTTCTGACGGTGGGCGAAAGCGACGCCTTTCTGCGCGACGGCGGAATGATTGCGTTCGTCATCGAGAACCGGCGGGTGCGCTTCGATATCAATCAGCGCGCGGTGGCCAACGCCGGCCTGAAGATCAGCTCAAAACTTCTGAGCGTAGCGAGGTCCGTTGAGAAATAAGCGCTCCCTGACCGGTGGCGGCCGGCCATGACGAAATTTCGCAACCTTCGCATCGAGCAGAAGCTGATGGTGATCATCATGCTGACCAGCTCGGCGGCACTGGTGCTGGCAGGATTCGGTATCGTCATTTCGAATTCGATGTTGTTTCGGGAATATTTAAAGCGCGACCTTTCCGCATTGGCGCGAATCATCGCCGATAACAGCACCGCGGCACTTGCATTCGACGACCCAGTCTCGGCGGCAGAGACATTAGGCGCGTTACGGGCGAAGCCGCACGTTGTGAACGCGTGCATTTATCGAGCAAACGGCACCATGCTCGCTCAATATGCCCAGTCGCGCACCGCAGCGGGATGCCCGGCTGC
>Ga0210385_10001901_pt1 | contig 12708 bp, 17 predicted proteins | sample IncBWH26OmetaG_FD_160107 | JGI IMG/M metagenome (GOLD analysis project Ga0210385, IMG submission 160107) | Forest soil microbial communities from Barre Woods Harvard Forest LTER site, Petersham, Massachusetts, United States - Inc-BW-H-26-O ... | reverse complement strand
GCAACAGAGAACCGCCACCCACATCGGTTCCCGGGCCATGAATGTCACCAGCGGCATCACCCTTCAAACCCTCACCACCATGCTCGCCCGACAGCCCGAAGTCGATGGCCGTCTGGTCTTAGACAAAACCGGCCTTACCGGCAAATACGTCTTCACCCTCCACTGGCAGCCCCAGCACCTCTATGCCGACGCACCTGATGCAAAACCTGCCTCCGATTCCGACGGCGACGGCCCCTCCCTCTTCGCCGCCCTCAAAGGCCAACTTGGCCTCCGGCTCAAAACAGCTAAAGGCCCAGTCCAGATCATTCGTCGATTGACGCAGTCTCACCCCCGACTCCGAACTGAACTTGCGCACAGGGGTGTCCTTGTGAGGAGCGATTTCGGGACCACGAGGATCGAGCCCAAGCAATTGCAAATTCGGGTTGGCGGCAATTTCGGACATTTCGACGCGAAACTTCCGGATTGCCGGTTTTACATCCCGATGTCCGTGTGCACAAGCCAGCTACACCGCCCGTTATTGAGTTGAGTCGAGCGTTTGGTCGGTTCGGATGAGACGAAGGTAATGGACGGCAGCGATCTTACCTGGACCCAGGGGAAGGGTCTTAATTGCAAGCACGTCGCCGGAGTGGACGACGACAGGAGCGAGATCATTCGGAAGTGCGACAGGGGCGATCTCTTTGTTGCGGTGCCACCAGTTCCTCGCTGGATCGGTCAGCGGGCTAAAGGTGCAACGGATCTGATCGGTACCCTGAACCGGTTGCACGAGCAGATCATATCCAAAAACGACTGCCGGGTTCATGTGATCGTACTGAGTGTAGTAGTGGAAAACTTGGGCAGCTTTGCTCCCATCAACGTCCGCCGCAACTGACCAGCCAGCGATTCGGGCAAATTCAGGAGACGACGGCGGCACCCATTCGGAAAGGTCGATGGTGACGCCGTTCGCGTGGATGCACCCATGGCAATAGCCGTCCACATGCGCTGTGGATGGAATGGCGGAGACGGGCTGATAAAAGGGTGAGCCGTAGGTTTGGCAATAGCCGGACAGCGGCAGGACAAGGGACAACAGCAGGATGGGCCTGAGCATATCAATCCCTCCGAACCATCAGACGCAGAAGAGTCCATTTCGCTCGAAGCAGAAGTATAGTGCGTAACCGCCTTAACGGGCTTGTCCTGGCGTTTCTGTCTGTGTGGTCGGCAATACAGACATTACGATCCCAGCCGCACGAAACTCCTGGATGCGGGTGATACGGCAGAAGCCGAGGTTTCACACAGAGACGCCTGCGAGACCACCGATAAGCAATAGCGGTAGCGATCCGAGCCCAACTGTCCAAGCAAGCCACTTCGGAGCACCTCGTGATCTAGCCCACATGGCAAGCCCGATCCCGACGGGCGCTAAGAAGAACAACATTGCCAAATTGAGAATCTCCGGGTTTTTCCACGGAGGAAGATAGGGCTCGGGTCCGGCTTCGTAATGGAGCACGATACCGGCTGCCAGCGCGGCATTCGCCGTGGCAACTGCGAGTGCTATCACACCAAGCAAGGTGGGATTCTCCCGCCTGATCCGTATCAATACGGTGAACCATGTAGCCAACATCAGGAGAGCAGGTCCGCACGCGAGGGGGTACAGCGTTAACTGTCGAACCATGCCCAGCAGTATAGTTCCCGTCGATGCGACAGGGACGTGTGGTCGGCAACACGGACGTTTCAGGTCATGAAATGTCCGTATTGCCGGTGATACAGCCCTAAGGCAATACTCAACCGGCCACGCGGGGAGGATTGCCTTAGGAACCCACCCTTCTCTGAACGAACTGACCCTCTTAATGTCGAGATGATCACCGTCCAGAAGACGCCATCATTCATGTCGCAACGCATGCATCGGATCGAGCCGTGCGGCTCGTAGTCCCGGAACGACGCATGCAGCCAGCGTGCCGAGTAGCAGCAGGCATGGCACGAACGCATAGGTAATCGGATCAGTCGGTGGTATGCCGTAGAGTAACCCGGAGATCGAATGCGTAACCATCACCGCCACGACGGTCCCGATCAGTAGTCCCGCCACCAGGATCATCATTCCTTCTCGCAGAATCAGAATCAGGATTCCGATCCTGTTCGATCCCAGAGCCATCCGAATTCCGATCTCGGCTGTGCGCTGCCTCACCGCATACGCAAGCACACTATAGATGCCTACCAGCGCCAGCCCCAGGGCGACAGACGAAAACGACCCCATCAGCATTGTCTGAAATCTCCGCCGCGCCGTTAATTCGTTCTCCAGATCGCCCAGAGTGTGCACATCCGCAACCGCAATGTTCGGATCGAAGGAGTGTACGACGGCTCCGATCTCGCTTTCCGCTGCTTGCTGTGAAAGGGTCGACCGAAGTGTGAAATATCCGCCGCCAGAAATCTCATCCTGCCACAGACAGGTGTAGATTTGCGGCGCTGGCGCATCTTCGGGCCTGTAGATTCGCGCGTCGCCGATGATGCCCACGACAGTCATCCACTGGCTGGTTTGCGAAAGGCGGATATGCTCTCCGACTGCGCCCTTCCTGCCCAGGTACATGGTCACAAAAGCTCGATTGACAACGGCAACCCGTGTAGCGTCCGGTCCATCGCTCGCTGTAAAGTCTCGACCGATCAGGAGCGGTATCTGCATCGAGGCAAACCAGTTCGGAGAGACATGCCGTATTTCGAGACCCAGGTTCTTCTCGTTTGGCTGACCCTCCACCTCGAAGCTCGCTTCCTCTTCGCGCCCCGTCAGTGGCAAAGCATCGATGAGTCCGGCTGCCTGCACTCCGGGCGCGTGCTGCACTCGGTTGAGTACTTCGATGAAGAAATGTCGGCGTTTGTCGGTCGTGCTGTAGCGTGGATTTTCGGGAACACCACGCAGAGGCGAGCTGAACTGAATGCTCCCCGAAAGGGTGGATCGAGAATATCCGCCTGGTAAAGCCATAACTTTCACGTAGCTGCGCAGCATCAGCCCCGCTCCGGTCAGAAGGACGACCACGAGGGCAATCTGGCCGATGGCAAGCACTTTGCGGATTCTTCTGCGACCGCCGAGAACGCCGCGCGTTCCACGGGATGCGAGGGACACCCCGAGATCGACGCGGGAAGCAAGGAAGGCTGGGACTGCGCCAACGAAAAGTACGGTAAGGCCAGTAACCATTGCGATGAAACCAAATGCGCGGAGATTCAGAGCCGCATCCTGCAGTCGCGGAATGTCCACCGGATGCAGAGCCAGCATGGCATGCAGCTGTAACCAGGCGAGGCCGCTCCCCACTACCGCCCCTCCGAGGCACAGCAACAGAGACTCAGTCGCCATCTGTCGGACCAGGCGTTCTCGGCGTGCGCCAAGGGCCATTCTCATTCCGAGCTCATGGGTACGGTCGGCGGCTCTGGTAAACAGCAGGCCGGTTGCATTCGCACACGCAATCAGGAGAACCAGTCCGACCGAGGCCAGCAGCACCTTCATCAGTGTTCTCACAGGACCAATCACCACATTCCGCAGCGAATCCACATTCGCAACCAGATCGCGCAGGGGCCCGCGATGCAACGGATCAAGGCGGCCCATGAGATTCGTCAGTTCCGTTTGGGCCGTAGCGGATGTCGTTCGGGACCTGAGCCGCGCGAGGACAAAGGCTCCGCAGCCTTCACGGCACGCCGATTGGTCCGGCGTCAGCGCCAGGGGTACCCAGATTTGTGTCTGTCCGATGTTTCCAATTCCAGCCGCCCCAATGTTGGTGCGATCTGGATAACCAAATCCCTCCGGCATCACACCGACTACGCGATAGCTCCTTCCATCCAGGGTCAAAACGCTTCCGACAGCACTTCGGCTTCCCCCGAAACTGTTCTCCCATATCTCGTGACTAATCACAGCGACATAATTGCTGCCCGGCTGCTCGTCGCTCTGGTCGAACCCGTGGCCTGTGACTGGCTGGATATCGAGCGTCCTGAAGAATTCCGGGTCGATACGTGCTGCCCCAACTCTATCCACATGCCCTCCCGCTGCCAGATTCATGCTGGTCACCTGAAACTGGGTCATCGAGGAGAAAGAACGGCTTTGCGCCCTCAAGTCGGAAAAATCGGCAAAGCTGGGATTAAAAACGTTGGCAGGAATTCCCATATGGACCAGCTGCTGACTTGGTGTGTATACGTACACCAGCTGGTCGGCCTTGCTGTACGGAAGCGAACGAAACAGAACGGCGTCAGCGAGGCTAAAGATGGCAGTGCACGTCCCGGTGCCAAGCGCGAGAACAAGAACCGTCGCCGTCGAGAACATCGGATGCCGACGGAGCGAACGTATCCCAAAGTGAAGGTCCTGCACCCATCGCTCGATCCATGCTGTGCCGCGTGCTTCATAGCAGTCTTCTGCCGCAGCCACCACGTTGCCGAAGCTGGTTCGAGCAGCGGCAACGGCGTCCTCGGGCGACATCCCGCGAGCGATGTTCTCTTCAGTCGCCTTCGCCAGATGGAACTCCAGTTCTTCGGAAAGTTCGGCGTTGCGCGATTGCTTGGCGAACAGGGAACCCATTCGGATCAGAAAAACCCGTATCACGCGCATGGCTATTCCGCTCCTGCTGCCTGAAGAACGCCCTGCACCCCCGACGAGAGCCGCCCCCACGATGCCTCTTCCGTCCGGAGACGGGCTCGTCCCGCTCGTGTCAGTGTGTAGTATCTGGCGCGTCGGTTATTCTCTGAGTCCCCCCAGGATGAACGAATCCAGGCCTGATGCTCCAGTCTGTGCAGCGCCGGGTACAACGCCCCCTGATTGACCTTCAAGACTTCGCTCGACAGCTGCCTGATTCGCTGCGCAACCGCCCAACCGTGCATCGGCTCCAGGCTCAGTACCTTCAGAATCAGCAAGTCCAGAGTGCCCTGCAGCAAATCTGTCGATCTGGTCATCCTCGTTTCTCCCCCCTCAATGATTGACAGGAGAGTACCTCATGCTGCCGTGGCAGTGCAAGCTATGCTCTGAAGAGCCATGCTCTGCACTGAACAATCCGGGACCTGCCGAAAAGCTGCTTCTCCGCCAGAGTGATGTAAGGAACTGACCGTATTGTCGGAATCCGGACATTTCGCCGCTTCGGGGGTCAGGGCAGGGGTCTGAGCCTCGAATGTTCCGTATTGCCGGTGATACGGCAGCTTGCCGACTGGTCGGGAGCATGGGACCTCTTCCGACGTGAAATCAGTGTTGCGGGAATCGCTTATTGTCAGAGCCCGTAGGCCCTGTACAGGCAGTATCCGATGAAACAAACGCCAATAAGATAATCGAGTGCCACCTCCCACCAAAACCACTTCGGTTCTTTAGCGCGGTAGACCCAGCCATTGAGACGGACCCACACTTTGCCGATACAGGTAAACACCACAGCGGCAGAAATTGAGATAACGCCAAGTATCAAGAAGATATACGGCGACTTTATGGGTTCGTTCCAACTCGGCATGGGGTCCATTCTATGCGCTGCAGAATCGGCAGGGCTGGCCCCGCGTCATGGGCGGATGGTCGGCCATACTTCCCTTTCGGTCTGACGCTCAAATGATGAGATCGGCTTCGGGCACTACTACCTCCGACCGTCCATCCGTCGTTTCTTCCCCGAGTGTGATTCTCACTGTTCCATCCAAGGGTTGGGCCAGCAATCGGCAGTCCACCTGACCCGGTTGCGGGTATTCAGAATCAAACCAGAGGTTTGCGGCTGTGAAGCAGGGCATTTTACCGATGATGGAATGCATCTGACCGTCTGCGTCACGAAACCGGCACTCAACGATTCCCGGCTGATACGCCTCTACAAACCGCACAATCTGTACTCGAAGGCTCGGCATGGTTGGAGCCCATGGTAGCGCGTTCAACTCGGCTTGAATCGGCTGGCGGCAGCATTCAGGCCGTAAAGTCGGCAATACGGACGTTTCGCCGGAACCGGGGAGCCGCGCGGCGTAACCTGGACACCACGCCGACTCAACCCGGGACGCATGACCCTACCGGGGTCAACTTTCGGGGCAGCGGTGATGTGTTTCCGCGCACACCACCTGTGTTGGACTGCCCCTTTTAGAGCACTTTCCACCAGACCCGTGGGTCGGTGTGCTCCGTGGTTCGCCCCTTGTGCCACCTGTCGCGCTAGGTGAACCGGTGGAGTAGGCGAAACTGTTGGGCAGGATCGGCGAGTCACGCGGTCACGCGGCTGGGGAAGTAGCCCAGCGCCCGCGCCGTATCCGGTCATCCTGCCCTTTGTGGCTGATTCTCAGGAATCGGTCCACAAACTTTCAATTAGCTTTCGCGGCTTTTGCTGCCTCTATTCTGGCGATCTGTCGCTCAGTGTCCGCGATTGTCAGGCCCAGAGTATTCAACCGGTGCGCAACATCGTGCGCCAGGCGTTTGCGGATCGTTGGTGAGAGCGCCGGATACGCGGCGGTGAACAGGGTCTCGAATCCAGCAATCGAAAGGCGCCTCGTTGCGTCCTCTCCAGCGGCTTCATGCAGCACAACAGCGCACCGGTTGAGCACTCGAACGAGTTCCCGATCCTGCTTCGACCACGTAACCGACCCGTAGCGGGCCATCTGCTCATTGAACATCAACCATGCGAGCCAACTCTCAGCAATCAGCCGGGTGCGCTCAACCGGTTCGCCATTGAGGACGCTGACGGTGCTCTCGATGACGCCTCTTAAGATGGGGTTGAGTTCGTTCCGTCCCCGGTCAACAATGGGCCGGATCACGGCCAAATAGGTTTCGAGACTCTGTGATGTCAGCGTCGGTTGGGTCATTATTCCTCCTGCGACCCGTGCGGGTCTCTGATGGTGTTTCCTAATGTGTTGGGTAAGGTGGGCGCGGGTCACCGGGAGGTGAGCGGGATCGCTCAACTTCCCCTCAGTCGTATAGTCTCCAAAATCACTACAAAAGACCCGGCCATCAAAAACTTTTTTCTGCGACGCACAGTATGCGGCCCAGAGTGAGGTGGAGTCCGCGCCAAGGCCGAACCGAGTTCGCGCGGAATTGCCAACCGCTTGCCAAGGTCTGAGTCAGACACAGAGATTGACCAACCAGTTGGCGAACCGCTGAACCATCCCTTCTCCACTAAGCAATGGCATATAACAATGTCGGCCCTATATCCAACCTATTGTGGGTTCAGATGTTTGCAGGATACAGGTACGCAAAACTTGCCGACCTACTCGGCAAAATTTGCCGACCTCGCGCATACTGTGCGCTTCACATCATCGCCCGCGCCTCCGCCAACTCTTGCGCTTTCCGCCTGCTTTGCCTCCTCCTGATGGACAGCAAAGAACTCCTCACCCGGCCCCACGCCTGATTCTTACTCAGCGTCTCGCCGTTCTTTTTCGCCATCGCCATTGTGAAGTCGATAATGCCGCCCTTCACCTCGCAGCTTTCCTCATTGCACTTAAAAAGACCTCCGTTGGCGAAAGTCACGTGTAGTGGGTGGGGACGTTCGCTCGAACGTTCATGGAAGGGACACCAGGCGCGAAGTCCTACGCTCATCCCCATATTCAATTCCTGCGGATCATAATCCGTGAGGTGTTCAACGAAGTATTCGCCGATGACTTCGGCATCGACGTTTATCAGGTCTTCCAACAGTTCGAGTGTTTGGCCGGTGATCGGATCGAGTACCTCATAAGTGAACCCGTGATGATTTCCCGTCGCGGCGATGAGTTCGTGTTTGACCAAATCCTCACGCGCCGGTTTCACGGATCGAGGGGAGAGACCAACTTTCGCCGCATCGCTGGCAGTCAGCTTTATGACCGTGCTGCTCGTCTTCTGCGCCAGGTAGAGAAGCAGGGTGTAGAGAGATTGCGCCGATGGGGACAGTTGCGCAAAAACACCCGATTCGATGATGGCTTCGGGCATCTGAAAATAGGTGAGCGGACTCCACCGGAAGACGTTAGTCATGCGGCAATTTCCTTCTCACGCTCGACGCGCTCCCTGATCCTCGCCATCCTGTTCTTGACCGCTTTTTCTGACATTCCCAGAATCTTGCCGACCTCCTTGTAGGTCGTGCCCCGCAACACCAGGTTGCAGATCGTCAGATTCTCCCCGCTAACCCAGTCCGGGATGTGTACGGGAATCACACCGATGTCGAACTGTGAGGTCTCTGACCCCGGTACTACTTCACCGTCAAATGCCCACAGCACATCGCCGTCCGCGTCTTTCTCCGACCACTTCTGTCGGTAGACGAGCGCAGCATTCGCGTATACCTCTGGGTTGTCGTCCTCGAAGGTTTCATTCCCGTCGGTGACCTCGTGAGTCAAACTCACACGCTCTCGCTTCTCGCAGAGCAACTCGTTGAACTCATCGCTGCGGCAGTTGAAGACGATTCTGTGAACCCACGCGTAGAATGATTCGCCGGTTTCGCCACGGTGGTTATCAATATTGCTCCAGACGGCCATCACCACGTCCTGCGCGAAGTCATCAGCGTCTTCCGCGCCGCTGCTTAAATCGAAGTCCAGGCGTCGCAACTTGCTGTAGGCGAAATCGCGCACGAGTACCATCAAATGGTCCGCGCTCCCTGGTTCCTTCCTCTTGTAGTTCTCATAGGCAGAGACAATCCGTTGCTTCGTCGATAGCTTTTTTCTCTCTTCGTAGTTGCTCACGCGGTGAACTCCTCGTTCTGTGCGTGCAGAACGGGCGCGAAAGGCGTTCCGTCAAAGGCGGCAAAAAACTTTGCAGGCTCTGCCCCCATGTACACCACCGCACTACCGAATGTTGGCGTACCTGCTACCGGGCCACGGAAGGAAACACGACCCTGGAGAAAGCACACGGAGAAGCGTGCCATTTGGGCGAACCACTTTCGGTCGGTCCAGGCGGGAATCAGCGCGATAGCGCCGGTCACATTGCCCGAATCGTATTCTGCAACCAATTTGGGAATCCAGGTGTCGAGGGCGGAATATGGCGGGTTGAGAAATACCTGGCCTTTCCACGCTCGCGCGAGACCGTCATCATTTGCTGTGAAATGTTGGATAGCAGGGATGGCCTTGCCGTCTTCCGCCGAGGGGTCTAAATCAATTACGCCGAGTACCTGTATTACTTTCGCCACGATGCTCTTGGGTGTGTACCATTCGTCGGTTGATTGCGCGGAAGTGATTTTCGGTGCGAGACGTGATTCCACCTTGCGCTTGAGTTCGCGCACGGTTGTGTCGCCGAAGTCTGTACTGTTGGCAACCTCTTGCTGCTCTGCGGGTGTCAGTCGTGAGAGCGCGAGAGCCTGGCTGAAAGCAGGGTTTGTCTGTCCGAACGTCCGGACATTTTCAGCCACTCTTGCAGCGGCCATGAAATCGTACCCCACGCTGCGAGCGAATCCCCACCTTTCACGGCAATACGCCTCGAAGGTCGGATAGTGGGGACGGTGCAACTTCTTCTCCTGAATCTCGCGCAGCGCGTTGCCTACAGCGATGTACGCGTCGCGCCCTCGCTCAATTACTGCCTCCAGCTCGTGGAACCTCTTTTCTGGATTTGCCATGGATTTGATAACAACAACTTCGTTCAAACAGTGAACTCCTTTCTGTGTGGCCGAGACTTCGGGCATGGCCACTGGTTGGGCATTTAGGGACGACTCCCTAGCGAATCCATAGGGCAGGAATCGGAGGGAGACGAAGGCAGGAGGGCGCACACGAAAGACACGTGGAGCACCTGCTGGCAAACTACTGGATTCGATTGGGGTGCGCCGTTAACACTCCGGGCTGAATTGCCGGGTCACCGGGCGCTGCGTTGGCGGGTACGCAATAGGGTGATGGGTTCACACAGCAAGAATGGCAAACCCGCCAACACTCCTATATTCGCACAAGTGGGGCTTGACACGCAAGCAAAATCGGAGGAAAATGATCGCCCTACTTTTGATTACCCCAGTACCTTGGGAATCGTCTGCCGACGCGCCACAGGGCGATTCTGAGCGATGGTGGGCCATCGTATCGCTCACTGTTGACCAGACTGACCAGAGTGAAGGCGCTGGTCACTGCGAGCTAACACGTAACAACAACTGATAGTCACTCTGGCCGCGTCATCCCGCATGGGAGCGCGGCCTTTCAATTCTTTGGAGAACAAAAATGAAACTCAAGTTTCCACCCGCCGACGAGTCGCGGCCTAGTGACATCCCTGAACTGCCTCCTCTTCTCGTCAGGGTGTCGGACGGTCACTCCACTCAACTTTGCCAGATGCCATTAGAGGCTGCCCTCTTTATGATCCGTAATCGCTTCATCGCTGTTGGTGACGTGACCTCTGCGCCAACGATGGTCCTTGACGAGACCGAAGTTGACGAGATGTTCGACGCGATCTGCGCTGGGAGCGCCGCATGACCATAAGAACACAATGCGCCCATCTGCTGGTGAACCCTTATCAACCTCAAGCGACCATCCGAGAATCCGATGCGATCCACCACGATTGTGCGGTGTGTACGGCGCAGCGCCTGACAACCCTGCTGCAAGATGGCATTCCTCCGGCGAAGGTCGCGTGGATGGTCAGCCTGAAAGAGTGCCCGCATTACCGCGCTGGAGCGCGGTGCTGCCTCCCCTGTTGGCTCGGTGTGGCCGGTGCCGTGCTTTTGCTTTGGTCCTCCACGCGGGTCCAGACGAAGCAGAGTACGACAGTCGCCAATCGGCAGATGCGCCTCCTGCACTTGCTGTCCAAACAGTGTGGGCGAGTGGATGCGCTCATGCGGCCAGGTAAATGTGATGGTGCGAGACGCACACGCGAGAAGGCCATCCTCCCAAGCAGTCGTTGGGAGAAGCGAGGAGGAATACGACCATGCAATTAAATGAATCAGGTTTTCCGATTGAACTCATCGCAGGCACTGGCATCACGTTCACCGAAAACGTGGCGGCGGACGGTTACACCACAGACCTCACCATCGCGGCCACAACTACAAACATCTACGCCAACAATCCGCAGTTCGATCTGACCAACCCATCGGCCACTCAAATCGGGATGGCTCCAGTCGCTGTGACGTTTGGTGGTACTGTGGCCAACTATGCGGCGCGGACGTTCACGATCACTGCGCCAACAGTTCCGACCTGGTATTACGTCACCATTGCTGATCCTACTCAGGAAGGCGAGGGCAGTTCACCGACGTTGACCGCAACCTGTCAAACCTCGGATGCACTTTGCGGCGTGCCAGGCAACACCTACATCGGTGCAATCCAGGCAGTCCCGGCAGGCGGAAGCGAGAACGTCCTCGCGGGCGGATGGCCTGCACCTGCCTCAGTCATCGTGACGATATGAGTCAACCAACAACTTCGATCTACTTCAGCTCCGCAACGCCTGCTGCGCCCAGTGGAAAGCAAAACGTTGTCTTCCAGTCTGATGGCGGCACACCACAACAGAAAGTCAGTGCATACGATCCTCCGATGGTCGGTGACACCGGCTCCGGTGGCACTTCCGGTAATGTGCCTGCACCGGCAGCGGGTGACGCAATAGAAGGCAAGTTTCTGAAGGCTGACGGCACGTGGTCTGCACCAACATTCATTAACTCCACGCATGATGAACCCTTGACGGACGGCAACGGCAATTTCATCTTCGCGGGTGGAGACATCATCGTCCTTACAGGAGTTCCAAACTAATGGCAACACTTTCGCAAGCAATCCTTGAGGGACTGGACGCGTCTAGACCCTCTCCGAGTATCCCAGGGCGTCTCTACTTCACAACCGACACCGATCTGATCTACTACGACACCGGGTCTGCATGGGTGGAGGTTGGCCCTTCCGGTTCGGTAGCCAATCCGATGACCGCTGTCGGTGACCTCATCATTGGCGGTACCGTGAGCGGTGGTGTAGCAGCACCGCAACGGCTGGCGGCAGGAGCATCCGATTATGTGCTGACCTCGAATGGTGTTGGTACGGCTCCTAGCTGGCAACCCTCTTCAGGGGGTGCTGGCGCAGTGAGTATCCTCTCACCAAGCAAACCCACCGGCACCCTGACAACTCAGACAAATGCCTTAGTCTCAGTTGCTGCGAGTGCTACGCAAAACATTCTGAACCTGAGCGGTGCTGACGGATACGTATCGAACCTCTTCATTGCTTTGGATGGGTCGGGGGCGAACATCAACGACACGACCATCACAATTCAGTACGACGGAGAGGCGACTCCGACAATCAACGCGGTTCCGATCCTGCAGTTCTTCGGCGCTGTTTATATGGAAAACGGCGGCGCGTGGAATAGCCTCTTCCTGGGCAACAATGGTCCGCTTGGTGGAGGTGTTGGCGTTGGGATGCGGTTGGCGATCCCCATTCCTTACTCGAACTCGATCCTGATTTCGATCACCAACAACGGTTCCGGTGCCATCACGCTCTACAGCACGGCTTCGGCACAAGTCGGTGTGTCGAATACGTGGTCTGATGCGCGAAAACTCAACTGTGCGGTGTACTACAACGGTTCCATCACTCCGTACAGCACGGTCACACTGGCGAATGAGAGCAGCTTAACCCCTGGTCGCATTATCGGTCTCTGGTGGATGGAAGACAGCTATCCAAACGGTGTGAACCCCGGCACCGCTCCGCTGGAAGGACTCATGTCCCTCTACATCGACGGCGCTGGATCGCCCAACCTGCAATCGTCGGGTACGGAAGACTTCTTCGGTATCGGATTCTACGGAGGCGGTGTCAGTAACAATACCGGCAACGCCAGCAGCGTCGAGAATGGGACAGCTTTCTGGGCAGGAGGAACAACATTCGGTTTCTACAGGTGGTTCTACATGGACCCGGTGACGTTTACCAACGCATTCGAGCTGA
>Ga0210385_10001900_pt1 | contig 12712 bp, 12 predicted proteins | sample IncBWH26OmetaG_FD_160107 | JGI IMG/M metagenome (GOLD analysis project Ga0210385, IMG submission 160107) | Forest soil microbial communities from Barre Woods Harvard Forest LTER site, Petersham, Massachusetts, United States - Inc-BW-H-26-O ... | reverse complement strand
GACGAGCACGGCGCGCCCCTTCTCACCGCGATAAACGATCGAGTACGCCGCACCAACCGCGTGTGGAATGTGCGCCGCGAGAATCGACGAGAACGACATGAGGCCGAGCGACTTCGAGTTGTAGTGATTCGGAAACTGGCGGCCGCCATTGTGATCGGCTGCGCGCGCAAAAATCGAGAGCATGATTTCGTACGGGGTCAGACCAACGCCAAGGGCAAGTCCCAAGTCGCGATAGTACGGCGCGAGGATATCCTTGCCGCGCGCAAAGGCCATGGCCGCGCCGGCTTGCAGAGCCTCGTGGCCCTCGCTGCCGAGTGCGAAGGGGACTTTGCCTTGTCGATTGAGTTGAAAGCCGCGATTGTCGAGCTGGCGTTGCAAGAGCATATTGCGAAGCATCTGCCGCAGCTGGTCGTCGCTGAGTCCGCGACGGTCCAGGCTCTTGGCCTTCGTGTCGGTTTTTGCCATCGGTTACTTCCTAGGGAGAGATCTGGCGCGGGGCCCGGGAGTTGATAGTGCGAGCGGCCCAGGGGAAATCCTCTCCCGCCGGGGCCCAAGGCGAGCGAGCACGCCCGGACCCTCCCATCGCGCCGCACGATACCGCTTTGGCGATCCGCGAACTGGGGTTCCACTACTTTCGATCGGCGTTCAATCCGCAGCAATAGTTAGAAAGAACTATCCCGCAGGGGCGCTATTGTGAGCAGGCGTATGCGTCGTCCTATGGTTCGTTCGGTTGTGCGCCTTACGATCATCGCGACCTTTGCTGTTGCGGGTTTTCTCGTTGCTGCTGCCCGTGCTGACGCCGCAATTGAATATTGTCCCGCGCGCGCTCAAGTGCGCGCGGTGGGTGCCGGCATATCACAGCAAGGCGTCCTTATCCCGGAGTCGACGTACAGCGTCGTGTTGTCGGCTCAAAGTGCGCGAACCGTCTCTGGAACCTTGGCGATGCATACGGCCGACGGATGGTACAGCGCGGCGTTCTCAAATGTACGGCTGTCCCCGTACACAGAAGAGTGGCAAGATAGCTTCACAGCGTTTAGCCGGTCTGCATTTCTTTCGAACGTGCTCTATGTCCGGTTCGCAGAGCCTGTTGTTCTCATTTCGTCATTCGTTCACGACGCGCAAAACTTCGTATGTCCCGAGCAAAGAGAGGATACAATGCTCTCTCTAGATACCACGCGCTCCTATTCGACGAAGACGAATATGGGCGACATGAGGTGGAGCAATCCGCTCCCCGCCGACACCGCGCCGCCGCCTCCTGGGACGCCCACGCTGAACCCCACGCCGACGGGTGCACCCGGTCCTACCGATTGTGCAACGCCGTTCGCTGACGGAGCCGTCGCACGGCCGGCCATCCCACGCTTCCCCTCGCCCGCGTATGGCTTCAGCGGCGAGACGGTGGTCCAAGTTGCGATCGCTGCTAGCGGCAGACTTGATGATGCGTGGGTTTGGGCCCCGTCGGGCAGCAAGATGTTCGACGCGGCTGCGGTTAATGCGGCGAAGCTCGCGGACTATCTTCCTGCGCGTTCGTTTTGCGAAGATGTGCCAAGCTTATATCTCTTCCGCGTGGAGTTCCGCTCGCCGTGATGCAATTGCGCGCGATCGCGCTGATTGCGGGGCTTAGCCTGGCGATCCTCGCGTTTTGCTCCGCGCGAGCGCTGGCTGTAGCGGAGTTCTGTCCGGCAACAATCGGGCCGGCGCATCAAGTAAAGGATGGCGGAGGTTCGCTCTACTCGACCACGTTGGGCGCGGAAGGCCCGCGCTCGGTGGCTGTGGACGTCGAAGCACAGACTGAAAACGGATGGTATCAGTTTTCGATTCCGCAGACGACGATCGCGCAGCAAGCCGCGAAGTACAAGACGACGCAACTCACGTTTACGCGTAACGAATCATCGTCGGAGCTGATCTACGTTCGCTTTCCAGCGGGAGCCGGCAAGATAATCCGCTGGTGGATTACCGATGCCGTCTCCTCGGGCGACACGTCGATGGGGTGGGATCAAAAAGGTCAGGTCGCGTGCTCTCCGCACGCGCAGGGTCCGGGAGCCGAGCCTACACCTGATCCAGCGACGCGCACCCAATATCAGATGTTTATCGCCGAGCGTATGAGCCCACCGCTCCTAGACTACGATCGAATGCCCGGAACGGGCGATACTGTCCTCACCACTACGCCCGGTGTCCCGCAAGATCTTTCGTGTGACAAGCCGTTTTCGAATAGCACGGTCATCCACCCACTTTCGCCAACGTGGCCGCTTACATACACGACGACAGTCTTGCTGGAGACGCTTGTGCGCGTTGACGTCAACCCCGATGGGTCGATCCTCGATGCCTGGGTTTTTCAACCGTCCGGCATACGGGCGTTCGACGATTCCGCCGTCGATGCCGCACGACGCTCGACCTATGGAGCGGGTCGCGCGTTCTGCCAGCCGGCCCCCGGCGTCTACATCTTTCGGGCGTTGTTCAGTCCCTAGCGCGGGGCGGAATTTTTGCACAACGCCCCGTAAAGTCGGCATATGATCACTCCGTCGATGATCGAGGTGCCGGTCGAGGAGCTGGTACGATACCGCCGGCACTTTCACGCTAACCCCGAGCTTTCGCTGGTTGAATTCGAGACCGCCGAATTTATCGAGCGCGAATTGCGCGCTTGCGACTTCGACGAGATTCGTACGGGCATCGGCAAGACCGGGATCCTCGCGACGCTCGAAGGCGGCCGACCGGGGCCGGTGACGCTACTGCGCGCCGACATGGACGGCTTGCCGATGGACGAGGTTGCCGACGTCCCGTACCGTTCGATGCGTAAGGGGGCGATGCACGCCTGCGGACACGACGGCCACATCGCGATTCTCCTAAGCGCCGCACGCGCACTCTCGCAGCATCGCGAGCTTGTCGCCGGAACGATCGTGTTTTGCTTTCAGCCGGGCGAGGAAGGCTTCGCCGGTAACAAGCTGATGATCGACGATGGGGCGCTCGAGAACCCACACGTCGACCGCTGCTTTGCCTTGCATCTCTACAGTGGGCTTGAGGTAGGCAAGGTTGGGATTCGCGACGGCGCCTTCTTCGCGTCGTCGGACCGCTTCATTCTTACGCTCAAAGGCCGCGGCGGTCACGGCGCGATGCCGCAGGTCACCGTCGACCCGATCGTCTGCGCCTCGCAACTGGTGACGATGTTGCAAACCATCGCCAGCCGAGAGATTGCGCCAAAGGATCCGGTCGTCGTCACCGTCGGCACGATGCACGCGGGCACGACCTTCAATGTGATTCCTGATAACGCTGAGCTGACCGGTACGACGCGGGCGTTCAGCGACGAGGTGCGACGCTCGATTCCCGAACGCATCGAGCGCATGGTCGAGGGGGTGTGCGATGCGATGCGGCTTGACTATGACTTCGAGTACATCTGGAACTATCCGCCGACGATAAACGATCGCGCGATGAACGACGTGGTTCGCGCGGCAGCTGCGCGGGCGATCGGCGCGGAGAACATCGTCGACCCGCACGACGTAGTGATGTGGGCCGAGGACATGTCGTACATGATGGAGTTACGTCCGGGCGCGTATTTCGTTGTCGGCGTGCAGGGCCCGGCGCTTGGCGTCGAGCCGCAACATTCGTCGCGGTATGACATCGACGAACGTGCGCTCGAAGTTGGTTTTAAGATGATGGTCGAGCTCGCCCTGATCGGCTAGTTGCTCGCGATAATCAGCCGCATCGCAGAAAAGTCGAACGTCACCGCCGTCTTGTGAAAGAATTGGTGCGACACGGTGCCGGCGACGGCGAACGGAAAGATGCCGTACTGATCGTGGTCGGGAAAATAGACGCCGTCAAGATCGTCGACCGTAGACTCGCCGATCGAAAGGCTGGCGGTGAAGGGCAGTGACGAGACTGTCCCGCCGCCGCCGACGCCGCTGCGCGGATGCGCCGTATCCACGCTGATTGTCGCGGCGTCGAGCGCCGGCTTCGTGAGCTGCATGCCGAACGTCCCGCCGGTGTCGACGTTAAAGAGGCCCGGAGGCCCGTTATTGGCATGGCCCTGCACGAAGATGAAGTGATCGCCGACCAACCACATCGGCACGATCGTTGCGCCTCGCGCGGCAGCGTCGCGTTCAAAAGAGGCCGATGCATCGCGATCTTGCAGAATGAGTTCGCCGTTGCGATAGTCGAGGGTCGCGAGGAAGTGTGTAAAAAGCGCGGAGCCGAGGATTCCGTCGATGTGTGGACCACTGAGTGCGGGCAGCGGAAGCACCGAGGCGGGAACGTTGCTTAGCTGCCAACTGCCCAGATCCAGCCGGTCCACGGTGGTCTTCATGGTTTGCGCGTGTTCGCCCCCGGCGAACGTTCCTTGACCCGCACTGCTGGTTGCTAGTCCAAGCAATTGGGCAAAGCCGGCATCGAGGACGATGTTCGGCGCGCCGGTGTCGATCAGAAAGTGTGCGTCGCGACCGTTCACACGTACGGCGATCATCGGGAGTGGGTCGGTTTGGAGGAACGGAACCACGGATGGTCCGGTGTGCGGGGCAACGCGATCGATAGCGACATCGGTGCGTTGAGCGATCGTTGCTTGCGTGGCGGCGATGTGGCTGTCGTTGGGCGCGATCCGTTCAAGCACAGCAAGCCAGTGCTGGGCGCCGGCGATATCGTTGGCGTAGATCGAGAGCCGGGTGAGTCCGAGCGCCGCGCCAGCGTCGTCGGGATTGGTTTGGATCGCTGCGGCGTAGGCGGTGCGCGCCAAAACAAAGTCGCCGGAACGAAATGCGGCGTTCGCATCTATCGACGCTGCAAGGATCGCTGCGGCGAGCACGGCCTACTCGTCGCCGCGCAAGAACTTTTGCAGAAACTCGGAACCCGATTTCATGGCCGACTCGAGATTGTCGAGCGCGGCCTTCGTCTGTTCGTTGGTGACGTCGGCGCTGGTACGCGCCTCCTGTATCAACGTTTCGCGCAGCTTATCGCTATCGCCAAGCGCTTGCGCAATCTTCGCCTGCAATTCGCGTGCCTGTTCCATGGCCTTGGTCATAAAGTCGTCGCTGCTCACGATGCATCCTCGCTTTCGGTGACGGTAAGGACCCAGCGGATCGCCCGCGCATACTGGTCCAGCTCGCGAAGCGCCCGGTCGAATGCCCGGTAGGCCGCATCCTCGCTCCACCGTTTACCCGTACTGCGGGACAAATGTTTCCCATAGGTGAGGGCCGCCTCGAGTTGTAGCTCGATCGCAGGCCACTCGTCACGGAGCGCTCGCTCGGAAGCGTCGCTTAACCGGTCGATAACCGGCGGCGCCGGACGGCCCGGGTCGTGCATCGCGCACTCCAGCCGCACCAGCGCGTACTCGCTGCGCGCGGTGATGAACGAACCCAGGAGTTGCACCAGCCGAACGTCCATATATTCCATTATGTCCGATGTGCGACGCTATGTCATCGTGGGGAATGGCTTTGCCGGGACGACGGCGGCGGAGCAATTACGAAAACATGACCCGTCGTGCGAGATCACGCTCTTCGGCGACGAGCCCTATCCTCTATATAACCGCATTTCGCTGCCACCAATGCTGCGCAAGCAGCTCCCCGAAGCAAAGGTGATGATGCGCGACTTTGCCGCGCATGAGGGCAACCGTATCACGCTCAAGCTGGGAGCCCGGGTTGACGCCATCGATACCGAGGGGCGCACCGTGGTCGCGGCAGGCACCGAGTACCCCTTTGACGCGCTGCTCATCGCAACCGGTGGCCGCCCGAATCCGGCCCCGGCGCCCGGCGGTACCGGCGCGAGCAACGTCTATAACTTCCAATACCTCGACGACACGCGCGCGATCTCCGAGCAGATCGACCGCTCGACGAGCGCGGTGGCCATTGGCGGTTCGTTTATCGCGTACGAATTGGCCGAGGCTTTTGCGGCACGCAAGGTCGAGACGCATTGGATCATGCGTGGGCCGCACGTGCTGCACCGGCTACTCGACGACGTCGCCGGCGAATTCGTCGACGAAGCGGCGCGAAACGACGGCGTGCATATGCACTACGGGGAGGAAGTCGAAGAATTCGTGCGCTCCAACGGCGTCGTGACCAAGGTGCGTACGAAGAAGGGTCTGGAAATCGCGGCGGAGTGCTACGGCGTGGGCTTCGGTTTGACGATGAACACCGAGATCGTCGCTGGTACATCGATCGAAGCGAGCAAGAACGGGATCCTGTGCAACGATCATCTCGAGACGAGCGTCCGCGGGATCTACGCAGCCGGCGACATCGCAGACTTCTACGATCCGATTCTCGAGATGCGCTACCGCATGGGCACGTGGAATAATGCCGGCGCGCACGGTAAAGTCGTCGCGCAAAACATGATTGGCGGGAGCGAGATCTACCACGACGTGCCCGAGTACTCGTCGCTGCTCTTCAAGGGTCAGACGATCACCCAGTTCGGGCTCTCGCCCGATCTGCAACCCGAGCTCGAAGTGGCACGCAAGATCGATCGCGAGAAAAATTGGTATCGCGCGCTCTTCTTTTGGCAAGACCGCCTGGTCGGCGGGATCATGCTGGGCAAAGGCAACCGCGCCGGCAAGCGCAAGTACGTCGAGGCGATCAAGAGCAAGGAGCACTTTCCCAAACCGCAGTGGGAAGCAATGCTCGACTGGACGGCTTAGCGCCTACGCTTGGGATGACAAGCAGATTACGCCAGCGGTAACACGGCGAGTTTCACAGCTTCCACAAAAGCGTCGACGTCAGCCTCAGTCGTGGCCCAATGGGTCATCCAGCGCACTTCGGGAAGCGCCTCGTTGAAGAAGTAGAAGAAGAATTGCTTTTGAATGCGCGCGATGGCGTCGCGCGAGAGCGTGGCGAAGATCGCGTTGGCGCGCGCCGGTCGCGTGATCGTCAGGCCGGGAACGTTGCTGACCCCGGCGAGTAGCCGCTGCGCCATCGCGTTGGCATGTGAAGCGTAGACAAGCCAGTGATCGTCGGTGAGCAGCGCTTCGAACTGCGCTGCGATGTAGCGCATCTTCGAGGCGAGCTGCATCCCTTGTTTGCGGACAAAGAGTGCGACGTTTGCGCTCAACGCGGGATCGAAGAAGCAGATGGCTTCGCCGCCCATCAACCCGTTTTTCGTGCCGCCGAAGCTAAGGATATCGACCCCGAGGTCTTTGGTGATTGCACGCGGCGTGGTGCCCAGCGCCGCGGCCGCATTGGCGACGCGTGCGCCATCGACATGAACCAGCAGACCGCGATCATGTGCGAAGGTGCAAAGCGCGCGCAGTTCATCAGGTTCGTAGAGGTCGCCGTATTCGGTGGTGTTCGAAACGCTGACGACCCGCGGCTGCGAAAAATGCTCGCCGTGACCGCCGAGCAAATAAGGCTCGAGATCAGCGACGCGCAGTTTGCCGTCGGCGGTAGCGATCGGAATGACTTTCGCTCCGGCGAAGCGCTCGAAGCCGCCGCATTCGTCGGTCACAAGGTGTGCGCTCGCCGGTGCAAGCACCGCCTCCCAGGGGCGTGTGACGCAACTGAGGGCAACGACGTTCGCGCCGGTACCATTAAAAGTGAAATAGACGTCGGTCTCTTTCCCGAAGTGTTGCCGGAAGCGCGCGATCGCGCGCGCGGTCCAGGGATCGTCGCCGTAGCCGACCGCGTCGCCCTCGTTGGCGGCGAGAATCGCAGCAAGAATCTCGGGCGCGATTGGTGCGTTGTTGTCGCTCGCGAAACTGCGTTGCATCAAAGTTCCACCGTCGTTCCGCGATAAGCGACGTCGGCCTTCCACCCAAAGCTGCCGCGCGCCATCGCCGCGAGCGCGGCAGCCGAGGGTGCTTCACCGTGCACCGCATAGAGATGCGGCGTCGTCGTACACGTCTGCAGCCAGCGGTGCAGCTCGTTGCGATCGGCATGCGCGCTGAAGCCTGCCAGGTGCACGATCGTCGCCGCAACGGGGATCGTGTCGTTGTAGAGCGTGACGCGCTTCGCGCCGCGCGTGAGGATGTAGCCCAGCGTCCCCAGACTTTGATAGCCTGGAAAAATCACCGTGGCCTTGGGATCGGCGAGATTGTTGTGCAGGTGGTGGAGGATGCGGCCACCCGACGCCATGCCGCTTGCCGAGACGATGACATGCGGGCCTTTGACATTATTGAGGGCTTTCGATTCCTCGGTCGTTACGTGGATCGTGAAATTCCGAACGCCGAATGGGTTGGTTTTCGAATCGTTGGGAAGCGGCCGATGCGCGGCGGGGAAGTTTTCGAAAACGTCGTCGACCTTTTCCGCCATTGGACTATCGAGGTGAATCGGCAAGTTTGCGATCTGCGGATCTTTGGCTTGCAGGGTTGCGATGGCGAGCAGAATGTCTTGCGAACGCTCGACCGCGAAGGCGGGAATGACGATCGCGCCACCGCGCGCGATGCCGGCGAGCAATGTCGCGCGCAGCGCCTCGTCGGGTTCAGGCGGGTGTACTTGGTTCGCGTAGGTCGATTCGCACACGAGATCGGTTGCTGCGCCCATCGCCTCGGGATCAAAGAGCAAGGGCCGATCGTAGCGCCCCAAATCGCCCGAGAAAACCACCCGCTTGTCATCGAATTCGAGCGCCGCGAAGGCCGACCCGATAATATGGCCGGCGTCAAAGTAGGTAGCCTTGAGCGCGCCCGCCACGTCGAATGGCTGGTGCAGCGCCATCGCTTGCACGTGCTTCATCGTGCGATCGACGTCGCGTTGATCGTAGTACAATGGTGGCGAATACGGCCGCTGATGTTGGAACCCGCGCTCTTGCAGCTCTTGCTGGAGGTGAGCGGAGTCGTCGAGTACGATCTGCATCACCGCCTCGGTCGGCGGCGTGCAGAAGATCGGGCCGGAAAAGCCGTCGTGAATCAGTTTGGGTAAATAGCCGACGTGATCGAGGTGACCATGCGTGATGATGACCGCATCGATGTCGTCGGCCGGCACCGGCAGTGGGATCGCGTTGAGCGCAGTGACGCTCTTCACGCCCTGGAACATCCCGCAATCGACGAAGATGTGCTTGCCGCCGACGGTGAGCAGATGTTTGCTCCCGGTTACGATCCCGGCCGCGCCAATAAAGGTGAGCTCAGCCACGATCGAACACCACCGCCGAGGGCATGCCACTGCGCAAATGTTCCTCGAGACAGCGTTCGACCAATTTTTCGGGATCGTCGTCGGTGAGGATGATCGAGCCGGTCTGTTTCTGTACCAGGGCAGCGATTCGGGTGAACTCATTGGAGATGCCGCCGGAGTTGGTGAGGACGCCGATCAACTTGCCCTCATCGTAGGCAATCGCAAACTCGCCAAGCGTCCCGCTGCGACCGCCGGCGAAGATGACGAAATCGGAACTGTGAATGTTGTGCGTCTCGCGGCCCATCAAGCCCGATCCGGTAAATACCATGGTTGTGTAGGGCTGCAGCGGAGAGTCGTAAACCTTGACGTGCTCTTCGCGCGAAAGCGCGGGCGAAACGCCGAGGCTGATGCCACCGACTTCGTGCGCGCCAAGTACGGCGGCATGCGGCATGCCCGGGCACGCCCCGGTCACAATCGTGGCATCGCGCTCGGCAATGCGGCGACCCAGACGGCGCGCAAGCTCAAGCTCCGGCTTGGTGATGATTCCGCCGGCGGAACCCATCACCCCGATTTGGATTTTCATGGATGGGGATGTTTATGACGCAACAAGAGCCCACCTACCAGGACATCGTGCGCCGATGGAAGGCGTTGCGCGCCCGCGACGTGCGCATCCGCGAGGTCGCATGCGTCGGTGCGCCGCGCACGTTGTTATGCGCGGAATACGGCGATCACGAGCTGCCGGCGATTCACCTTGCGGCAGGCGTGCACGGCGACGAGCCGGCTGGTCCACACGCGTTGCTCGCATTGGTCGAAAGCGGCGAGCTCGATCCGCGCTTTTCGTATCGCTTCTGGCCGTGCACGAATCCAACCGGCTACGACGCACGTACGCGCGAGAGCGTCGACGGTCTCGATATCAATCGCACCTTTGGGCGCGGCGGCTCATCGCCGGAATCGCGTGCGATCATCACCGCCAATCGCGACCGTAAGTTTGAACTTGCGATCGATCTGCACGAAGACGATGAAGCGGCGGGGTTCTACTGCTACGAATACAGCGGCGCGGGATTCGGGCGTGGCATCATCGACCTGCTTGCGAAGGACGGCACGCCGCTCGATCCGCGCGGCGTCCTCACGCCCGATCCGGATGCCGAAGCCGAAGCGATCGGCGGACGCACGCTAACCCAGCTGCTGATGCGTAACGCGGCACGGCGCGGGCTCACGCTCGAGACGCCGTCGACCGTGCTCCCGTTTGCGCAACGCGTTGCGGCACACGTGGCAGCGGTAAAATTCGCCCTCTCTCAGACTACTGTGAAATGATCAATTTAAAGAAGCTCGAAGACCCCGGCCATGGCGCAACGTGATCAACTAGAAGTCGACGTGCTTTTCGTCGGCGCCGGGCCGGCGTCGCTCGCGGGAGCGATTCGTCTGGCGCAACTCGCGAAGGAAGCGGGCCGCGAACTCGAGATCCTCGTGATCGAAAAGGCCGCCGAGATCGGCAACCACGGCATTTCCGGGCTGGTGCTCGATCCGCGAGCGATTACCGAGCTGATGCCGGATTGGCAGCAGCGCGGCGCGCCGATCGACGCGCCGGTCGGTCGCGACGAACTGTGGTTCCTCACCAAGAGCGGCAAGATCAAAGCGCCGTTTACGCCGCCGCCGCTTAACAATCACGGAAAGTTCGTATCCTCGCTGCAACGTCTCACCAAGTGGATGGCGAAGCAAGCCGAGGATCTTGGCGTGCAAGTGTTCGGTGAGTTTCCCGGGCAAGAACTGCTGTGGGACGGCGATCGCGTGATCGGCGTGCGCACCGGCGACAAGGGCGTCGATCACGACGGCAAGCCGAAGGCCAACTTCGAGCCCGGTGCCGATCTGCTCGCGAAGATCGTGGTGCTTGGCGAAGGCCCGCGCGGCACGCTCGCCAAGCAGGCGATTCCGCGTCTTGGACTCGACGATGGCAAAGAACCGCAAGTCTACGCAGCGGGCGTCAAAGAGTTGTGGCAGTTGCCGGACGATCGTTTCCCGGCCGGTACCGTCATTCACACACTCGGCTATCCGCTTCCGCCGGAAACCTTCGGCGGCGGCTTCATCTACGGCATGAAGGATCGCGTGCTCGATATCGGTCACGTCACCGGCCTCGATTATAAGAATCCCACAACCGATCCACACAACGAATTGCAACGGATGAAAGAGCATCCCGAGGTTCGCAAGATGCTCGACGGTGCGAAGCTCATTCGTTACGGCGCCAAGGCCATTCCCGAGGGCGGCCTGTTCGCCATGATCAAGCCGTACGCTGACGGCTTGATGATCGCCGGCGATTCGGCCGGATTCCTCAATGGTATGCGCCTTAAAGGCGTGCACTTGGCGATGAAGTCCGGGATGATGGCCGCCGACACCGCCTGGGACGCGCTGCAAGCCGAGAAATTCGACGCCGCCCAACTTTCCGTCTACGAACAACGCTTTCGCGATTCATGGGCGTATGAAGAAATGCGCAGCGCACGTAACTTCCATCAAGGCTTCGAACACGGCATGTGGGCCGGCATGTTCAACGCCGGGCTCGCGACGTTTACCGGCGGGCGCGCCTTCGGTTTTATCGATAAGCTGGACTCGAAGCCTGGTTATGAGCGGATGGCTAAGGCCGGTTACCGCCCGCAAGAGACGCCACGCGCCAAGATCGACAACGTTCTCACCTTCGACAAGCTGACCGACGTCTATAATTCGGGCACGATACACGAGGAGAACCAGCCGAGCCATCTTCACGTGGCTGACACGAACATTTGCCGCGACCGCTGCACGGTGGAGTATGGTAACCCGTGCGCATACTTCTGCCCGGCCGCTGTCTACGAGCCGATGTTCGAAAAAGACGGCGATGAAGGCGCGGTGCACGGGCGACTGCAGATCAACTTCACCAACTGCGTGCATTGCAAGACCTGCGACATCGCCGATCCCTACCAGATCATCACGTGGGTGCCGCCGCAAGGCGGCGAAGGTCCCGTCTACACCGGCATGTGACGTCGTAGCATGGCAATCACACGCGGCGGCGACGTTCTAATCGTTGGCGGCGGCCTCATCGGGCTTGCTACGGCGTTCGAACTTGCGCAGCGCGGCGCCGTCGTTCGTGTCTACGAGCGCGGCGAGCCGGGACGTGGCGCGTCGTGGGCCGGCGCCGGAATGCTCGCCCCATACGCCGAGCACATCGACGACGAAGCGATGCTGGAATTGTGCCGGACATCGCTCGATCGCTATCCGATCTTTGCGCAGCGCGTGAGCGATGCCGGCAGCGTTCGCGTCGACGTCGCGCTCGACGGAATCGTTGAAGCAGCGTTCGATGCCCAACAGCTTGCGCGACTCGATGCGTTTCACCGCGAACTGCGCGCGCGCAGCGTGGCTGCGGAACTGTTGGATCGGCACGACGCGATGATGGCCGAACCCGCTCTCGGCAAGCACGTGGCCGGCGCGCTCGTCGTCGCGGGCCAGGGCTATGTCGACAACCGCCGGCTCGGTCGTGCGTTGCTCGCCGCTTGCGCAGCCCGCGGCGTTGCGGTGCAAGCGCCGGTGCGCGAACTGGCGATCGAGTGCGACGATCGGCGCGTCTTGGGTGTGCGCACGGAATTCGGCTTTGCTTCGGCCTCGTTCGTCATCAACGCGGCCGGCGCATGGGCGGCGCACGTGCCGGGTCTACCGGCCGCGGCGCGATTGCCGGTCACCCC
>Ga0210385_10001899_pt1 | contig 12718 bp, 11 predicted proteins | sample IncBWH26OmetaG_FD_160107 | JGI IMG/M metagenome (GOLD analysis project Ga0210385, IMG submission 160107) | Forest soil microbial communities from Barre Woods Harvard Forest LTER site, Petersham, Massachusetts, United States - Inc-BW-H-26-O ... | reverse complement strand
TCAACCCGAAGCCTACGCCAAAGTGCCCAATGAACATTCACTCACCTGATTTCTTTCATCGGAGTGGCCCACAGACACGAATGACAATGGAAGTAGAGAGCAGGCCCATGGGCGGAAGCAGCGCAAGCGGATGTGCGCCACAATAAGGTTCGACGGCACGTGCCGGAAAGACGTTTCAGCTTTTTCGATTGCAGAATTTCGGCGGCTGAATCTTAGACCTGCAGGACGTCGCCTTCGCGCGCGACCACTTCATATAGGACTGGGTTCACGAAGAATCCCAGGAACAATCGCGAGAGCAACCCGGCGACGACAACAATCGCGAAAGGCTTTTGCGTATCGCTGCCGACTCCTGTTGACATTGCAGCAGGAAGCAGACCAAGGCAAGCCACGAGGGCAGTCATCATAATCGGCCGCAACCGTAATAGGGACGCTTCCAGGGTAGCCGCACGAATGCTCTTACCTTCCAGGCGGAGCTTGTTGATGTAACTCACAAGGATAACGGCGGTCTCCACCGAGACGCCAAGCAGGGCCAGAAGCCCCAAGGCGCTGGATACGCTGAGTGGCGTATGCGTGAGTTTGAGGGCGATTAAAGCCCCGACCGGTTCGGTGAGAACGACTCCGAGGGCGATGGACACAGGGAATTTAAAGTTGCCGTACAGCGCGAAAAGGATCATGAAGATCAGGAAGATAGCCAAGGGGCCGATGACGAACAGTTGTGACTTGGCTTCGAGTAGCTCGCTGTACTCACCGCCCCAGTCGAGGCGGTATCCTTCGGGCAGGCTGACATTTTTGACGATGTTTTTCTGGCCGGCTTTGACGATACCTTCCAGGTTGCGACCCTCGATGGAGAACTGGATGCCGATGTAACGCGAATTATTTTCGCGATAAATGAAGGAGGCTCCGTTGGCTTCCTTGATGGTGGCGAGCTCGGAGAGTGGAATTTGTTGCCCGGCGGGAGCGGGAACAAGGAGGTTGCCAATTTCCTTGGCGTCCGACCGGTACTTCGGGTCCATTCGCACAACCAGGTCAAAAAGCTTTTCGCCCTGTATCACTTGCGTGGCGGCTTGCCCGCCGACGGCGGCCTGAACGACGGCTTCGACGTCAGCAACGTTAATGCCGTAACGCGCGATTTTTGCGCGGTCCGCGTCAATCAACAGGCTGGGTTGGCCGAGTTCGCGCACGACCGTAAGATCGGTGAAACCAGGCGTTTTGCTCAGTATATTCTTAATTTCAACGGCCTTCTTCTCGAGCACTTGCAGATCGGGCCCGAAGATTTTTACCGCCAGTGCGCTTTTGAGTCCGGTCAAGGCTTCGTCAACGGCGTCCTCGGCGGGCTGCGTGAAATTGAAAATCACTCCTGGGTACGAATCCAGTTTCTTTTGCAAATCCTCGATCAAGGCTGCCTTCGAGTGCACAGAAGTTTGCGACCATGATTTGTCGTTATAAGGTTTCAGACCAACATAGAATTCGCAATTGAAGAAGCCGGTGGGATCCGTGCCGTCATCCGGGCGGCCGAGCTCCGACCCCGTAACCGTCACCATCGGATACTGGATGAGCATATTGCGAACCTGGGGAGCAAACTCCGCCGCTTTCTCGAACGAAATCGTGTACGGCATGGTTGCGCGAACCCATACTGCGCCTTCATCCAGGTGCGGAAGGAACTCTCCGCCAATCAGGGGGACCAGTAGCAGCGTCGCTCCAAAAATGAGTACCGATACCACAATCGTGATGCCGGCGTGGTTCAGGCACCATTCGAGACGGCCCGTGTATTGATCGCGAATCCAGTTATAAACGGGATTCTGCTTTTCCTTTACGCCGCTTTTGAACCAATAGGACGCCAACACGGGAACCACGGTCAGTGTCAGGATCAGAGCGCCCAGCAGCGCGAATCCCATGGTATCCGCCATTGGATGAAAAAGTTTTCCGGCCGGGCCGTTGAGGGCATAAATCGGCAAGTAGCCGGCGATGATCACAGCCACGGAATAGAAGATGGGGCGGTCCACATCTTTCGCGGCGGTAAGGATCACATCCGTGAGTTTGTAGTCCCGGCCGTGGCGGAGGCCGAGCTCGCGATAAATATTTTCGACCATGACGATGGTGCCGTCGATGATGATGCCGAAATCGATTGCGCCGATGGAGAGGAGGTTTGCGGCTTCTCCCGTCAGGTGCAAAAAGATAAAGGCAAAAAGTAGGGCCAGCGGAATCGTGAGAGCGGTAATAACCGCGGCGCGGAAACTGACCAGGAAGAAGATCAGCACCAGGAACACCAGCGCCATACCGCGCAGCAGGTTGCCTTCGACGGTATCCGTGGTGACGCGAACAAGGTCGCTGCGATCGTAATACGGGCGTATCTTCACGTCCGGCGGGAGCAGCGTCTTGTTGATCTCCTCGGTTTTTTTCTCGACACCTTCCAGCACGGTCTGGGTCTGCTCGCCGCGGCGCATCAGAATCACGCCCTCGACGGCGTCGTCGTCGTTTTTCTGTTTGGTCTGGAACCCGAAAATTCCCAGGCGCGGAGCGTGCCCGATTTCCACGCGCCCTATGTCTTTAACACGAACGGGAATGCCATTCAGGCTGGCCACCACCACGTCGCCGATGTCCTCGACGTTTTTCACCAGGCCCAGGCCGCGCACGTAGTAGAACTGTCCGCCTTGTGTATAAAAGCCGCCGCCCGTATTCGCATTATTGGCGTTGAGAGCGGCGACGATCTGCACCACGGGCAGGTGATAGTTGTAGAGCTTCACAGGATCGAGCAGGACGTGATACTCCATCGTTGGGCCGCCGAAGCCGGAATCATCGGCAACGCCGGGTACGCTCTTGTACGCGCGCTCGATGGTCCAGTCTTCGAACGTGTGCAATTCCATGGGGCTGCGGTCGGGGCTTTCGATCACATAGCGATAAACGAGCCCGCTGGGGCTGAACAGCGGCGCCATGCTCGGCGTGACGCCCTGCGGCAGCGTGGCATCGCTGATGCGTTCAAAGACGACCTCGCGTGCAAAATACGCGTCGACGCCGTCGTCAAACGTAAGAATCACGTCCGACAAGCCATACAGTGAAATCGAGCGCATGTATTTCAGGCGTGGCGCGCCGTTCATCGCCAGTTCGAGTGGCAGGGTGGTCAGCCGCTCCACTTCTTCGGCCGCGTGTCCGGGCCATTGCGTGATCAATTCCACCATCGGCGGCGACAGGTCTGGATACGCATCGACCGGCATTTGACGGAAAGACCAGGCTCCGGCGACGATCATCAGAGCCGTCAACATCAGGACAAGAAAGCGCTGCTGCAGGGCGAGTTGAACGATGCGATGAATCATCGGGGATTCGGGAAACGCTCTCCTTTATTGCTGCAGCGAATTCTTGAACTGCAGGAAGAGGCTGCCATTTCCCGCAACATATTCGCCTTCCTTCAAGCCGCTGGTGATTTGTATGCGGCCCTGGTTGCTCTGGCCTAATGTGACCAGCCGGCGCGCAAACTGGTTCTCGCTCGTTCGCACGTACACGAATGGCTGATTTTCCGTGTCGCGCAAAACCGCGGCGTCCGCAACGGTGATGGCATCGGGAATTGAGCCCGCATTCACCAGCACGGTAACGTACATATCTTTTTTCAGTCTTTTGCCGGGATTGTCCCCCACGATCCGCGCCTGCAGCGTGCGCGTGGTGGGGTCCATGGCCGGAGCGATGTAGGAAATTCTCCCGTGAAACAGTTGCGGATACGCTTCGGTGTTGATTTCCACGGGATCGCCTATGCGCACGTAGGGGAGATCGCTCTGATATACATTCACGAGGACCCAAACCGTGTTGGTGTTGGAAATGGTGAAACACTGCGTTGCGCCGGCCTGCAAGAGCTGGCCCGGACCGACCAGGCGTTCCACAATCTCACCCGCGACCGGCGCAGGCACCGGGATTTCCGCGGTGGTCTGCGAAGCATTTTTCAGCACCGCATCAGGATCCTTCAGTCCCAAGGCGCGCAATGCGTCGGCGGAAGATTCCACATCCGCATACGCCTGCGTGCGAGTGGACTCCGCCTGCTGAAGATCGGCTTCCGCAATCGCACCATGGGCGAAAAGATCCTGCGCGCGAACATAAAGTTTGTCGGCGAGGGAGTAGGCGTCACGCGCCTTGATGTAGGCGGAGCGAGCCGCGGAATAATCGGGGCTGGTGACGGTGAGCAGCGCTTGGCCCGCATGGACCACTTGCCCAGGCGCGACCAGAATTTCGTGGACCGGCCCGCCAATCGCCGCAAACACCGGGGAGGTTTGAAACGCGTCGTAAGCCACGGCTCCGGACAAGCGCAGCGTGCGCGGAAGAGGCGCTTTTTGCGCCGGCACCACTTCCACATGAGCCAACTGCTCCTTCGGCACCGTGAAAAGCTGTGCGGTGTCTGACTTCGCTTCAGAGGAAGTGAACGACGTCATGCCCGATCCCGATTCCGTTGGTCCACCACCGCAACCCGAGAACGAAATGGAGAATGCTGTGGCGACCGCTAAGCAAAAAGGCAATGCAAAACGATGCTGAGTGCAAAGCTTCATGGCAGATTCCTCGTGCCTACCGCTTGGCGTAATTGTTCGAGAGCGAGCATGTAATTCGCGAGAGTCTGGCGATAAGCAAGCTGATTGGCGCGGTACGTTCGTTCCGAATCCAGGAAATCGAGCAGGCTGGCGGCGCCATGGCGATAGGCATATTCGCTGATGTCGCGGGATTGCCTGGCCTGATCGACATAGCCGCCCTGATAGAGCTGGATGATCTGATCGTTGGTGCGCAGATTTTCGTAGGCCTGGATCACGTCGGTGGAAACCTGTTGCGCCGTCTCGCTGGCCTGCTGATGCGCTTGAGTGATGGCGTAGCCCGCTCGCTGGATTTCGCCCTGATTGCGATTGAATATGGGCAGCGGCATGTTGTAGTAGAACGCGCCGGAGTTCGTGCCGTTGGTGTGCGTGTAATTGAAAGTGCCGGTGACGTCCATTTTGCCGTTGGCTTTCTGAAGGGCCAGCTGGCTTTCCGCTGCAGTTACCGCCTGCTGGGCGGCGCGTAAATCGGGGCGGTTCGCCGCTGCAAGGGTTTTCAGGCCGTTCATGTCCGCGTGCACGGGCTGGTAATCCAGCGCGCCCTGCACGTCGTAATCATCGGGAACAGATTCGAAGCCCAGCAACTGGCGGAGAGCGGCCAGCGCTTGCAGCTTGGCCAATTTCGCCGCGGAAACGTCGGTCTGAAACTGCAGAAGTTGCAGCTTGATTTTCAGGAAATCGCCTTCGCTCATGTCTCCTACGCGAAAACGCTCTTTGCTGATGTCCACGGTTTTCTGGAAGCTGTCCAGATCGAGCACGGCAAAATCCAGCGTGGATTGCGCCAGCAAAACGTCAACGAATTGCTGTCCAACGTTATAGACGAGTTGGCGCTCGCTGTCGGAAACCTGTGAAACTATAACTGCCGTTTGGTCCCGGGCTGCCTGCAAGCGGTGCTGGCGTTTCCTTCCTCGTTCGAAAAGATAGCCGACTCCGGCGTCGAATTCCGCCTGCTGATCGATGTATTCCGAATTGAAGCGATCAGGTTGGAATATGGGAATGTATTGCGCGTCCAGACCCAGCGTGGGATTCGGTCGCAGATTTGCGGTGACTTCTTCCGCGTGACTTTGCTGAATCGTGGAACGCATCGCCTGCAAAGCATGATTGTGCAGAAGCGCCAGGCGGATGGCGTCATCCAGCGAGACGCGCGTCGCTGCCGGAGTCGTTGCGTTGGTTTGCGGACTGGTCGGCCCCGTTGCGGGCACAGCAGGCTGCTGGCCTGCCACGAATGCAGGCAGGGCCAGCAGCGCCGAAACCATAAGGATCTCGTTCCTCAATTACTAACTCCCTGGGCTTCCCGCATCGAGGGTCGCCTGGCATCACGGATTGAGAAGGAAATAGACGATCAGCAGGGGACGGGAGGAGCGCGAGGAGTGAGGTTACGAAAGATGACCAAAAGCGCCGGCGGCAGGGCTGGCAGAATTTCCAACCGCTGCATCCCCCGGGGCGCAACGAAGATTACCGCACTGGTGGCGATGGCGGCTCCTACCGTGTGGCAAACGGGGCACGCATGCGACTCCATAGTGGGCGAGTTCAGATCGATGCAGCAATGCAATTGCGCCGCAAGGAAAACAGCCGCGAGAAACAAGGCCAGAAAATAGAATGGCTTGGATTTAAACGCCAATTTTAATCCGAATTACCAGCTGTTTCGGTAGAGACATGGTACACCCGGCATACTCATTTCCAATAATCAATAAACCTCCGAGTGTCACTCGACCCACTCTTCTGTTTCCGTCCCCTGCGCAGCCCTACTCAGTTCTGATGTCGGATAGTGCCATTCGGGTTATCCCGCTACATTGCACAACTTCTGCGTTCTGAGGCGCTTAGTGGCTGATTTCGACTTGATATGCAATCACGGTGCCGGAGGCGTCGCGGATCGGCTCAATTTTGCCGATCGAAAAGCGCCCGTCGCTGAGGGCCGGGCTCGCCTTCTGCAGCGCGCTGTGCAGGTCGTTCGAAAGCGCGGGAGTGCGCTCCGGCGGAGCCAGCGCCCTCGCGTCCACTTTGTAAATTTCCAGTTCGCCGGATTTGGATAGCAGTTCCACTTGCGTGGAATTGACGGGCAGACCCACCTGAGGCTGATCGCGAAACCATCTTGTCGGCGTCAGTAGCACGAACACCAGGATCAGCGCCACGGCCACATCGTACTGCCACGTGCCTCGCTCGTAGGACCAAAAGAAAATGCGATTCAGGATTTGACCGAAGCCAGGCATGTCAGTCCGCCGGGATGCCGTCGACGATGATGCCATCGCGCATGTGTACCACGCGGTCGAAGTAAACCGTGGCTTCTGGATTATGCGTGATCATCACAATCGTTTGGCCCAGATCCTTGTTCAGACGGCGAAGCATTTCCAGTACGACTTCGGAATTTTTGGTGTCGAGATTACCTGTCGGTTCGTCGGCAAGCAGAATTTTTGGTTCGTTGATGATGGCACGCGCGATGGCGACGCGTTGTTGCTCTCCTCCGGACATCTCCGACGGCCGGTGGTGAAGGCGCCCTTCCAGCCCCAGCATCTTGGTGACAACGTCAAAGCGGTGAGGATCGAAGCCGTCGCCGTGGATATATTGCGCGATGGCGATGTTGCCCTGAGCGGAAAGCGCCGGCAGCAGATTGAAGCGCTGGAACACGAAGCCAATTTTGTGCCGGCGGAGTTTGGTGCGTTCCGCGTCGGTCATTAAGGAAAGATCGTTGCCGTCCACGTATACTTTTCCGCGCGAAGCCTGCGCCAAACCGCCGATTACATATAAAAGAGATGATTTTCCGCACCCGGATGGGCCCATCACCGCTACCGATTCTCCCGGAAGCACATCGAGATCGACGCCACGAAGCGCGGGTACTTCAACCTTGCCGGCGTGATAGAGCTTCCAAAGATTCTCGGTTTTGAGTATCGGCTCCAAGGTCTTCAGCTCTGGCTCCGTCGAATTGTTCGTCTGCGACTGTATTCTAACCGTGATTGACATGTGTGGCTAGGTTGCCAAAGCTCCTTTTCAATCGTATGAAAGCGCCTGAACCGCGTCTTTGCGGCTGGCCAGCCAAGCGGGATAGCTGGCGCCAAACAGAGCGCCGGCCAAGGCGATGAGGCCAGCCCGGAGAATCCATCCCCAGGTAATCAGAACCGAAAGAGTTGGGAAAATCGCTAGAAACCCTGCGCGGACAAGGTAACTCAGACCGATACCCGCCGCAATACCAAGCAAGCAGAGCAACACCGTTTCCGTCAAAAGCGCGCGGACGATCAGCAGCTTGCTGGCGCCCAGTGATTTAAGCACGCCGATATCGCGGGTACGTTCGAGGACCGTGGTATACATGGTCAGGAAAATCACCAGGAGGCCGATGGCCACGGCGAGAGCGATCATGGCATTAATGAATGTCTGCAAGCCTGGAATGTTCGCTGAGGTCATTAGGCTCATGAAATCCTTCAGCGGGCGGACCGGATGATTGGGTAGAAGCTGCCCGATTTCTTCCATCACGTCTTGTGTGTGCTCCGTCCTGGTGCATTTCACCAGGAAAATAGATGCCTTGTCTCTCGCTCCCACGAGTTCCTGGAGCGTAGTGATAGGAACGAACAGGCGGCCACCCTTGCCATGCTCGACGATGCCGGCGACTTTCCAGTCGTGGTTGAATAGCCGGAACGTGCTGCCCACGATCAGATGCTTGGACTTTGCGGCCCAATCGTCCACCAGCAGATCGTCGGGTCCTTGCATATCCTGGCCAGCCAGAAAAATAAATCCGCCGGACACGGCCTTGAATGATTCCGGCTCGATGCCATAGATCACATCAATACCGCCGGACGAATTGAATTGCAGCAGCGCGGGCGCCACGGCCTGTACATATTTGAGCTCCGCGATCTTGTCCGCAATCTTGATGGGCATGGGCGAGCCGCTGAACCCGATCAGAATCTGCGCCGCGGGGGCCTGCACCATAATGTCCGCGCCAATGCCTTCGATACGCTTGGCGGTTTCCTGAAGCATCCCGGACGTCAGCCCCACGATCACCACCACCAGCATGATTTCCACGGCAATCGCCAGAACTCCGATGATGGTGCGCACCGGGCGGTGAAAAAGATTGCTGAAGACAAATTGCCCCATCATAGCTTTTTGTCCTCGCCGGCGTCCGCCAAGTGGACGACATCCGCGCCCGCCGGCGGCTGCAGTTGAAAATGGTCGGAAGTCAAAGGCTCGTTCAGCGCAATTTTCGTTACGGTGAGGTCGAGCCGGTATTCGTCATGCGGCCGGTCGATGCGAATGGAACGCGGATATTCCGCGACGGTGGAGGAGGGATTGTCGACGGGCTGCCAGTTGGCATAGCGCACGTCGGAGAGCAGCACGCCTTTTGGCCCGTAGGATTGCAGGCGGACGAAATGCAGGTCGGAGCGATCAAACCAGATTTTGCTCAGAATCTCCGCCTGGTATCCGCCGCGAAGAACGGTCAGCACGTAGTAACGCGCAGACTCGTCATTGGATTCTTCGAATAGCGTTACTTCTTCCTTGCGAATTTCCGGCCACAGCAACGCTTCGACGAGATGCTGCGGGCGAAGATTTTCGATGGGTCTGTCACTCGGGTGATTCAGGGAAACGGGTCCGACCAGGAATTTATTCTTCGGCGGAATGGAGACTTCGAAATCGCGGCCGTCGCTGGCCATATCGAACACTGTCGTCCCAACCATGGGAACTTGCCCAATCATGCGGATATTGTACGGGCGAGAGGCCAGCAGGAAGGCTTTTACTTCGTGATACTCGTTGATGACTCCGGTATAGGCGGAGCCGGCGGAAGGCTTGAGCTCGACGGTGGCGTTCAGAGACTGCAGATTGTGAGCGAGGGAATTGTAGCGATCGAGGATTTGCTCTCGTGTAGCTTCCAGGGCAACAGGGCGCGCCGCAGCGGGCACTTGCGTGGTCTTGGTGACACCTCCACGGCCACCGCAGCCGCACGCGATGACGGTCACTGTCAGGCAAACCATACATGGTCGCACACGATTCATCGAGAAAACGATCGTCCCAGACCCACAAATAGCAAATGAACGGCCAAGAGAAGCGCCAGTGGCGCAGGCAGAGCCCGAACGTCGCGATTCAGCGAGAAGAACGCGCACAACAGTAGCGCCTATGCCGCGGTCGCAGGATCGATTCCGCGCAACTGGATCAGGATGGCCCCCGAAACCCCTACACCCTCTATTTTAGCGTACTTCCCGCCTTTCGCGAATTATTGCGGGCGAGCGATATAGACGTCGAAGGGCTGCAGGGCAGGTCGAACGCGGCGGATAATCTCGCTGGGCCACAGCGAATCGCTCAACACCGTGACCCAGCCGTCGCTGGGTTCGCAGATGGCGCAGCAGGTGTAACGCTTGTATGCCGGCTGATATGCGTCCAGTCCGCGACGAGAAAGCTCGTTTTCAAGTGCGGCGTCCGGGTTGGCTGCGGCTGGGCCCACGCGCATCCCTAAGGTCTCCCCTTCAAAGCGAACAAGTAGCTGGCGAAGCAGTTCGAGCGAGGGTTGCGGTATTACCAGGCAGCGAGGCGCGCCCTCGCGGATGGCGATGCCGTGCGCCGCGCAGAATTCGCGGACGCGATCGAGATGGCTGAAGAAATCAAGCACATAAGTTTCGCCGCCGGCAAGAGCCACTAAAGCGGGCGCCCAGATAGCGGAGGCTTGCGGCCCGCGCAGCGGCTCGCGGCTTTCCGTTTCGATCAGCTCCATTCCCACGGCTTTAACGTCTTGGCCCAGGTCCATGGCCTGAACGTCGAGCGAATACGGCGGAAGATCGGGAATGGGATTGTCGGCGTGCATGGCTATTCTTCGTCGGGCTCGAGGTCGATATCACCGAATTTGTGGCGGAAATCAGGCGAGGCTTTGCGCACTTCCAGCCAGTCAAAGAAGGCGTCCGGGGTTTCCAGCCAGATGCGGAACCATTCCGCGATTTCCTTTTTTTCCTCGCGCTTTTGCGCTTCCACCTTGCGATTGTGAGAAATCATCTCGGCGCGCCGCTTGCCGAGGCGCGCGATTTCGAACACGCGGTCCACCGCGGCTTTTTCGCCGTGAATCTGAAAGCGATGAAGCAATTCGTCCAGACGGGTCAGGCTGACTTCGGCGTCCTGCAGCGTGCGGAAATGAAGGATGTCTTCAAATTCTTCCTCAAACCGCTCTTCGGCTTCTTCGCGTTCGCTGAGCTGCACCTTCCAGCCCGTGGATTCCAGAACGTCCGAAATATAATCGTTACTGGATTTTCCGTGTTCGCCATGATCGGCCAGGAGTTTGCGCCGCAGCTGATCGATCTCGGCGGTGGTCCACTTCTGATGGCCCAACTGCCGCGCCGCTTCCAGGATCATCTCTTTTTTCGTGTTCGGCCCTTCCGTCATCGTTTGCCTTTGTGGGCCGAACCTGCGGTGGGCGCTGCATGCGCGTCAGAGACCGGAGGATCGGCGGGTTCGCCGTTGAGAAGACGGTGATATTTGGCCACATTTTGGTTGTGTTCCGCCAGTGTGGAGGCAAAAAAATGACCACCCTGCGTATTGGCGACAAAATAGAGGAAATCCGTGGGAGCGGGAGCGATGGCTGCGCGGATTGAGGTTTCGCCGGGATTGCCGATGGGGCCCGGGGGTAATCCGGAATGTACGTAGGTGTTGTACGGCGAAGGATAGCTGAGATCCTTTATCAGCAGTGGCGGTTTGTACTTGTCTACCTGTTTCAGCGCGTAAATCACGGTGGGATCGCACTGTAGGAGCATGTTCAAGCGAAAGCGATTGGTGTAAACGCCGGCAACCAGCGGGCGCTCGTCTGGCTTTGGTGTTTCCGCTTCCACAAGCGACGCTAGCGTGATGATGGACAGCAGAGGTGTGCCTGGCGTCGCCGGTTCCAGGCGTTCGGGCGCGATCCGCTGTAGCGCTTCCCGGAATTTGTGGACCATCATGGTGGTCAGATCGGTGGCGGATGCGTGTAGCGGTAAGTTGTATGTCGCGGGGAAAAGAAAACCTTCCAGGGTTCTGGCTCCGGGAGCGAATTCCTGGATTTGCGATGCATCCTGCGCGGCGATCAGAAAATCTGCGGCCTTCATGTACTTTCCGGCTTCCAGGTTGTGGGCGATGTCAAACATCGTATCGCCTTCCTTGACAGTGAACGGCTGTTCGTAAATTTCGCCGTTGGCGATTTTCCAGTAGACGGCCTTGCCACTAAGCGCGCGATCGAACAAATATTGACCGGCGAGCAGAGAACGTTTGGGGTGGCGGCGGGCGTAGAGTTCGAAAGCGAGGGAGTTGCGAATAATACCTTTGTCCTGGAGCAGGTGCGAGACGCCTCGTTGCGAAGCGCCGTGAGGAATCTCCACGAACACGCCTTCGGCAGGAATGACTCCATACGGTTTCTCGAGGGCCAGCCACAGGTAACCCGCCACGGCCGCTGCGGCCAGCACAATCATGAGCACGATGATGAGAAACGCCTTCACGTTAAGCCAGACTCCTTGGCCGCGCTTGTGTGAGCCAGATATTCCCGCAAAATCACCATGGCAGCAACCGCGTCCACGGTGTACTTGCCGTCAGAGGTACGGGTGGACTTCCGGCGGCCGTCGTGAGTTTCCGTGTGCGTGATGCGGCGCCCCAGTTCTTCTTCGAGGATGCGCTCGGCCTCCCAACTGGTCAGGCGCTCATCGACGAGTTCCACCGGCACGCCAAGTTGTTTGCGAACGCGTTCGGCGAAGCGTGTGGCTTCATCGGCCATTTCGCCGGGGGTGCCGTCGAGGCGAAGCGGCAGGCCAACTATGATTTGTTTTACGTGGTGTTCACGGGCGAATTCGCGCAGCCGGCGCAGGTCCTCGTTGCGATTAATCCGCTGCAACGTGGAGTGCGGTTCGGCGATGCGAGCTTCGGAATCGGCCAGCGCGAGGCCCATTTTCTTGCGGCCGTAGTCGATGGCCAGTATTTTCGCGCCCGCAGCGGCCAGAATCGATGCGGAAAAACCTGCAGTTTTGGGATTTTGCGTCACATCTCCAGTATAGCCCGAAGGAACAGCAGAAGCCGAAATCGCAAGTAGCCATTGGCGCGATATATTATCCCTGTAGAGGAATTGCGATATAACCTCTTGCTGGTGATGTAAGCAAGATGGATGGGGGCGGCGATATGGACACAAAGCAAAATGGCAAAGTGGCGTTGGTGGCCGGCGGAACGGGTGGCTT
>Ga0210385_10001896_pt1 | contig 12726 bp, 9 predicted proteins | sample IncBWH26OmetaG_FD_160107 | JGI IMG/M metagenome (GOLD analysis project Ga0210385, IMG submission 160107) | Forest soil microbial communities from Barre Woods Harvard Forest LTER site, Petersham, Massachusetts, United States - Inc-BW-H-26-O ... | reverse complement strand
CCGACCACCTTCGACCGGAACATCGCCGACGAGGTGATCGCGATCAGCGACGCGGACTCATTCGGCATGACGCGGCGGCTCGCCAAGGAAGAAGGCCTGCTCGTCGGCGGCTCGTCCGGACTCGCGGTCGCGGCCGCGCTCAAGGTCGCGGCCGCGGCCGAACCGGACGCGGTCATCGTCGTCATCCTTCCGGACGGCGGCCGCGGCTACCTGTCAAAGATCTTCAACGACGCCTGGATGGCCGACTACGGGTTCCTCCGCGACCAGGCCACCGGAGCCACCGTCGCCGACCTGCTCGCCGCGCGGGAATCCGACCTGCCCGCGCTCGTCCACGTCCATCCGGACGAGACCGTCGCCCAGGCGATCGCGCTGCTGCGCGAGTACGACGTCTCCCAGCTCCCCGTGGTCCAGCAGGAGCCGCCGCTGATGGCGGCGGAGGTGGCCGGCTCGGTCGCCGAGCGGGACCTGCTGGATGCGCTGGTCAGCGGCCGGGCGAAGCCGCAAGACCCGGTCAGCAACCACATGTCGCCGGCCCTGCCGGTGCTCGGGCAGGGTGAGCCGGTCAGCCGCGCCGCCGCCGCCCTGGAGAAATCGGGTGCGGCGCTCGTGCACGTCGACGGCAAGCCCGCCGCCGTGCTCACCCGGGCCGACCTGCTCGCCTATTACGCCGGAGGAAACCAGTGACCGCCAGCCCCCTGGACGCCGAAGGAACCGGCTTCGCGACCCTCGCGATTCACGCCGGTCAGGAGCCTGACCCGCTGACCGGGGCGGTGGTACCGCCGATCTACCAGACCTCGACCTATAAGCAGGACGGCATCGGCGGCACGCGGGGAGGCTACGAGTACTCGCGCACCGCGAACCCCACCCGCACCGCGCTGGAAACCTGCCTGGCCGCGCTGGAGAACGGCGCCCGGGCGTTCGCGTTCGCGTCCGGCATGGCCGCGGAGGACTGCCTGATCCGCACGCTGTGCCGCCCGGGCGACCGCGTGCTGCTGCCCGGTGACGCCTACGGGGGGACGTTCCGCCTGTTCGACAAGGTAATGACCGCCTGGGGAGTGGAGTACGAACCCGTTCGGCAGACCGACCTTGCGGCCGTCGCTCAGGCCGCGGCGCGGCAGCGGCCGCGGCTGATCTGGGCGGAGACCCCCACCAACCCGCTGCTGGCGCTGGTGGATATCCGCGCGCTCGCCGCGCTCGCCCACGAGCACGGCGCGCTGCTGGTGGTGGACAACACGTTCGCGTCGCCCTACCTGCAGCGCCCGCTCGACCTGGGGGCGGACATCGTCGTGCACTCCACCACCAAGTACCTGGGCGGCCATTCCGACGTGGTCGGCGGCGCGATTGTGATCAAGGACCCGAGGTACGCCGCGGACCTGGCCTTCCTGCAGAACGCCACCGGGGCGGTGGCCGGCCCCTTCGACGCGTGGCTCACGTTGCGCGGGATCAAGACCCTCGCGGTACGGATGGACCGGCACTGCTCGAACGCGGCCCGGGTGGCGCAGGCGCTGCGGGAGCACCCCGCGGTGGCGTCCGTGCTGTATCCCGGCCTGCCCGGTCATCCGGGTCACGACATAGCTAAGTCGCAGATGCGGGACTTCGGCGGCATGGTCTCCTTCCGCCTGGCGGCGGGCGAGGAGCAGGCGGTCGAGGTCTGCGCGCGCACCGAACTGTTCACGCTGGGCGAGTCGCTCGGCGGCGTCGAGTCGCTGATCGAGCACCCGGCGCGGATGACGCACGCCTCCGCCGCCGGTTCGCCGCTGGAGGTGCCGTCGGACCTGGTCCGGCTGTCGGTCGGAATCGAGGACCCGGCCGACCTGCTCGCGGACCTGGAGCGAGCGCTCGGCTAGCGCCACACCATCAGTACCAGGATCACCAGCCAGATCAGCGCGGTCAGGCCGCCGATCGACGCGATTCGTCCCACCTCGACGGCGGCGACCCGCATGTCGCGTCCGGCGGTTGCCACGGGCTGAGCGCGGCCCGGCGCGGCGGTTGCGGCCGGTAGCTCGCCCGCGGCCGCCGTCGCCGCGCCGGAGGTGGTTATACCCGCCGGGGCGGCCGCCCCCGCGGCCGCGTCAAGCGCCGTGAGCGCCTTGCGCTGATCGCGCAGGACCAGCATCAACAGCACGAACGCGACCACGAACAGCGTCAGCGACACGGAGATCCACCACTGGCTGAATCGATGGGTCATGCCGGTGAGGACCAGGCCAAAGACCAGGGTGAGCAGCGCGGCAAATGAGTAAATGCGCGTGGTCCGGAAGAGATATCCGACCACGACGGTGTTGCGCTTCCTGATGTATCGGGGCGTCGACATGATCGCCGCGGTGCCCGGCCCAATCGTAAAGACCGCGGCGGTGATGTGCAGCCACAAGATCACGTGGTCACCGAATGTCATGGGGCGATCCTAGAGGATCTCGCCCGGCCTACCGCGAAACCCGGCTGTCGCGGCCGGGGGGCAGGGCGGCCGGCGTCGCCGCGGGTGGGCGGTCTGCGCGCAGCGAGTCCATTACCTCCATCGGGTGACGGAGGTCGTGCAGCACGCAGAACAGGCGCGGCGGGAGCTGCGGCAGTAGCCGGGCACGGCGGTCATGGAGCACCGTGGCGAACTGGCGGGGCGTCAGGTCCGTGTACTGCGGGACGTTTTCGAACCACTGGGCGCTGCGCCTGGCCTCCTTCGCGTACGGCCGGAACTCGGACTGGCGCTGCTTCTGGTACGCGGTGAGCGCGGCGGCGAGGACCCGCTGATCGGCGCCACCGCCCGCTTGGCGGCAATCGACCCGGCGCAGCTGGCCGGCTAGCGCGATCACGTCCTCCAGCGCCCGGGTCGTGCCCAGGCCGGCCGAGAAGTGGGCGGTGTGCGCGCTGTCGCCGGCCAGCACCACGTTGCCGTGGTGCCAGCGCTTGTTGCTGACCGTGCGGTAGCCCTGCCAGCACGCGTCGGTGCCGTCGGTGAACTGCGTCCACAGTCGCCGGCCGGCCAGGTGATCGGCGAAGATCTCCTCCAGGCGGCCGAGCATGCGGCCGGGCGGGCAGTGGTCGAAGCCAAGGCCGGACCAGGTCTGCGGCTCGCACTCGACGATGAAGGTGCTGGCCATCGGCTCGTGCTGGTAGGCGTGGGCCCAGATCCAGCCCGCCTCGGTCAGTTCGAAGAAGAAGTTGAACTCGTTGAAGACCTTGCCGGTCCCCAGCCAGATGTACTTGTTCCGCCCCTCGGTGACCGTGGTGCCGAACGAGGCGGCCTCCCTGAGCCGGCTGTCCGCTCCGTCGGCCGCCACGATCAGGTCCGCGCCGGGCAACTCGGACTTGTTGCCGACCTCGCGCTCGTAGCGGATGTTCACCCCGAGCTTTCTGGCCCGGGTGGCGAGCACGTCCACCAGCCGCTGGCGGCTCAGCCCGTAGGCCAGGCCGTTCTCGCGGCTGACCGCCCGGGCCCCGCCGAAGCGGACGGCCTCCGCCCGCCAGCGGGTCGACCGCCACTCGAGTTCCTCGGCCGACTCGGCATCGAGGTCGGCCAGCGTGGCCAGGAACTCCTGTTCCAGGGTCACGCCCCAGCCGTGCGAAACGCCCTCTTTATTCCGTTCAAAGACGATAACGTCATTTGTCGGATCCCAGAGTTTCATCAAAAGCGAGAAGTAAAGTCCGGCAGGCCCCCCGCCGACGCATGCAATTCGCACATTGCCCCCATTTGAACCCCTTTTATCCTGATTGTACGGGGAGCGTCTGATCTCCGCGTAAGGGCAGGACAAAAGGGGGCTTCAGCTCTTGCGGCAGGGGTCTCCCCTTGCCGGTGAGTTGGATGGGGCTAAATCTACCGCTAGCGGCGGCCACCGCGCGTGCGAAGAAAGTCGCTTACTACATATTCTCCGAGCCGTTCCGGCGTAGCCCGCAGTACCCGGCCACCATTGCGCTTGGCCACGTTATCGACAAAGGCGGCAAGCCGGTCGTCATCGGCCAGCATGAAGATATTCAGCGCCGCGTGCCGCCTGGTCATCTTGTCCACCTCGGCCAGCGTCAGCTCGATGGTCTCCGGCGCCGGAGGCCAGTCGAACCACGGCCTGCCGTCGCGCATCAGGTGCGCGGTCGGCTCGCCGTCGGTGACGATCAGCACCACCGGCTCGTGCTCGGGGTGCTTGTCCAGGTGGCGGCCGGCGATCATCAGGGCGTGGTGCAGGTTGGTGCCCTGGACCATGTCCCAGCCGAGGCCGGCCAGTTCCGTCTCGTGCAGTTCCCTGGCGTAGTTGGAGAACCCCACGACCTGGATCGCGTCCTGCGGGTACTTGGTCCGCAGCAGCGCGTGCAGCGCGAGCGCGGTCTGCTTCGCGACCGCCCAGGTGCCGCGCAGCGCCATCGAGTAAGAAAGGTCGACCAGCAGGCAGACCGCCGCCGCGGACCGCCGCTCGGTTTCCGCCACCCGGAAGTCGCCGGCGGTCAGCCGGACGCCTGCGTGCCCGCCGTTTTCCGCCGCCGACCGCAACAGGGCGGAGCGAACGGTCGCGGGCACGTCGATCGGCTGCTCGTCACCGAACTCCCACTCCCGGGTGGATCCGGTCAGGTCGCCGGCCTGCCCGGCGTCCTGCCGGTCGTGGTCCCCGCTGCGCATGCCGTTCTCGAGTCCCGCGAACACCTGACGCAGCGCCGTGTCGCCCAGCCTGCGGACCGCCTTCGGGGTGAGCTCGATATTGCCGTTGTCACTGGTCAGGTAGCCCTGGTGCTGCAGCTCGCGCTCGAGCCGGCGCAGCGCCTGCAGGTCGTCGACCGCCTGCCGGCCGAGGGCGCGGCGGACCGCTTCCTCGTCGACGTCCTCGAGGCTGGCGCCCGCGTACTCCTGGCCGAGGGCGGACTCCAGGTCGGCGAGGTCCGCCATGTCGGCCACCGCGCTCGTCGCGTCGCCGAGGCCTAGCGGCTGACCGCCGGGCATCCTGACCCCGCGCTGCGGCTGGCCGAGCTCGGGCCTGCGCGAGCGCAGCGCGTCGCCCAGCGCGGACAGCTCCGCCGCCAGGCCGGCGTCCTCCATCGCCTGGGACATCAGGTTGGCGAGTTCCTCGCGCTGCTCGTCCGACAGCGAGTTCAGCAGCCGTTCCGCCGCCTGCATCCGCCGGACGAGGGAGTCGACGAGCTCCTCCAGGTTCTCCGGGTCGTCGGGGAACATGTCGCCGTAGCGGTCCATGAAGTCGTTGAAGTCCTGCTGCGTGTGCTCGCCGCGGGTGTCGGCGTCGAGCATCTGCCGCAGGTCGGCGAGCATGTCCTTCACCCGCTCCATGGCCGCGGGATCGGGGTTCTCGAGCGCCTGCTTCATGCCCTTGAACTGGCTGTCGAGGACCTCCCGGCGCAGCAGGTCCTGCAGCTCCTCGAACTTCTGCCGCGCCTGCGGGGAGCGCCAGTCGTACTCGGAGAGCTGGCGGATGGCCCGTGAGGTGTCGTTGGGCAGCGTGTCGAGTTCGAGCTCGCGTTCCCTGGCCTCGTCGCTCGGATCGGGGAACAGCGCGCCGCGCTCGGCTTCCAGCGCCTCGTCGAGCAGCTCGCGGGCCTGGTCGAGCATGCCGTCGAGCCGGCCCGCGTTGCGCAGCTCGCGCTGCCGCTCGCGAACGCGGCGCATCAGGTCGTCGAGGCCGCGCCGGTCCTGCCAGCCGCGGCGCAGCAGGTCACGGAGCGCTTCCCGGGGGTTGTCGCCGCCCAGGATCCGCTCGCCCATCTCGTCGAGCGCTTCCCTGACGTCGTACGGCGGCGCCAGCGGGTCGGGACCGTCGTCGTAGGCTCCGTAGCGATAATTGGACATTTTTCCTACTCCGTCCTCGCGCCGTCCGGCGCCGTCCGTCACGGCCGCCCCAGCGCCGTGTCCCCCAGCGCTAACGACCCCTTGTCGCTGTGGCGCCCCGCGCCAATAGGTTCGCCGCTATGGGCCACAACGCCAGCGCCGGTTTGGCGTTGGGGGCCACAGCGCTGATTGGCGCGGGGATGGGCTCGGCGGGTGATTAGGAGGCGGTGGCGTTACGTTTCCCTTGCCCTGGCTTATGTCCGGTAGGTGGACGTTCCATCGCTAGTGTCCTTGGAAAGGCGGCGGATCAGGTACAGGCCCTCGAGGACGAACTCGATGGCGGCCGCGGCCTCGCCGAAGGACTCCCTGCCCTCCATGCCGAGCCTGGCCATGATCCGGGCCAGGCCGGGGACCTCGCCGGTGCGGCGGAGCAGCTCCGTCGCGGAGACCATCTCGCCCGATTCGATCGAGCCGCCTTCCTCGAACTTGGCCAGCAGCCCGGACAGGTCGGCGCCGCCGAGCCGGGAGCGGAAGGTCTCCGCGATCGCCCGGCGCAGCAGGTGGTTGAGGATCTCCTCCTCGCGGCCCTCCTCGCTGACCTCGAACTCGACCTTGCCGCGCAGCGTCGGGACGATGCCCGGCAGGTCGGCGACCCGGGCGACGGGCAGCTCGTCGTCGCGCGCCTCGGCGACAAGGGCGGTGCGGCGCACCGCGGCCGCCGCGGCCGACTCGGCCGCCGCGATCGCGAACCGGGCGGAGACCCCGGACCGGCCGTCGACCGCGGGAGACTCGCGCACCAGGCGGGTGAACCGCGCGATGACCTCGATCAGGTGCTCGGGCAGGTCCGCGCCCTGGTCCTTGCCGTCCCAGACGACCGCGGCCTCCTGGTTGATCAGGGCGAGCTCGTCGGACAGGGACAGCGGGTAGTGCGTGCGGACCTCCGCGCCAAACCGGTCCTTCAGCGGAGTGATGATCCGGCCCCGGTTGGTGTAGTCCTCGGGGTTCGCGCTGGCCACCAGCACGATGTCGAGCGGGAGCCGCAGCGAGTAGCCACGGACGCCGATGTCGCGCTCTTCCAGCACGTTGAGCAGTGCGACCTGGATCCGCTCGGCCAGGTCCGGCAGCTCGTTCAGGCAGAAGACGCCGCGGTTGGTGCGCGGCACCAGGCCGAAGTGAATGGTCTCCGGGTCGCCCAGCGTGCGGCCCTCTGCCACCTTGACCGGGTCGATGTCGCCGATCAGGTCGCCCACGCTGGTGTCCGGCGTGGCCAGCTTCTCGCCGTAGCGCTCGGACTTGTGCCGCCACGCGACGGGGAGGTCGTCGCCGAGCTCCGCCGAGAGGCGACGGCAGCGGGCGCAGACCGGAGCGTAGGGGTGGTCGTTGATCTCGCAGCCGTCGACGACCGGCGTCCACTCGTCGAGCAGCTCGCCGAGGGTGCGGATCAGCCGGGTCTTTCCCTGGCCGCGCTCGCCCAGCAGGATGATGTCGTGCCCGGCGAGTAGTGCCCGCTCCACGTGGGGGAGCACAGTCTGGTCGAAGCCGACAATGCCAGGGAACCGATCTTGCCCGGCTCGCATCCGCTCGAGCAGGTTCTCTCTGATCTCTTGCTTGACGGTGCGGTAGACGTGGCCGCTCGCTTTGAGGCCGCCCAGGGTGGCAGGCCTGCCGTTGGGAGCGCTGGCGTTAAGTTCCTCGCTACTTTGCTGCACTCTTCCGACAGTATGTCACTTTGCCGCCTGCAGGGGGACGAGCCCCCCGCCCTGCTTACCGCTAAGCCACCCGGCGGTGAGGCTAATGTTCCTTGGTGTGGCAATCACTTCCCCGCTAGTGCAGGCCGACGACATCGTCGCGGCGCGTGAGCTTCTGCTCGATGTCATCTCGCCGACCCCGATGCTCCACTCGCGCGTGCTCTCCGAGCTGGTGGGCGGCCCCGTCTACCTGAAGTGCGAGAACCTGCAGCGGACGGGGTCGTTCAAGGTGCGCGGCGCGTACACGCGGATCGCCCGGCTGTCGGACGCGGAACGCGCCCGCGGCGTGGTGGCCGCGAGTGCCGGGAACCACGCGCAGGGGGTCGCGTTCGCCGCCGGGCTGCTCGGCGCGTCGGCCACGGTGATCATGCCGGAGCGGGCCCCGCTGCCGAAGGTGGAGGCGACCCGCAGCTACGGCGCGTCGGTCATCCTGCACGGGGCGTCGGTCGAGGACGCGCTGGCGGAAGCGCTCCGGTTCGCGGCGGCGACCGGGGCGGTGTTCATCCACCCGTTCGACCACCCCGACATCGTGGCGGGCCAGGGGACGGTGGGCTTTGAGATCATCGAGCAGTGTCCCGGGGTGCGGACGATCCTCGTCCCGGCCGGCGGGGGCGGCGTCGCGGCCGGGATCACCGTGGCCGTGCAGGCGCTCGACCCGTCGGTGCGGGTGGTCGGCGTGCAGACGTCGGCGGTGCCCGGGCTGATCGCCTCGGCCGCGGCCGGGGAACCGGTGCAGGTCGTGGGGTCGCCCACGATGGCGGACGGCATCGCGGTGCAGCGGCCGGGGGACATCCCGTTCGCGATCCTTTCTTCGTCCGCGACCGAGGTCGTGGCCGTGTCGGAGGCCGCACTCGCGCGGGCGCTGCTGCTGTGCCTGGAGCGGGCCAAGCAGGTGGTCGAGCCGTCGGGCGCGGCCGGGGTGGCCGCACTGCTCGAGGGCCTGGGGAACGTCGAGCCGCCCGTCGTGGTCGTGCTCTCCGGGGGCAACATCGACCCGCTGCTGCTGTCCAAGCTGCTGCGGCACGGGCTCTCCGCCGCCGGGCGGTTCCTCGGCGTCCGCTGCCGGGTCCCCGACTATCCGGGCTCGCTCGCCGCCCTGCTCGGGCTGCTGGCCGGCCTGGGCGCGAACGTGATCGAGGTCAGCCACGAGCGCCTCGTCCCCAGCCTGCGGGTCGACGAGGCCGAGGTGATCCTCCAGGTCGAGACCCGGGGCCCCGAGCACTGCGCCCTCGTAAAGGATGAGCTGCGCGCGGCCGGGTACGAGCTGTCCTTCAGCTAGTGCGCGGGCAGCTAGCGCGCGGGCGCCTGGTGCGGGGCGGCTACGTCGCCGGTTAGGTCGGTGGCGAATTCCAGCAGGACGTCGCGGAGTTCGTCCTGACTCGGGGGAGCGGGCAGCAGCGCCTCTAGCTCTGCCTCGGGCGCGTCCTTCATGAAGAACATGCAGGACGTGCTGACGGCGAAGATCGTGGCGGCCGCCCTGATCCTGGAGCGCGACGGTGCGTCGGGGCCGGTGATGACCTCGATCAGCGCCTTGAGCCGCGGGCGGAACTGCGTGAAGCGGTGCTTGCCGTGCTCCGTCGTGTGGATGGTCGCCTGGTTGCGCTCGAGGAACCGGAACACCTCGCCGCCGTCCATGACGATCGTGATGTAGCGGTTGAGCAGCTCCCGGGCGGTCTGCGGGCCGGGCGGCTGGTCCTGGCCCCACGCGATCAGCGCGTCAAGTCGTCCGAAGTAGTCCTCGGTGAAGCTGAGGACGATGTCCTCCTTGGACTTGAAGTGGTAGTACAGCGCGGCCTTGGTCACGCCAAGGCGCTCGGCGACCTCCCGGAGCGAGGTCCGTTCGTAGCCCTGCTCGGCGAAGAGCTCAAGCGCGACCTGCTGGATGCGCGCCCGGGTATCGCCCCGTCGGCTGGCGTGCGCGTGGTCGGTCTGTGCCGCGTCCATCGTCGTGCCGTGCCTCCACCTGCCTGCGGGATCGTCGGCCGCTGGCCGGCCGATCGCCTCCGTCCGGACGTCCTTCGTGCACTGAAATCTACTTGACGGCCGGTTAGCTAGGAATATACCGTTCCTATGGGATTTAAACTAGCCGGGCGGCAAGTAAGTTCCGGCCGGGCTAGATCGTCGGCGAGGGGTCGCGGCCGGCGGGAAACCGCGCCAAGCACAGCGCGAATGACGGGTCACGCTGAGGAGAACAAGTGAGCGAGGCATCGGGGGCCAGTCTCCCTGGAACGGCGGATGGCGGCGGGCCGGACGCGGTCGCGGGCGACGCGTCCGCGGAGACGGGCACGTTCCTGTCCCACAAGCAGATCATGATCATCCTGCCCGGCCTGCTGATGGCGATGCTGCTCGCCATGCTCGACCAGCTCGTCGTGGGCACCGCCCTGCCGAGGATCGTCGGCGACCTGGGCGGTGCGACGCACCTGTCCTGGGTGGTCACCGCCTACATCCTCACGTCCACGATCACCACGCCGTTCTACGGCAAGCTCGGCGACATGTACGGCAGGAAGAAGTTCTTCATCGCCGCCATCATCATCTTCCTGGTCGGGTCGGCGCTGTCCGGGCTCTCCTCCTCGATGGCCGAGCTGATCACCTTCCGCGCGCTCCAGGGCCTCGGGGCCGGCGGCCTGATGGTCGGCGCGCTGGCGACGCTCGGCGAGATCGTGCCGCCCCGCGAGCGCGGCAAGTACATGAGCTACTTCATGGTCGTGATGATGCTCGCCACGGTCGGCGGCCCGCTGGTCGGCGGCTGGATCACCACCGCGTTCTCCTGGCGCTGGATCTTCTACATCAACCTGCCGCTCGGCGGGGCCGCGCTCGTCTACCTGATCGCGGTCATGAAGCTGCCGTCCCGCCGGGTCGAGCACCGGATCGACTACGCGGGCGGCATCCTGCTCGGCGTGGTCGCCACCGCGATCATCCTGCTCGCCACCTGGGGCGGCACCGAGTACGGGTGGGGCTCGTGGGAGATCATCGGCATGCTGCTGATCGCCGTGGCCGGGCTGGTCGCGTTCCTCATGGTCGAGCAGCGGGCCGCGGAGCCGATGCTCCCGCTGCACGTGTTCAAGGGCAGGAACTTCTCGGTCACGATGGCGCTGACCTTCCTGGTCGGCCTCGGGCTGTTCGGCGCGATGACCTTCCTGCCGTTCTACCAGCAGACCGTGCAGGGCGCCTCGCCCACCGTGAGCGGCCTGCTGATGACGCCCCTGATGGTGGGCTCCGCGCTCACCTCGATCCTGGCGGGCGTGCTGACCAGCCGGACCGGCAAGTACCGGCTGTTCCCGATCGTTGGCGGCCTGGTCATGGCGATCGGCATGTTCATGCTGAGCAGGCTCGGCGCGAACACCTCGCGCCTGACCACCGGCATCGACTACGTGGTCCTCGGGCTCGGCATGGGTCTGGTGATGCAGATGATGTCGCTGATCGCGCAGAACAGCGTCGACCTCAAGGACCAGGGCGTCGCGTCCAGTGCCCGGATGTTCTTCCAGCAGATGGGCGGCTCGCTGGGCGTCGCCGCGTTCGGCGCGATCTTCGCGCACAAGCTGACCGAGTCGATGGGCAGTGCCGCGGCGGCGGCCGGCGCGCAGGTCAACGCCGCGTCGCTCGACCCGACAACGGTGACCACCCTGCCGCCCGCGGTGCGGGAGGTCGTGTACGCGGGCATCGCGCACGCCGTGCAGACCGTGTTCCTGTGGGTGACCCCGGCCACCGTCCTGGTCTTCCTGCTGGCCCTGCTCATCAAGGAAGTGCCGCTGCGCGGCCGCGGGGCGCCCGGCGAGGAGGTCGCGGCCCCCGAGGCGGGGGCGCTGATCGGCTAGGCCCTGTCACCTGCTGATGCCCAAACGAACGGGCGCCCGGCGGCTGGTAAAGCCGCCGGGCGCCCGTTCGTCGTCTGTCAGGCGGGTCAGGCGTCGCCGTACGGCACTGCCTCGAGGATCTCCACGGTCGTCGAGCGGCCGTTGGGCAGCGAGAACGTCGCCTTCTCGCTGACCTTCTTACCGGTGATCGCGGCGCCCAGCGGTGACTTCGGCGAGTACACGTCGATCGGCGCGCCGCTCTCCTCGCGCGAGGCGAGCAGGAAGGTGACCTCCTCGTCGTCACCGACGAAGCGGACCGTCACGGTCATACCGGGGCCGACCACGCCGTCGGTGCGGGGCGGGGTGCCCACCCGCGAGTTCTCCAGGATGTACTGGAGCTGGAGGATGCGGCCCTCCTGCTTGCCCTGCTCGTCCTTGGCCGCGTGGTAACCGCCGTTCTCGCGCAGGTCGCCCTCTTCGCGGGCCGCCTCGATCTTCTTTGCGATATCGATGCGTCCCTGCCCGGAGAGGTAGTCGAACTCGGCCTTGAGCCGGTCGTACGCCTCCTGGGTAAGCCAGTTGACGCTTCCATCGCGCGTCTCGGTCACGAGCACTCCTCATTACTCCGCAGGACTCTTCAGGCCGCTGCGTGCTGGCTCTTTTTGGGCGCCGGGGGTTGCTTGCCCTGCGCCGAGGAGCCAGTCGGTCTCCGGGGGTAATCTTCTGAGGCTAACAAGAGTCGGCCACTGCCGCGAACTAGTCAAGTGCGGCCAGTAGGCGGCGCGGTGTTCCACAAGGCCTCCGGGCCAGGTTTCCCAGCTGGGAATGCCGCTAAACCGAGCCGGTGTTTCGGTAAAGGTACCCAGAATAGACGGAGGGCGACCAGTTGTCAGTAGTCTCCCCGGGCGACGAGCCCCCGAACTCCCCGACCGCGCGTCCGATGGCAGACAGTGACATCGCACCGGACCCGCGGGTGGCAGGGGACGACGCCAGGGACACCGGGCTGCGCCTGATGGCGGTGCACGCGCACCCGGACGACGAGTCCAGCAAGGGCGCCGCCACCATGGCCAGGTACGCGCGCGAGGGCGTCGAAGTCCTCGTCGCCACCATGACCGGCGGCGAGCGCGGCAGCATCCTGAACCCGGCGATGGACCGCCCCGAGGTGCTCGCCAACCTGCCGGAGATCAGGCGCGAGGAGATGGTGCGGGCCCGCGAGATCCTGGGGGTCGAGCAGCGCTTCCTCGGCTTCGTGGACTCGGGCCTGCCGGAGGGCGACCCTAAGCCCCCGCTGCCGGAGGGCAGCTTCGGCCTCGTCCCGCTGCACGAGGCGGCGGCGCCGCTCGTGCGCCTGATGCGCGACTTCCGCCCGCACGTGATCCTCACCTACGACGAGAGCGGCGGCTACCCGCACCCGGATCACATCAAGACCCAC
>Ga0210385_10001894_pt1 | contig 12734 bp, 11 predicted proteins | sample IncBWH26OmetaG_FD_160107 | JGI IMG/M metagenome (GOLD analysis project Ga0210385, IMG submission 160107) | Forest soil microbial communities from Barre Woods Harvard Forest LTER site, Petersham, Massachusetts, United States - Inc-BW-H-26-O ... | reverse complement strand
GCGCATTGCGATGCCTCCTGTGTTCTTCGGCGCCGGCTACTCCGGCCGCCTTCATCTCGATCCTCATCCTCGATGAGCGAGAAATCGACCGAGGGAGCACCCGGACCTGAGGTACGGCTAGCACGGTCCCTGTCAGGTTCCGGTACGCGGCCGAGCGCTTGACCATGGCACCACGCGCTGAATCGCCATTCGGGCCGTCCTGCCGGACGACGCATCACCAGCTGGTGACCGGCCGTCGTCGGCGGGGCAGCGGGCAGTGTGATGAGGGGCGGCAGATCTGTCGTCACCCGCCCTCTGAATGCCCTCAGCAGCTCTGGCGCCGGCAGCCGCGCTCGTCAACGGCACCCCAGGCGGCCCCTGCTCGCTCGCGTCCTCCGGACCTAGACGCCGACCGAGGCAGCAACGTGAATGCCGTCCGCCGAAGACTGGAAGTATAGAGGCGACACCGCGCCTCGCCGGGCTGTCGCCCGGGCCTGCAATGATTTCCCCGTGCCCGCTAATTCAACCCACTTAATGAAAGGAACTGAAATCTCGCACGGAAAGCGGTATAGGCCGTATTTGCCCAAATGGCGGCTGCTTCCCTTTCCCGGGACTGGATTTATGGCGTCAATTCCTGGATTATGAGAAAGATAGCGTTATTCCCTGATCAAGCCTGCCGCGGAGGTGACCTGGATGTGCGCGGCGCCGATGGGAAGCCTCTCGGCTGGCGGGCGACCGCCGGGTGGGGATGTCCTGGCGCGGTGGGCGGATGGCCTGGGCCGCCGCCAGAGGGCGCAGCCGGGCTGCTGCGGTTCGCGTTCTACGGGCGGGTCTCGACCGAGGACTGGCGGGACCCCGAGTCGTCGCGGGCGCGGCAGCTGCGGGAGATCTGGTAGCGGCGGCACGTCTCGGCCACCGTCAGCCCGTGCTTGTCCGGGCACATCAGAATCTCAAGCCACTGCTCAGTCAGCGTGATCACCTTCAACGGCACGAAACCTGATCGATACCAGAAGGTGTCAGGCATGTCCCCGGAACAGAACGTCAGCTATGTCTCCGGTCCGCACACAACCGACGAATGACCACACAGGGGTTAATTTTCGGACGCCGCCAGGGGGTCAAGATTCGCGCGACGTTGACACGATGTCGGGGTAAATCGATTTATCCCGACCAGTCCGGCCAATCAGTCGAGTTCCCGTCCTACAGCCGGGCCCTCGACTACGAGCTCCAGCTCGCCTTCGTCATCGGCGGGCAGATAACCGGTGATCACCGGGCATGACTACCCGGGCATAGCCGCCAGGATCCGCCAGCACGGCGCCGTAAGGCGGGCGTTCCACGCGCCGACCTCACATTCCGGTGCGGTATCTCGTCGGACTAGGTGAGGGAAGATGAAGCCAGCGGAGGTGCCCCTATGACCACCCGATCTGGCCCGGGACCCGGCCAGTCCGACCCGGACCTGAGCGCGATCACGAGCGAGCGGCATGCGCTGACCAATCTCGCCTACCGGATGCTGGGCTCTCTAGCCGAGGCTGAGGATGCCGTGCAGGAGGTTTACGCCCGCTGGTATGCCATGACACGGCAACAGCAGCAGGCAATCGAATCGCCCGGCGCCTGGCTGATGAAGGTCACCAGCCGTCTCTGCCTCGACATTCTCAGCTCGGCCCGTCTCCGGCGGGAGCGCTACGTGGGGGAGTGGCTGCCCGAGCCGTTGCCGGATCACGCCGAGTGGGTCTCTCATCAGCCCGGAGCCGAGGACGACCCGGCCGACCGGGTCACTCTCGATGAGTCGGTCAGCATGGCGTTCCTGATCGTGCTCGACTCGATGACCCCGGCCGAGCGTGTCGCTTTTGTCCTGCACGACGTCTTCGGCTACCCGTTCACCGACGTAGCCGAGATTGTCGGCCGGACCCCCGGGGCATCCCGCAAGCTGGCCTCCTCGGCCCGGCAGCGCATTCACGCAGCTCGGCCTCCTGCAGGTCCGGGGGCCCACGAGGCCGGCGTCGTCCGGGACTTCAAGCAGGCATGGGAAGCCAAGGACATCAACGCCCTCATCCGGCTGCTTGACCCAGACGCCGTGATGACCACAGACGGCGGTGGTGTGGTCGCCGCCGCGCTCCGCCCGATCGAAGGCCGCGAGAAGCTGGCGCGGTACGCCTTCGGCATCGCCGACAGGGTATCCGACGTCACGATCCTGGAACGCACGGTCAACGGCCAGCCCGGCCTGGTGGTCCAGCAAGCCGGCGCCACCGTCACAGTGCTGGCGTTCACCGTGACCGGCAACCGGATCACCCGCATCTGGGCGGTACGCAACCCGGAAAAGCTCCGATCCTGGCCGGCGGAGAGGCAGGTGCCGCTCACCGGCATGCGACCAGGTCAGTCGCGGCGATCGCCTGCACCTGGCGGTAATGACACCACCCCTCCTGCATCCGGAAGCGAGTGTTGAGGACATGGTCAGCAACGGGGCAGCGACCGGCGGCAAGTCGGCGGTCGTGGTGGGTGGCGGGATAGGCGGGCTTACCGCAGCCGTGGCACTGCGGCGGGTCGGTTGGCGGGTCACGGTCCTGGAACGGGCGGTAAGTTTCGGCGAGATCGGCGCCGGCATCACGCTGCTGTCCAATGGGCTCCGCTGCCTCGACGCGATCGGCCTCGGTGACGCCGTACGCGGCAGCGGCCTGCCAATGCTCGCCACGGGCATGCGCACTGCGGGCGGCCGGTGGCTGTCGCGGATCGACGGCGACGGCACCGACCTGCAGGCGCGGATCGGCACCACCACACTTAGCATCCACCGCGCTGAACTGCACAAAATCTTGCACGACGCCCTGCCGGGCCCAGCCCTTATCGCCGGCGTGACGACCACCGGCATCCACGGCGGCGCGGACGGCGGGCCTGCGGAGGTTCACTACCGGCACGGGGACCGAGACGCGCTGCTGTTCGCGGACCTGGTCGTCGGCGCCGACGGGGTGCACAGCTGGGTCCGGGCCCAGCGCTGGCCCGATGCGCCCGCTCCGGTCTACTCCGGATCAACCACCTGGCGCGCGGTCACCACGCCATCGCCGGCCGCGGTCACCGAGATGAGCCTGAGCTGGGGCCGAGGCACCGAGTTCGGCGTGATGCCCCTGGTCGACGGGCGCACCTACTGGTATGCCGCCGCCAACGCCGGCGAGGGCCAGCGCAGCCTCGACGAGCTCGGGGAGCTGCGCCGACAATTCGGGGCCTGGCACGAGCCAATCCCGGCAGTCCTCGCGCATACCCAGCCCCAGGCCGTGCTGCGCCACGACATCTACCGGCTGCCGAAGCTCGACAGCTACCACCGGGGCAGCGTTGTCCTGCTCGGCGACGCCGCGCACGCCATGACGCCCAACCTCGGGCAAGGCGGCGGGCAGGCCCTCGAAGACGCAATCACGCTCGCCGCAGCACTCAGCAGCACCCGCGACGTGGCCACGGCGCTGGCCGGCTACGACCGCGAACGCCGCGCCCGCACCCAGGCAATGTCCCTGGCAGCGACCCGGCAGCTGCGTTTCGGACAGCAACTGCACAACCCGATCGCCGTAACGATCCGCAACACTGCGGTCGCGCTCACACCAGACCGCCTCGCGCTGCTCATCATCGCACGGTACGGCAAGTGGTACCCGCCCGCTAGCCGCGTACTTCAAGATGCCCGGCCTGCTCGAGCGTCGCCTGGCTGAGCGGCGCGTCAGGGCTACCACGGCGGCAAGAAGATCACGGGAAGAGGTCCGCACGTCGTAGTCGACACCGACGGCTGGCTGCTCGCCCTCGTCGTCGTGACCGCCTCGGTCAGCGACAAGGCCGACGCGAAACTGCTGGCAGCGCGCCTGGCCGCCATGTTCAGCACGCTGAAGCTGATGTGGGCCGACGCCTGCTACGGCGGGAAGCCGCTGCGCGAGTTCCTGAAGCGACCGTCGGCATCACGATCGAAATCGTCATGCGGGCCAGCCCGCACTCCTTCCAGGTCACCCCAATCCGCAAGCAGATCTATGAACAGGCTGATATCATTCTGATATCAGTTATAGAGAGCAGGTGGAGACCATGACTCAGTACGGCACATGGGTCAGCTACAGCGGGGATGCCAGGATCTGGCTCGCCGCCGTCCTGCTGGCCGCCGCGACTGCTACCACCATCGCCGGAATCCGGCTGCGGCGGCCCATCCGGGCAGTCCGGCCCGGGCCAGCCGGCCGTACCACCATGATCCTGGCCTGGGTGGGCTCGATGGTGGCGTTCCTGATCTGCTTTGCCTTCTACGTCCAGCAGTACGTTCACGCCTATGGCTCGGCCGCGTCTTCGCCCAAGGACCGCATCGCGCCGATCACGCTGACGGCTGTGGCGGCTACGTTCGTCGTCATCATCTGGCGCCGAACGCCTGTTTTCAGGACGAGACTGGCTGCCGGATTCTTCGGCGCCATTGCCGCGCCGATGATCTTCGAGCTTCCCTTCGACCTGATCGTGATGGCCAGGACCTACCCGCCGATCCCTCCCGACCCGGCCTTCTACCGGGCCCTGTTCTTCGTGCCTCTGTTCCTGATCGAGACCACCACGCTGCTGCTGCTGCGGCTGTCGCCGATGGTGCGCGTGACCAGGGCCACGTTCTTTTCCTTCGCGCTGATGCTGGGCGTATTCGCGGTGTGGGCCCTGTCCGGTTTCGTCTACCCGTCAACCGCGCTGCCTACCGGGCTGAACATCGCCTCGAAGCTGCTGGCTTTCGTCACGGCCCTCACGCTGTTCCTGCCGCAGCGGCCCGCGCCCGGGCATGCACCCCCGGACAGCGACGAGCAGGCCCATCGCGACACGCCGCCGCTGGCAGTCAACTCGCCGGCGATGGCCGGGATCGCGGACGGTCCGCAACTGAGCGGCCAGCCCGCCGCGAGCAGTGTCATGCACGCGGGTCGGCCAAGGCGCCGGCTGATCGCCGGAGCTGTTGGCGGCGTGCTGGTCATGACGCTGGCAGCGGCCTGCTCCTCGGCGGGCGCTGCGGGGGCGCCCGCCAGGACTACAGGCGCTGCCTTCTTGTGCCAGCCGGGCCAGGCGGCCGGCCCGTGCACGTCCAGCCTGACCGTCTCGGCGGTCACGGCCGGGGGCACCGTGAAGCCGGCCACCTGGCCGCGGTCGGCGGCGGCATCAAAGTTCGCCTGCTTCTACGTCTACCCGACGGCGAGCGAGGCCAAGACCGCCAACGCCGGCCTGGCCGTGACCAAGCTCGAGACATACGTCACGAACCAGCAGACGGCTGCGTTCTCCCAGGTCTGTGACGTGTGGGCGCCGCTGTACCGGGAGCAGACCTTGCCGACGGTGCTGAAAGGGCTCGCGGGCGACCAGAGCCTGATGCGCTCGAGCTTCATCACCGCCTACAACAGCGTTCTCCCCGCCTGGCGGTCATTCCTTGCGCGTACCGGCAGCAAGCCGATCATCCTGATCGGGGATTCGCAGGGCGCGGCGATCCTGATCCACCTCATCTCCACCCAGGTCGATCACCAGCCGTCCGTCCTGCGCCGGCTGCTCGTCGCAATCCTGGTCGGCGGGAATCTCCAGGTCCCGTCCGGGAAGCTGGTCGGGTCGACGTTCACGAAGGTCCCGCTGTGCACGTCGGCCACGCAGACGGGCTGCGCGATCGCCTTCTCCTCCTTCCCCTCGGAGCCGCCGGCAGATGCAGTGTTCGGCCGGCCGGGCCAGGGCACGAGCCTGCAGAGCCTCCAGACGACCAAGGCCGGCCAGCAGGTCGCCTGCGTCAACCCGGCTGCTCCTGCCGGCGGTACGGGCGAACTGGCTCCGTATATCCAGACGAACGCCGCGCCCGGGCTGAAGGAGCCGGTCCACACCACCTGGGTCACCTACCCTGAGCTGTATTCGGCGACCTGCGAACAAGGCGGCGGGGCCAGCTGGCTCCAGATCACGAGCCTCGCCGGGACCAGCGGCACCCGGCCCGTCGTGAGCGAATACGGTGTCAGCGCTACCGACACCGGCCCGGCCTGGGGCTTCCACGGTTACGAGTACGGACTCACCCTCGGCAACCTGCTTCAGGACGTCATCGGCGAAGAAGCCGCCTGGGAGTCGAGCCACTGACGCTCTATTTCCGATAGCTTAGCTAGTTTCGGCCCCCGCTTTGGCGACCGGCGCCGCAGAGTCGCAGTGCGCTCTCCAAGACCATGGGCGCCGCGTCGCTGGCGGTAAGGCGGCCGGCGGCGAATTGTTCGGCGGCGCTGCGCATGAGTCCGGCGACGGCGGCGGTGAGCCAGGTCGCGGGGAGCGTGCGGTCAAAGTCGCCGGTGTGCTGGCCTCTTCGGATGATCTGTTCGAGCCGGGCGATGCCGGCGAGGTGAGCGGCGGCGTGTCCGGGATGTGGGCTTATGGCGAGAGCGGGCCCGAGCAGGAAGGTGTTTCCGCCGATGAGCTGCCAGCCGATGTCGAGATACCGGCGCAGCGCTTGCGCGGGCGGGGCGGTGTCAAGGCCGGCGGCGTCCATGGCGGCGATGGTTTCGGTTCCCACCGCGTGCAGGAGGGCGGCGATCAGGGCGCCGCGTGAGGGAAAGTGCGCGTACACGGTCTGGCGGGAGACGCCGGCCGCGGCGGCGATGTCCTCCATGCTGGCGTCGGATCGCTCGCCGAGCACGGTGCGGGCCGCGCCCAGGATGGCGTCGATGCTGCGCCGGGCGTCGGACCGGAGGCGGCGAGCGGGCAGTGCGGCATCGAGCGTGTCAGCCATCAAAGGCGAAGCTACCTGCCCGGCCGCAGTCTTGACAAGCCGTAAGAATTAAATCTTGACAAGACGTAAGACTTAGTTAATGCTTACAGCATGTCAAGGAACGGGACGGCCGGGGGCGGCCCGGCAATCGAGGCGCACGGCCTGGTCAAGATCTATGGCGGCACCCGCGCGCTGGATGGGATCGACCTCACGGTCCAGCGTGGCCAGGTGTTCGGGTTCCTCGGCCCCAACGGGGCGGGCAAGACCACCACCATCCGCATCCTGGCCACCTTGACCCGGCCGGACGGCGGCACCGCCCGCGTCCTGGGGTTCGACGTGGTGAGCGGGAGGAATGCGATCCGGGCCCGGGCGGCCGTGACCGGCCAGTTCGCCTCCATCGATGACGACCTGACTGGGCACGAGAACCTGGTCGTCTTCGGCCGCCTGCGTGGCCTGTCTCGCGCCGCCAGCCGACGGCGGGCCGATGAACTGCTCGCCGCCTTCGACCTGACCGGCTCATCCGGCTGTCCAGCGGGTAGCTACTCGGGCGGGATGCGCCGCCGGTTGGACCTCGGGGCCAGCTTGATAGTGACCCCCGATCTGCTGTTTCTCGATGAGCCGACCACGGGCATGGACCCGCGCAGCCAGAGCCAGGTATGGGAACTGGTCCGCCAGATCGCCGCGGCCGGTACCACAGTGCTACTCACCACCCAGTACCTGGCCGAAGCCGACCAGCTTGCCGAGCAGATCGCGGTGATCGACCACGGCCGGATCGTGGCCGAGGGGACCAGCGCCCAGCTCAAGGCCCGGGTCGGCTCGGGGGCCCTGCAGGTCCGGCTGCTCGACGGCCAGCAGCGATCCCAGGCCCAGGCGGTCCTGGCGCGCACCCTGGACGGCCCGGTCCAACTCGGCGCCGACCCTCTCGCCCTGTCGGTGCCGCTTGCCGCCCAGGCCGACGCGGCCGACGTAGGCCGTCTGGCCGGGCACGCCATGACCCGGCTTTCCGAGGCCCGGGTGGCGGTCGCCGAAGTCACGCTCGGCCAGCCCAGCCTGCACGAGGCGTTCCTCGCCCTGACAGGCCGGCCCGCCAGCCCAGCCGTCACCGACCACCAGGACGTGCAGCCATGACACTCCCTGCCGCTACCGCCAGCCGTGCCGTGCCGCAGCCTCACCGCGCCGCCGGCCTGCTCGCCCCCAGCGGACCGCCCCGCCGTGCCGGAGCCATCGCCGCCTCGGCGACCTTCGGGTGGCGGGCCATCCTCAAGATCAAACACGAGCCCAAGCAGCTCACCGACGTGATCGCCATCCCGGTCCTGATCACTGTCTTGTTCACCTACATCTTCGGCGGCGCCATCGGGGGCACGCCCGGCCACTACCTCAAGACCCTCCTGCCCGGCACGCTTAGTATGAGCATCGCCATCGTCACCATGTACGGTGGCGCCCGTCTTGCCCAGGACGTGACCACCGGCGTGTTCGACCGCTTCCGATCCATGGCCGTCTGGCGGGGCGCTCTCGTGCTCGGCGGCCTGCTCAGCGACATCGGCCGTTATCTGTTCGCCGCCGTCATCGTGGTGGTCCTTGGACTGATCATGGGCTACCGGCCCGGCGGCGGCGCCCCTGGCGTGATCGCCGCCGTGGCACTCGTCATCGCGTTCGGGCTCTCACTGTCCTGGCTGTGGGCCGCGGTCGCCCTGCTCGTCCGCGACCCGGCCCTCGTCATCAGCATCGCCAACGCCGTGCTAATCCCGCTCTCGTTCGCCAGCAACATCTTCGTCCAGCCCCGCACCATGCCCGGCTGGCTCCAGGCCTTCGTCAACGTCAACCCCATCAGCCACGTCGCCAACGCGACCCGGGACCTGATGAACAACACCAGCGGCGCCGGCGGCCCCGTCACCTGGTGCCTCGTCGCGACCGCCGCCATCACCCTTGTGTTCGCGCCGCTCACCCTCCACCTCTACAACAAGCAAAGGTGATGCCGCGGAGGACCCGGTACCACCAGCCACGCCGCGTGGCAGCACCCACCTCCATGAGGAAACGATGAAACCCACGGCCCCCACAACCATCACGATCCCCAGCTACGGCAGATGACAGACTCACGAGGAGACAGCGCAGTGGCAGAGCACATGTCCAGCGATCCGAACACTGGCGGCCGGTTCGGGCAGCTTGACGACGGCGACATATACGTCGTGCAGGACGGCAAACCGGGCGCGCCCGCCTTGCTGCTGATCCAGAATGCCGCGGCCCCCCTGGCCTGCTGGGATCCGTTTGTCCCGCAGCTGGCGGACGCGCACCGCGTCATCCGTGTCGACCTGCTCGGCCCCGGGAGCCCGGCTGACCCCGCGAACCGGTACGACATCCGCGCTCAGGCCCGCCGGGTCGGCGCCATGCTGGACAGGCTCGGCGTGAGCCAGGTGATCGTGGTCGGCCATTCCTCGGGATGCACCGTGGCCACGGCCCTGGCCGAGCAGCGGCCCGGCACGGTAGCGGGCCTGGCGCTCATCGACTACGGCCCCACCCTCGCGGCCAAGATCCCCGAACGCCCGCTCTTCCGGCTGGTCCTGACCCAGTTTCCGGGACGGCTGCTCTGGCGCCTGCGTACCGATGCGTCGGTCCGCAAGGCCGTGCGCACCGGCTTCACCCGTCCCCTGGACATCCCCGACGCCTTCATCGAGCACGCGCTGGAGATGACACACCGGGACTTCGTGGGAGCGATGCGCGGGCCCCTGAACTACCTCGGGCAGCGGAGCCTCCCCGACCGGCTGACCACGCTGGGCATCCCGCTGCTGGTGATCTTCGGCGCCGACGACCAGCGGTGGCGCTCCTCGCTGGCTTCCGCCTATCAAGCCGTGCCCGGCGCCCGCGTCGAGCTGCTGCCTGGCATTGGACATACGCCAATGCTGGAAGACCCGCAAACGACCGGCACATTGCTGCTGGACTTTGCCACAGCCGTCGGGGACCCCAGCTGACAGCGCTGGAGGACTACGGGGCGGTTGTGCGCCGCCCAGCTGTGCTGACGAGCGTGCCAACGGTGCAGACACCCTGCTGGAGTGCCCCGATGGGCCACGCGCTGATGCCGCGTGACCTGTTCCTGATCGTCGGCGATGAGATCATCGAGACCTCGCCCGCCGTGCGGGCTCGCTACTTCGAGGCCGACCTGTACAAGGAACTATTCAACGGGTACTTCAACCAGGGTGCGATACGTCGCTCGATACCGGCGAGGAAGGCGCGGTCCACGCCGCAGCCGCGGAAAAATAGCGTAACGTCCCGCTTCCCACGCGTCAGTAGCGGCACCGCATCGACAACGGCATCGAGACGTCGGGCGGGAAGTGAAAAGCAGGGTCATCCGCGCTCATCGCTTGTTGCCTACCTCCGAGGCGCCGTAGTCCACGCGGGTGGAAACGACGGACACGCGCCGTTTCAAACTCCTGGGATTGACCCCAGCGGTCGCCGCGCCGCACGCCTCGCGGGTACGAGCTTCGCGGCCTCGTGCGCTGCGGCATCTGCAAGCGCAGGATGCAAGGCAGCTGGAACAACGGCAAGCCGCACTACCGGTGCACGTTCCTCAGCCAGTACGCCGCGAAGAACAAGGTCAACCACCCGACGTCTGTCTACCTGCGCGAGGAACAGCTGCTTCCGCAGATCGACGGGTGGCTGTCACGCAAGTTCGACCCGGTCGCGTTCACGGCCGCTGTCCGCGAATTCGAAGCCGCCCATCCTGGCGAGCCGGAGCGGGACGAGGAGGCACAGCAGGAGATCGTCGAGTGCGACGCCAAGCTGCGTCGGCACCGCGCCGCGCTCGAAGCGGGCGCCGATCCGGTGCTCGTCACCAGCTGGATGAAAGAGACCCAGGCCAGGCGCGCTCTGGCGGAGGCACGGCTCAAGAAGCCCGTGCGACGCCGACGTATGACCCAGGAAGAAATCACGGACCTCGTAACCGAACTGGGTGGCCTTATGCAAGCGCTCAAAGACGCCGACCCGGCCGACAAAGCCGAGATCTACCGCCGCATAGGGCTGACGCTCACCTATCACCCGCAGGAAAAACGAGTAGCAGCGGAAGCGCGACCGAATTCGATCATGTACGTAGGAGCGTGTCCGAGGACCGACTGCACCAAAAAACCCATGCTTGCTGACTTACGAGTTTGCCCTGGATGACTTTGGTGGTGCGCGATGACCGCTATGGAACATGTCATCAGGTGGTTGACTGCGGGCCATTGGTCAGGGTTGCGACAGGAGCGGCGGGGGCGACGTATGAGCATGCTTCCGCCCAAGTGCAGGCGCACGGTGAGGGCGGGTGGACAAGGCGCCGGGTTGCCGCTGACAGTGGGTGGGCTGATCTACGTCAGTTCGATCGCGATACAGGACTCGGACGCGACCGCCATGTTACTCGGTGTCTTCGGATGCCTGATCATCCGCGAGGATCGCAATCATCTCTGCAGGGATGCGAAACGCCGCTGCTTTCACGCCGCCACGGTAGATGGTGGTCAGCACCGGGTCGACGCCTTCAGCGACGATGCCGTCTTGTTGCAAATCGCGCGTTATACGGGCCGTGGGAAGGGTGAAGCCACGAAGCATGCGATCGTCGTCGTACCCGCTGATCGGTAGACGTCTTCTCGATTAATGGTTCCACCCTGCGACGCTGCAACCCGGATCACGTCTGCTTGCTCACGTCCTTCAGTCTCCAGCCGATCAAGAAGCAGGGCAACGCCTGTCGCCGACCATACCGGCCGCTGGCTCTCGCGGCTGACGCGCTCGACGTCCTCGACCGACTCCTGGCGCACAGAGACCTGCAGTGCCGACGATCGCTTCAACAAATCAATTGGGCGCATCATGTACAGCTGGCGGCCGTCGCGAGCCTTGTACTCAGCAACGAGTTCTATCCGCGGGCCCAAGAACTCTGACCGATACCGCCACCACCAGTCCTCCTTCTCATCGCCAGTGATAAGGAGCAGGTCAAGATCCCGCCGTGTTCCCTCATCTGTTGCCTGGAGCCAGACGAGATAGTCGCCGGCCGCACCCTCGGGCAGGTCCGAGTCGGCCTTCTCGGCATCAAGGTAACCAGGGGGCTCATGACGCGCTGCCCGCTCGTTACCTTCTTTTACTGCAGCCTCCCACTCATTGGCTGTCGGCTTCCGCCCGACCTTCCCCGCTAGGAGATCATGCAGCTCGTCGAGCACAGGATCTGATAGCACGCCTCCGGCGCCTTGCGAGGAGGCAGGCGCCTGCGCGCGGATCTCGTCCTCAAGTTCGGTGTACAAGGCCTCTATCTTGCCCAGCAGGCGACCCTGGAACTCTGCCTCAGCTGCGACCGATTTCGCCCACTGCCTGATCGCGTCCGCCGAAGCCCGCTGTTGCTTGCCGAGCGCATCGAGAGCCTGAACGGTGCCAGAACCGCGGCTAGCGAGCACACCGACCCGGTTCCGCCAGAACTCCTTCATGACCTGATGAGGCACCCACAAGCGGCCGCCGACCTTCTGCAGCACTTCGAGCAGATCGTCACGAGTTGACTCGTTGTAGCGATAGAGGTTGAGCAAGACGTTGGTGTCGATCACGACCAAGGCGACTCGCAGGGCCTCATCCAGCTCTTGATCAAGCGGCAGCCGGAAGCCGGGGAAGTCATCGTAGATCCCGCCCTGCCCAGCTGATCTATCGGCCATTTCCGGGTTCCTCCTGAGTCCGAAGCCTAGCGGAGGACGCGGCAGAAGATATTGACACCCGGCCACTGGACCGGACGCAGCCAGAGTCTCGGGGAAGCTGATCAGGAGGTCTGGGCGGGCTGAGAATCCCGCTGTGTGAGCGGCTTGCGGGGGAAGACTAGCCTGGAGACCCAGTAAGGCTGCGGTCCGATGCAGACTGCACGCACGGATTACCTTGTAGAGCACGTCCGGTGAACCGCGGTGGGAAATGTAGGCCTTCAACTGCCGTGTGTGCAACCGCGGGCGATCTGTCTTCTCCCGCCCGCGCGCTGAACTTTCACGACCTTGCCACACTGGTCACAAGCGAGTAGTTCCCAAGCGTGCCGAACCAGCTGTGCCGCGTCAGCGACCTCTGAGTCCGATATTCCACC
>Ga0210385_10001891_pt1 | contig 12748 bp, 9 predicted proteins | sample IncBWH26OmetaG_FD_160107 | JGI IMG/M metagenome (GOLD analysis project Ga0210385, IMG submission 160107) | Forest soil microbial communities from Barre Woods Harvard Forest LTER site, Petersham, Massachusetts, United States - Inc-BW-H-26-O ... | reverse complement strand
GTGGCGGCTTGCCGCAGCAGGCCGTTGTGCGCGGTGTAGGTGAGCGCACCGGCCCGCGCTGAAGCGCCACTTGGACGCCGGCCAACACCAGGCCAGATTTGCAAATCCGACCTGTCTTTGGTCGGGGCTGAAGTGGCGGCTTGCCGCAGCAGGCCGTTGTGCGCGGTGTAGGTGAGCGCACCGGCCCGCGCTGAAGCGCCACTTGGACGCCGGCCAACACCAGGCCAGATTTGCAAATCCGACCTGTCTTTGGTCGGGGATGAAGTTGCGGCTTGCCGCACGCAGCAGGCCGTTGTGCGCGATAAGCCTTAGTAAGCGACAGGCAAGTCCCCAAGAATGTTGGCCAGATACTGCAGCGTCTCGTTAATGGGCGGTACTCCTCCCGCTTTCTCCACCGCTCCCGGCCCGGCATTGTAGGCCGCTAATGCCAGCGTTACATCGCCGCCAAAACGATCCAGCATCATCTTTAAAAACTTCGCTCCCGCGTCCACGTTGCTAGGCGGGTCGAACGGGTCGTCTAAGTGAAGCAGGTCCGCCGTTTCAGGCATGATCTGCATCAATCCCATGGCTCCCGCAGTCGAGAGCGCGCACGGCTTGAAAGCGGATTCCTGCTTCATCACCGATCGAAGTAGGTCAGGGCTTAATCCGTGCTTGCCGGCCGCGCTTTGTACTAGCTTACTTACCTCGGAGCTTCCGAGCGCGTCGCATGAATCGGTCGCGATTTGCACGTTGGGTACCGAAAGCGGGAGTGATCCGGGCCAGGGCAGAGTGAAAAACTCCGACGGCTTAGACGCACTTACTTCCGGCGAAGACGGGCTAGGGAGCGACTTAATTGCCGTAACTGGGCTGGTGTGAGGCTCAAGCGGCTCAACCTGCTTGACCGCAGACTCGTGCTGTTGGGCTAGCGTTGTCACTAGGACATGCTCGCGGAACGCGTCCAGTGCGGCCTGCTGTTGTTCGAGCGATTTCTGCATGGCCTCAGTCGCCACTGGTGTGGCTGCCGGTAGCGTGCCCAGACTTAGGCCCCCCGGCGAAAGGGCCGGCGGATTGGTGTTCTGGCCCTGAACAGTACTGCAAACCATCGCCAAAAGTACCAAAACATTCCCATGCCTTCTCGTACTAAGCGCGCCCATCACTTTAGCCATCGGCAAATTAGGTCCGCAACTTTATCGCGGAAAAATAAGTCTTACGCAATGCGATACAGTCATGCGGCGGTGGTGTGTTCGGCGATCCTTTATAAATGGCGGCGTGCCAGGTGCATAAGACCGTTCAACTGCTGATCATCGAGGACAATCCGGGCGACGTTCGACTCCTTGAAGAGGCTTTCCGCGAGTTGCGTGCGGACGTTAACATTCAGGTCGCCAAGGACGGTGCGGAAGGACTCGACATGGTCTTGCACTCCCTCCACCCCAAGGATCAGTGGCATCCGGACCTCATTCTCCTCGACTTAAATCTCCCCAAGGTCAGCGGCCACGACGTCTTGGTCCGCATAAAAAGCAATCCGAAAACCTGCCGGATTCCCATCATCATCCTGACCTCTTCGCGCGCCGAAGCCGATGTCCGCAGGGCGTACGAATCGCATGCCAACGCCTACCTCAAGAAACCTTCAACCCTCGATGGCCTGATGTCCACCGCCCAAGACATCAAGAGTTTCTGGATGGAAACCGCCACCTTGCCGAGCTAGCGCTCCACGGCAATCGCCAGCCGCGGGCCGCCCTACCCCGCAGTAACTTTTAGAGCGCGAAATGCCGCCTTCCATGCTTTAATTGAGGTGGAATAGGCGGGCGCCCGCCGCCTTTTGCCAATCCCACCGAAGGAGTATCCCCCGCTGAACACCAAAGTCGCTGTCGCCGCCCAAGTCCGTGAGCCTACTGATCGCTGGACCACCACGGATGCCGCCGAGCTCTACGATGTCGCCAGTTGGGGTAAGGGCTACTTCTCCGTCGGAGCCAACGGAAACCTGCTCGTTCATCCAACCAAAGAGGCGGCCCGCAGCATCGACCTCAAGCAGTTAGTCGACACCCTCGAGTGGCGCGGGATTTCGCTGCCCATTCTGATCCGCTTCGCCGACATCCTGAAACATCGCCTCGGTGAAATGCACCAGGCCTTTGACACCTCCATCCGTGAACACGGTTACCACGGCGGCTACTGCTGCGTGTACCCCATCAAGGTGAATCAACAAAGACAGGTGGTGGAGGAGGTCTTCCGTTTCGGACGCGCCTACCACTTCGGTCTCGAAGCCGGCTCGAAGCCGGAGCTGTTGGCGGTGCTCGCCATTGCCGACAACGAGACGCCCATTATCTGTAACGGCTTTAAGGACGACGAGTACATCGAGATGGTGATGCTGGCCAAAAAAATCGGCCGGCGTATTACTCCAGTAATCGAAAAGTTCACCGAACTCGAGTTGATCGCGAAGCATGCGGCCCAGGTCGGCGTCAAGCCAACCATCGGGCTTCGCGTGAAGCTTGCCAGCCGCGGCTCCGGACGTTGGAAATCTTCCGGCGGCTACCGGTCGAAGTTCGGCTTGACCGTGAGCGAAGCGCTCAAGGCGGTGGAGGTTCTGAAGGAACGCGGGTTGGAGAAGTCCCTCGAGCTGCTCCATTTCCATTTGGGCAGCCAGATTACCAACATCCGGCAGATCAAGGCCGCGGTAATTGAAGCCGCGCGCATTTACGTGGATCTCAAGAAGCTCGGTACCGGGCTGACCTATTTAGATGTCGGCGGTGGCCTCGGCATCGACTACGACGGCTCGCAAACGGATTTCGAATCAAGCGTGAACTATACGCTCGAGGAGTACGCGCGCGACGTGGTCTATCACGTTCAAAGCATCTGTGACGAGTCGGAGGTGCCGCACCCGAACATCATTACGGAAAGCGGCCGCGCCGTGGCCGCCTATCACAGCGTTCTCGTATTCAACGTACTCGGCGTGAGCGGTTTCGGCGAAGAGGACCTGCCTGCCAGCGTGCCCGAAGATTCCGAACAGCCGCTGATCGATCTCGTCGAAACGCATCGCTCCATCAACAAGAAAAATCTCTTGGAGACTTATCACGACGCGCAACAGGCTCTCGATTCGGCCCTCAACCTCTTCAGCCTGGGATATCTTTCGCTCGAACAGCGCAGCCTCGCCGAAAATTTCTATTGGGCGATTAGCCGGAAAATTCTAAAGCTCGCCGGCGAGCTGGAGTTTTTCCCCGAGGAGCTCGAAGGCCTGGATGCCATGCTCTCCGATACTTACTTCTGTAACTTCTCGCTCTTCCAAAGTATGCCCGATAGCTGGGCCGTGAAACAGCTCTTTCCTATCATGCCCATCCACCGGCTCGACGAACCTCCAACTCGTCATGCCGTCCTCGGCGACATATCCTGCGATTCCGACGGCAAGGTAGATCAGTTCATTGACCGGCGCGACGTGAAGAAAACTCTCGCGCTGCATCCGTTCAACAACGGAACTTACATCCTCGGCGCATTTCTGTTGGGCGCTTACCAGGAAATTCTCGGCGACCTTCACAATTTATTCGGCGACACCAACGCCGTGCATGTCAGCTTGGATGAACATGGCGACGTAGTGCTCGATACCGTCGTGCAAGGCGACACCGTGCGCGAGGTGCTCGATTACGTGCAGTACAACTCCCAGACTTTGATCGACCATTTCCGCAAAGACGTCGAAACGGCCGTTCGTGAGCAGCGCATCGGCTATGAAGACGCCGGACGTCTGCTCAAGTTCTACGAAGAAGGACTGCAAGGCTACACCTATTTGGAGCAGTAGTGACGGAGCAGCCCGAAGCGGCCGCCCCGGAGCATCCGGCAGCCCCGCTTCGCATCGTTCTGGTGTCCCCGCGCAATCCGCTCAACATCGGCGCCGCCGCGCGCGCCATTAGCAATTTCGGATTTACCCAGTTGCGCTTGGTGAATCCCTATGACGTCGCCTTCCGGGAAGCGCGCTCCGCCGTCAAATCGCAATACATCCTGGAGCAGGCGCAGGTCTTCGATAAAATCTCTGACGCCGTCGCCGATTGCACCTTGGTGGTGGGTACCTCTGCCGCCGCCCGTCGCGACCTGCACGCCCCGCTGCACCGCCTCGAAACCGCCGGCGCTCTCCTCCGCGAGCATTTAGTTAACTCCGCGGCGGCATTGCTCTTCGGTTCGGAAAAATTCGGCTTGTCTAACGACGACCTGAGTCATTGTCATTGGCTGCTCCGGATACCGACGCGGGAACAGCACGGCTCCATGAACCTTGGCCAAGCTGTCGCGGTCTGCCTCTACGAATTGCGCCGCAGTGCCGCTGCCGCCCAGCATCGCTTTGCGCCGCGCGCCGAAGCTTCGGCCTCGGAAAACGAACTCCTGACCGGGTTACTGCTGGAGTTACTCGCGCGTTCCGGTTACACTCAGGAGCGCACTTCGCATTCGACAGAACTCAAGATCAGGCGCCTGGTGCGGCGTTTAGGCATCCCGGCCTCGGACGCCGAAACCTGGCTCGGCATCCTGCGCCAGATTCTGTGGAAGGTAAAGCAAAGCGCGGAGGAGTAACGACTGCCGCTAAACGGACTACGATCCGGCGTTGCATCCACGGCGGTTACGTTATTACATTCAGCACTATTGACAGCCTCAACATTACGGCGTAACATCTCCTTGAATTAGCATAATTCCGGGCCAATTCAAGGAAGGATTATGATAACCTCCGAAAGAAAAATTGCGCTGCTGTGGCGACGATTGTGGCCTTCACAATAATCGCGTTTGCAAACTGCGCAGCAACAATGTGACCAGGTAAAGGCGGCAGCCATCGTCTTTCGATGCATCAAGAAGTTCAAACGGCACGCGAGCCTGGGGCTGCTGCTACTCGGGGTGACCCTGGCCGCTGTTCCCGTGCTGGCGCGTCAGGCGCACTCAGCCGAGCCATCGCTTGTGCCCACACTCGATTTACACCGGGCTGGGATAGTCGGTTTTAGTGCGCCAGGTCCAGCCGCTATCGCAACAAGCATCAAGTGCGGTCCTGGACGTGCCTGGCAAGCACGTCCACCCTACCTCATTAGCCGTGTTCGCAGACGGAAGCTTCCTGGTCTCGGGAACAACTATAGATAAAACGTCGGACGGTACTTCGCTGGGAGTGTTTTCCGCCATCTTCGGTCAAAACGGGGCATTTCGCGCGCCAGTCACGCTCATGAGGCTTGACACGCCTGTCGAATCCACCGGCTCCCCCGACCTGCGAGGCGCGGCGCCCAAAGACGGTGCAGCAAACTGCCGGCGACCAGGGAAAGCATGCAACCGACCCAGTCTCACTCGCAAGCTTACTGCAGAGCGTCAGCTCTCCAGACGGGAATATCTACGTTCTCCAGGGAGATGGCCACTTGGACATAGTGTCTTCCATCGGCTCCGTCGAGCATGGATTCAAACTCAGCCCGCCCGCAGACGGGCTGAGCGGTCTTCAGATGGCGGCGGCAGGCCCCGGCTTCCTTTTCGTCTTTTACGACCACGTAGCAACCGGTGAGCGGGGCGACAACTCTCAATATCCCGGCCTGATCACTGTCCTCTATCCACAGACGGGCGAAGTGACTGCCATCTATCGTATGCCTCAGGCCGAAACCGATTTCTCGGCGTCTGCGTGTGCCGCTTCGCCGAAGGATTTCTTCTTTCTCAGCGCTGACGACCAAGGTTTCCTCAAGGTCATACACTATCTACCCAATTAGTCCGCGGGCGCCAACCGTGCATGATTGCTGAGAAGCGCCGAATCCATGCTGAAGAACTCAATGCGCCAACCCACTAGTCGCAAGTGAGCTCTGCCGTATACTAATCGAGGCTGGGAAAATACTGCGTCAAACCGAGATCGAGCGGGCTGATGCCAGCTACGTCGTAAATCTCCGGAGAACCCGTACGCGAATGATGAAAAGGAAGCTGCTCAATGATGATTCAGTCGCACGGCGATAAGCAGCATGAGGGTCACCTCCATGGTGCCACACGTGCGGCGATTCATCTCGCGCAACTCGTGAAGCACGAATTTGGCGTGCATATGCGATTTGATGCCGTCCCCTACCTTCGGCTAAGCCAGGTATCGAGACACCAGGCAAAGCCGAAGCCAACGCCGGGCAAGTATCCGAACACGTATCCTCCGCCGTCGGTGCCGCAGGGCCCCCAGGCCACCGAACCCTACAAACTGACGGAGCATTACAAGCTCTACAAGTACCTTCAAGACATGCCGATTTGCGTTAAGTCGATGCTTCAGACACCGGCGCACTCGTCAATCGGGCCCAATCCGTTGAACAACATCATTGCGTTTTGCATGCACCATATCGACGGCAAGACATTCGGTGGTCAGTGTGTTCTGAGGCAATTCGGTGCGACAACGATGTACAGCGTCTACATCGGCTATAACCCGAGTGTTGTTCCCGAGTACTTCGAAGAGCTGGCGGATATCCCGGACAATTTGATGCAGGCAAGCATTCTTGGAACCGCAGACGCAGCGGGCCAGATCTACTGTGTTGCTCAGGACTGCATAAAGGTGGCCACACCGCTTCCCGTGCCGGACCTTGACAACGCCATGAAAACAGGGAATCAGGGACAGCCATTAACATTCCTCGACGCCAATCGATGCCTGGGCGGATTTCTCTTCCTTCGTGCACTGGCTGAAGCGATCACGACTAAAAAGCACGTGCTGATCTGGGAGGACGGCGGCTATATCAATCCGATTGTGGATCAGGCGATCGATAAGAAGACGAACACGACGCCGATGAAAGTCTCGGAGTTTCGCGCCAAATACCACATTCCTGCGGATGCCGCGACGGACGCCGCGCTTCCGCAGAATCTGGCTGACGCCATCGCACAAGGCCTCGCGGGAACTGTCGAGCTGACTCGAAACGGTTACGACGCCACCATGTCTCTGTATCAGAATCGCGGCGGCGTGTCGAACGGCGGCTACCTCAACACTCCGTTCTTCTCTATCGCTGCATCGTACGAGAAGATCATGCTCGAGGGTGACAACATTGCTCTTGCCTGCCTCGACGGACTCGACCAGGTTCTGTACGCAGAAAACTGGAGCCTGAGCAAACGCAACGTTGTGGTGTTGGGCGCTCGGGGAAATCTTGGCCGCCGCTTCTGCAGCCATCTTCTGAACATCATGCCGGCCCCCCAGGTAGCCGGCGTAGACATCAAATTAGATTGGCCTGCTCCCGGCCCTCTGGATACGCCGCCATGGCAAACAAAATGGAGCGATCCCGTCCCGGGAATAGACGAGTATCAATCGTACAAAGACATCCCGGCGGATTTCCGGCGCAAGACGGATGTCATCTTCGGCTGGACAGGAGGACCCACCACGGAAATTGGGACTGGCAAGCGCCTGGGTACGTTCGACGGTGATGATCTCTGCGACTGGCTCATCAATGGCTGCTCACAGGTGCTTTTCCTGGCTTCCGGCAGTACCAAGACCAATGAGTTTGAGGACGCTTTGGCCTACCTCTCGAAGTTGCTTCTCCTAGACAAATCGAAGAGGCAAATCGGGAAGGTCAGTGTTCAAGTGGATGTGTACTCCATCCCGGATTCCCTCACAATGGCTGCCGCACAGACATCACATCTGGACCCGATGCTCATCACGCGTGACTTCGGCATTCAGTGGGTCTTCACTTTCCCAAAAGGGGCTGTCCAGGGTTACGACATCAAATGTGTGTTTCTCGTTAATAACACCATGCCCGTGAACTTTATGTTCTACGGCACACCGACGGAAATCATGGATATGACATACGCTCAGGTCACTGCCGTGGCCGGCAAAGTCGGTGGACTCTTCTCGAAGGGCGAGCTCCAGAACGGCATCTACCCCACCGACTACAACCTTTTGGGCACGGCCGACGTGATCGAGACACAGCCCTTGACGATGAATTACAACCCTCCTCCGTCGAACGGCATCCCCGCCACGCCGGTCGCTTAAGATTGGGTCCTCCTCAAGCACCACCCTTCTCTGATCTCCGCTCTATATCGCCCACACGCTCCTCCAGCCCAATGAGCCGTTTCGTTGAAGCCGCCGACCAAAATCTCGTTCGCGCGAAAGCGGCTCTCGAAGCTGACCGCCCATCTGCGGAACTCTTTGAGTAGCGTCGTCTCAATCGACCGTGCCAGCTCGACAATTTCATCGAAACGCTTGTCCACGTGCTCGAAACGCTTGATTAACTCCTGGTCGGTCACAGCCGCACCTAAGCTGCATTATGTCGAACGCCGGAACTTCTTGCAGCCGTAACCCGCCCTCGCCGCCACATCACTCTGAACCAACCTGATGCTCTGCCGGAGGCGCCGTCTCACCGGGCTACAATGATCTGTGTACCCGAGATCAGCCGGTTCTTCGGGATCATCATTCGAATGTTTACCGAACCTGGCTCGCCACTCTGCACGGCTGGCCGGAATACGAACGCGATTTTCGCGAGCTTGCGCGGCAATCGAAGCTTAGACGCCGTCTCTCTCTCTCATGCCGCGGAACGACACGGCCAGCCGGCGACCGCCCCTCAGTTCTCCACCTCGAACACCATCTCCTTTGTCGCCCGCACCCCGCTCGCCGTCACGGCCGTTATCGATAACATGTGCGTCCCGTTGCTCAGCGTCGTCGTATCGACTGAATAACTCCAGCCGACATTCGGACAACCCGGCGCATTGCTGTACACCGCGCAGACATCCGGCCGGCTCTGGGATGTGGGCGCGCCGTGCGGCACGCCGTCGATCGCCACCGAAACACCCGTGACCGCCTCGCTCGTATCGAGCGCCCATCCGGCAAATCCAGTCTTGCCGCTGACGGGCACGCTGGCGAGCGGCGCGTCAATGACCATACGCAGCGGACTCGACCCGGTCAAATTGGCCACCGTGAACGCCATGCTGGCCGTGCTGGTCTGCCCCGCGGACGAGGTCGCCGCCACCTGCATCGTGTGAGCGCCATCTCCCAGGACGGTCGTATCCAACCACAGCGACCAGCCGACATTCGGGCATCCGCCTCGATTCGGAAAAACGGCGCAAACATCGGGCCGGCTGTTTCCATACGCCGCATTCCCAATCAGCACACCGTCCACCGCAACCGCCACCTGCGCGATGCTCGTCAAATCATCTATCGCCCAACCGCCCACGGCCGTCCCGCCGCTGAGCCGATTGTTCTGCGCGTTCGGAGTGTCGATACCCACCCGCATGGGGTTCGCCGTCGTCCAGTTTGCCACTCTGACCGGAGCGCTCGTCGTCGCATGGCTGCCGTCCGCGGACGTCGCCACAATCGCCAGCGAATGAGATCCGTCCGCAAGCTTTGTTGTGTCCAGCAGGAAACTCCATCCTACGTCGGGACACCCGGTCGCGCCTGCATAATTGGCACATACGTCGGGCCGGCTAATCCCATAAGTCGCCGTCCCGGCCGGCACGCCGTCGACATACACCAACACGCCCGTGATCGCCGCACTCTGTTCCAATGCCCAGCCCTTCACGACCGTTCCTCCCATCAAAGCCGCCGACTGAAGACTCGGATTCTCCAGCGTCAGATGCACCGCTCCTGACCCTCCCGCATTCGCAGTTGTGAACTCCGTTTCCGCCGTCGAGTGTTGCCCCCCTGCGCCATACGCCGTAACTCCCAGTGTGTGGGTTCCGTCGGCCAGCATCGTTGTGTCCAGAACGAAATTCCAACCCACATTCGGGCAGCCCTGCGCGTTTGAATAGACGGCGCAAACATCCGGCCGATTGCCGCCGTACGCCGCGTTCCCCCAGAGAACGCCATCCACCGAAACGCTCACTCGGCTAATCGCGGCGTCGTTGTCTACCGCCCAACCGCCGATCGCGGCCTGGCCGCTGAGCGCATTGTCGCCAGCCCGGCAGCCAAGCGATGCTTGGTCATCACAGGGAAGCAACTCCATCGCCCTTGCCAAGCTATCGCGCGGTGCGTTGCCGGGCTGTTGATTAGGAGAGTTGGGCCGCCCAATCGACAGCCGGATGGGATTCGAAGCTGTCTGGTTCGCCACCGTGAACGATGTCGTCGCGGTCGTGCTTTGTCCTTCTATGGTCGTGGCCGTCACCGCCAGCGTATGCGCTCCGTCGCTCAGGTAAGTTGTGTCCAGCCACGCGTTCCAACCCACGTTCGGGCACCCCGGCGCATCCGTATGCACCGCGCAGACATCCGGACGCGATCCCCCGTAGCTCGCGTTCGCCACTGCGATTCCATCCACCGTCACAGACACCTGCGCAATCGCCGCCAGCGAGTCAATCGCCCAGCCTCCCAGGAACACGCCGCCGCTTAAGGCCGCGCTGTTGGAACTTGGCGTATCGATCGTAATCGTCATCGGATCGTTTCCAACAGCCGTCCAGTTTGCAACCGTGAAAGTCGCGCTCAACGCCGCATGCTGTCCACTCGCATCCGTGCTCGTGATCGTCAGAGTATGATTCCCGCTCGACAAGGTGGTCGTGTCCAGCGTGAAGGTCCAGCCTACATTCGGGCATCCCAGCGCCGCGTATGCGCCACACACGTCGTTGCGCATTGTTCCGTACTGCGCCGGCCCGAGATCTACTCCGTCCACCGCTACCGCCAGGCTCGCAATGGAAGATGTTTCGCTCGCCGCCCATCCCGAGAATTCAACCGTTCCCAAAAACGGCTGCGCATTCGGCCCCGGCACGTCGATATCCAGCAGCGTGTCCCCGGCTGGCACCGCAGGCGAGCTTGCAATGCTCGCTGCATAGCTGTTGCTCAGCACGCCATTGACGGTCACGACCACGCTCGCCGCACCGGCCGTCGCATCGTTCGGCAGTTGAAACACAATCTCTCCTGGCCCGGCTGAACTCAGCGGCGCACGTTCTCCATTCACCGTCACGTACGTCTCGCCCAGCACAGGCGTGAAGGTTCCATTGGGTGCAGTCGCCGCCGTGCCCAGGTTCTGGCCTGTGAGAACCGCTACCGTCCCGGCTACCAGCGACCCGTTGGATGCCGATTGCACATTCGCGATCGACGGTTGATTCGCGATCGCCTGATAAGGTGTCGCCGCCACCTGCGCGGACACATAGCTCGATCGCGCTGCGATGAAGGATTGCATCTGTGTTACCGCGCTCTGGAATGCGCCCGCCGGACAAGGTCCGGGAGGGGTGGTGACCAGGCACCTCTTATTGGGATCGTTCTCCGCCGCCGCCGCAATGACGTTGTATTCGCGGTTTACTTCCTGCGTTGCCCATCCGCCGGTTCCTCCAAACATCTGTGCAGCCCTCGCGAGTGTCGCCATGTAAATGCCTTGGTACTGCGGGATATTCATCAGCCGGTTCGCCAGCACATCGCTCGACACATCTAGCAGAATCGGGCGTTGTGCGTTGCCGAACGTATCGTCCTCATCCCAGGGAATGAACGTGTACAGCGTAGAGTTCTGAAACTGATACAGGTAGAAATTATTGATGCCGCTCGAATCGCTTAAGATACCGTCTGAATTCGCCAACGCGTTGTCGATCGCGGCGTACTCCAGATAATACGCTGGGTTCAGATATGGCGAAATCGCCGCAATAAAGTCCGCATCCGAAGAATCGTTGATCGCGTTCACCATGTCCGCGAAGTTCGTCAGATCCGAGCTGTTCTGGTTCGTCTTCAAATCGAGGAACTGTCCGTAGACCGATGGATCGGAGCCCAGGTCATTAAAGTAATAAGGCGCGACGTTTTCCCACTCGTACAGATACCCGCCGTTCTCCCCGAAATCTCGCTGCAGGAAATTTGTATCTTCATGCTCGATGATCGTGAAATACCCGAATAACTGTCCGTTGACATACAACTGTGCTGGCGCTTCACGCGGCGCGGGCAGCCCCATCATCCGGTAGAACTTCATCGTGACCAGCTCGTGCAGGTTCGACGCGTCCTCGTTGTTCGCCTTCAACACGAAAAAATTGATACCGAGAAAATCCTGCGTCTTCTCGTAGTGCGCAATGTTCACGTCCAGATTCGGTTTCACCGGGCTGCGCGTCGCGCCTCCGTGTTGCCTCAGCCCAACGTCCATCACGTTCCCGTTCCAGGAGAACTGCGCGTGATAGTACGTGTTGTCCAGGTAGTTAGCGAGTAGCGTGGTCCAATCGTTTGGGTCGATCGTCAGCGAGATCTGCTGGACTACCGAATCGTCAAAAAACGCGTTCGAGGCGCTCTGGGCGCGCATCCGCGTTGCACACACAGCTAGTACTGCGATCCACAGCCAATAAATTTTTCTGCTCATTGGAACCTGGTCGGACTCCTGTCTTCGCCATTTTTAGTTCCCAACGCCCGAGTGCTTCACTGCGTGTCTCGCCCAAATGCTTCCCACGTTACTACAACGGCGGCTCGCGAGTCCCAAGTAGAGCGCCGCAGAATCCCGCAATCAGCCAAGCCGGATGCTATTCTGATGGCCGATGACGAAGGTCCAGACCACCTTCAAGCTTGCGCACGAGCTCGAGGATCAGGAACTGAAAAGCATCTCGCGCCTGCACGCCGTATACGGAATTCTCGCCGCGCGTGTGCTGCCTTCGAACGAATTGTTTGTCGAATACGACGCCTCGCGCCTGTCGTCCAGCGACGTACGCGGCGCCGTCGAACAGCACGGAATCGCCATCTCATGAAGCCCGCAACTTGGCTGCTCGCCCTCGCCTGCGCCGGCATGATCCTGGCTGCCGAAACAGGTGACTGGCTCTACTATGGTCACGACCCCGGCGGCCAACGCTTCTCCCCTTTGACCGCCATCAACCGCTCCAATGTCAAATCGCTGAAAATTGCCTGGACGTTTCGAACCGGCGACACCTACGCGCCCAAGGATGGGTC
>Ga0210385_10001888_pt1 | contig 12756 bp, 15 predicted proteins | sample IncBWH26OmetaG_FD_160107 | JGI IMG/M metagenome (GOLD analysis project Ga0210385, IMG submission 160107) | Forest soil microbial communities from Barre Woods Harvard Forest LTER site, Petersham, Massachusetts, United States - Inc-BW-H-26-O ... | reverse complement strand
GGCGATTGATAAGATGGTTAACCCGCCACTAGTTGCGGATATGCAGCTTAAGAACCAACCAGCGAATCTTACGCCAGGTGGTATAACCTACGTAAGTGGCTTTGCCGCTGCTGGTCGGCCGGGTCTTGCCTCAGTGTATGAGAGCAAGTTCCCAGTTCAAGATATAACCGCTGATCTCGAAGCTGTGAAGCAGCGGCTGAGTCGGGTATTCTATAATGATATCCTCCGTACTGCTTCTCAGTATGAGACTCGATCAAACGTAACAGCAATAGAATGGGACTTACGTAAGTCGGAATCTATGGTTATGCTTGGCCCAGCTCTCGATCGAATTGACTTCGAAGTCTTAACTCCAATAATTGATCGCGTCTTCGCTATAGCCAACCGAGCTGGAATCCTCCCGCCAGCACCACCCGAGATTCAGGGTATGCCACTTAATATTGAATACGTCTCAGTCTTAAGTCAAGCTCAGAAGGCTGCCGCAGCCGCAGGCATAGAGCGTATACTCCAGCTCGCAGGCAACTTGGCTGGTGTAGACCCAACAGTTATGGATAATATCGATATAGACTTCTCCATGGAAGAGATGTCAGACCTACTAGGGAATAACCCTAAGATGATACGCTCACAGCAAGCTTTACAGGCAATTCGGCAGCAGCGTGCTCAATCTCAGCAGCAAGCTCAGCAAGCTCAGATCGCTCAGCAGCTATCTCAAGGAGCAAGGAATCTATCCCAGACCGATGTTGGTGGTGGGCAAAATGCCTTACAGGCGATGCTTGGGCAGCAAGGCACACCAGGTGGAGCTGGATAATGTACGATGCCTCCAACCGAAAAGATATCCGCAAGGCTGAGAAGGCTGCGCTACGTGCTGAACATGAGCGAATAGAATGGCTTCAGGTCGCGTTAAGCTCAATCGGTGGGCGAAGTTGGTTTCACAATATCCTCTGTGCCTGTCACCTATTCTCCGACCCATTTACAGGAGATGCTCTTCGAGAAGCTTACCTTAAGGGAGAACGTAATATCGGGCTGCGTCTCTTCGCTGATATCGTCGCTCACTGCCCCGATCAATACTTACTTATGGTAAAGGAAGCCAATGCCCGAGACACAACCCTTAGCCAACGATCCAGCGAGTCGGACCCAGGAGGGGACGATACTGGATCAATCCCATACGAATACGGAGACGACGACTAATGCCAATCCTAACACTCCCGCCGAACCTAAACCAGCCCCAGCCGAATACACTCCTTTCACCGCACCGGAGGGCTCAAGCCTCGACCCCAAAGCCATCGAAGGTGCCACCGCCCTCTTCAGAGAATTTGGCCTCGATCAGTCTCAAGCCCAAAAGCTAATAGATTGGGGGGCGAGTCGGGAGAAGGAAACTGCTGGTAAGAGCGCTGAAGTCTATAACCAGATGAGAACCGATTGGCGGTCTCAAGTCGAGGCTCACCCGACGTTAGGTGGAGCTAAGCTCGATGAAACTAGAGCCGAGATCGGTAAGGCGATTGCGACTCTACCGCCGAAGCTTCAGACAGCGTTTAAGGACGCTATGAACTTAACTGGAGCCGGAGACCATCCAGCGGTCGTAGAGGCTTTCTACACTCTCGCTAAAAGCGTGAATGAAGGTCAGCATGTAGCTGGGGCAGGTCCTAGCGAAGCTGGCCAAGTTAAACCTGGAACATCTGTGAGGCCTAGCCCTGCACAGTCTATGTTTCCGAACCTGCCGACTATGGCACACTAACTCTAAACTAGAATGCCTGATTGTGGCCCCGTTGTGGGTAGAACAGCTTAGCTCAGACACACTCAAGCCGAAGGCTAACCTCAACCTAAGGACACAACCATGGCAAACCCTGTAATTGTTGGTGCGACAGCACTAACCTACGCCGATTGGGCGAAGCGGATGGACGACGGATATCACGTCGCTACCATCATCGAGCTTCTATCCCAGACAAATGAAATCCTTGATGACATGATGGTCATGGAGGGGAACTTACCGACTGGACATAAGACTACCGTTCGAACCGGCCTACCTCAGGCGACGTGGCGATTACTAAACACTGGCGTTCCTAATGCCAAGAGCACGACTGCACAGATCGTTGATACTTGCGGTAACCTTGAAACTTACTCAGTGATCGATAAAGATATCGCTGACCTTAATGGCAATACTGCTGAGTTCAGACTTAGTGAGGTTAAGGCCTTTCTAGAAGGTATGTCTCAGCAGGTTGCCTCGCATATAATCTACGGTAACCAGTTCGTCAACCCTGAGCGCTTTACTGGCACAGCCCCTCGTTATGCCACTAAAAATACTGCTAACTCCCAAACGGCGAATAATGTTCTAGATGGTGGTGGAACCTCAAGTACTAATACCTCGATCTGGATCATGACTTGGGGTAATGATACTCTTCACGCAACCTTTCCAAAGGGTAAGATAACCGGTCTTCAGCACCGTGATATGGGCGAGTGGCCTGTTCTGGACTCTGCTGGCAATACTTATCAAGCCTATCGTGACCACTTTAAGTGGGAGATAGGGCTAGTCCTCCGTGACTGGCGTTATCAAGCGCGTATAGCGAATATCGACGTGACCCAGCTTACTGGCGTCTCAGCCGCGAACTTAATTAACCTCCTTGTTCGTGGGCTGTATCGCCTCCCAACTGCCCCAGCTAACGCCACCGCAATTCAAACCTCAGATACGCCAGAGGTTCGAGCGAATATGGGCAGGGTCGTGATCTACTGCAACCGTGTTGTCCGTACCTACCTCGATCTCCAAGCTATGAATAAGACTAACGTCTTACTCAGGCTTGAGGAATTCGACGGCAAGGTCGTCACTACCTTCCGTGGTATCCCGGTACGTACTTGCGACGCGATCCTTAGCAATGAAGCACAGGTCGTCTAACCTAGGAGAACTACTATGATTCTTGACGGACTACTTACCTTCTCAGGTACTTCAAATGGTGCGACCGGTGCTCCAGCTGATGGCCTTCAAACCGATGCGCCGACGACTGGTACTCAGGTTGCCTCTAATATCGTCGATCTTGGTCTCGTAGGTCTACCTCCCTTCGCTTCTGGCGCCGGTGCTAGAGACATTGGAGTTGGAGACGATCCACAACTTAAGCTAAGTGCCATAGTCACTACGGCCTTTGCCTCTGGGACTAGTCTTCAGCTTGAATTAGATGGGGCACCGGATAATGGCGTAGGTGCTCCAGGTGCTTACACTGCAATGTGGCACTCTGAAGTCTTCCTTGAGGCAGCCTTAATCCAAGGTGCACAGCTGGCTAACGTTCCTGTCCCTCGTGTTCTCTTCGAACAAGTCCTACCTCGGTTTCTGCGTCTACGATATATAAATGTCGGTACCCATACTGTCGGAGATATCGAAGCCCAGATCGTGATCGATCGTATCGATCAAATCATTGGTGCGACTGGTGCAATGTCTGGCTACCCTGCTGGTATTGTTGTTCCGAACTAACTCTGGAGGTAGGTTATGAAGAGAACATTAGCTTTAGTTCTAGGCCTTGTTCTAGGTTGGTCGGTTTGGGCTCAACCCGTAGTCCAGAATACAATTACAGGTAATGAAGTCTGGCCAGCTGCCCAAGGCCCTGGTGGCTCAAGTACGTGGCTTGGGATAGATACAGTCCGTAATGGAGAGTCGCTAAATCTAAAGTCTGGCTCTGGTGCTGCCACCTCAACAGCTACGGGCGGTATGCTATTTTGGGTTGGTACCGCTCCAACTACTTGGACTATTACTCTACCGTCACCTGCGTATGGTGGTGAGATAGTAGCTTTAGACACTGATACAACTCTAACGACTCTAGTCACTGTGAACGCCGGTGCAGGTCAAACTCTCCACACAACTTATAATAGTCAAACTCTCACAGTAGGCGTCCCAATAGTCTTTCAGTATAAGAACTCGGTCACTACCTGGTTTAGAATTCAATAGGAGATATAATATGGCTAGATGGAAGTTAACTGCCCCACACTACCTTAATATCGAAGGTACGAAGTGGGAATATCAAGAAGTCTCACGTACCACTGGAAAGACTATACGTATACAGGTTCCTGTCCCAACCCTTCTAGACCCGCGTGATCAAGCCGATTTTACGCATAAGTGGGGGCAACAGTCACAGCCTGGAGTACATTCAGATATTGAGGGTGAGATCATAGTTAGTCGTGGGCCTAGTATCGATTCAAAGGATATCATATTTATTGGTGATCCAACACCGGATATGATCCCGATCGACGACGAGGCTAAAGCTATCTCAGCTTCATTTACCGAGCACTGGAGATATAAACCAGAGACAGAAGCCCCAGGTATGTTCTCGCAAAGTCTCGTAGATCAATTCCATCTAGCTATGGCCGATGCCTCGACTAAACCGGCTCGGATAGAGGGTCTTGATCTACTTGTGGCTGCTATGGCCGATGTCGTGAAGTCTAATCAAGAACTGACTAAGTCCTTCGTTCGGAGGGTTTAATGCCAACTAATACCATCGTCGGTTCTCCAGGTGCAATCGGTGGTGCTAGTGGAGGCTTCACGATAGCGTTTAATAATATCTCGACCGTGCCTCAGCTAGTTGCACCTGGCGATGCTCAGCGTATATCTATCACATTCCATAATCCTGGTAACGCCGATATCTTCGTTGCGCCGACAGTAACACAAGGCTCTGGCTCAGATGTTCCACTAACCCCAAGTACCGTCGCCCTTGGTGGCTGCTGGAGAGTTTTCGGTAATGGCGGTACACTTCAATTCGATGGGGAATGCCAGAAGCCTTGGCAAGCTTTTAGTGCCTCTGGGACTGGCAATCCTCTAACTGTGAGGGAGAGTAGATTATAATGCCTAGTAAGTCGCAGAAGCAGGCTAGGACTATGGCCGCCGCAGCTCACAGTCCTAGCTTCGCTAAGAAAGTCGGTATCCCGCAGAAAGTAGCTAAGGATTTCAACAGAGCCGACACTGGTACTAAGCGCCTATCGAACGCTATAAAAAAGAGATGAAGAGACTTATACTAGCTCTAGCTCTAGCTCTATGTCCTAGCTTAGGTTGGGCACAGAATAAGACGTGCCCGACTCGACCGGCTGGGGATAGTACTAATGCCTGTGCCAGCACGGCATTCGTTACCACGAGTGTAGCAGCTAACTTTGCCTCGCCGCCACCACTTGGTAACTCAACTCCTAACACAGTCGCTGCTACGACTCTTTCAGCTACTGGTGCTGTATCAGGTACTGGCTTCACCGCATTATTTGCTAGCCCGCCGCCTATAGGTATTACAACTCCTAGCTCTGGTGCCTTCACTACCTTATCCACGACCGGACTAGGTACTCTAGCATCAGAAACAGTGTCAGGGCTATTTACAATAGGCGGATTCGTTCGAGCAACAAACGAGACGAGTACAACTATCTTTATTGGCCCGACGGACTATCTAGGAGTAAGTGAGTTCTCAGGCGGAAAGTATGGTTATGGTGCCAGTGCAACTACTCTTCTTGAGGGCAATACGCAAATCCCGTTCACTACAGCGGTAAGGACACGAAACCTAGTTGCGGATGGGTTTGGAGCTATTATTTGGTGTTTTAACGATTTAGCTGGATCGAAGCATTGTTGGGCTCAATACGACGAGGCACGGAGATACGTTGGAGCTGGTCCAACAGAGAATGGAGAGTGGGATACAACTGAGTTTGGAACTAGCACCGACTTCGATCCCTATAGCTTAAGGTTTGGTAATCTTGCATACTCAGCTGGGCTACGTCTTGGCTCGGGCGGTGGATGTACAGCAGCTACACCATGCTTCGACGCAATCCTAGGGACGTATACTGCGATCGCTCAACCAGCTAGTGTAGCGATAAATATCTTGAATGTTGGATCGACGTATAGAACTGGTATAAGCTTCGATACTGCTGCTATAAACGGAGTCGATGGTAAAACCTTAGGCCAATTCGGTCCTGCTATGAAAATGGCAGTGGGTCAAACACTTGACTGGCAGTCGTGTACAAATATAACATCTTTTCCGGTGAACTGTGCGGTTAATAACGTAACAGCTCGTATAACAGCACAACAAGGTACAGCCGCAGTCTTAAGCAAGCTCATCTTCGTCGATAACGGAATCCAAATCCAGAACGCAGCCGGTGCTTCGCAATTATCAGTTAATACATCGACAGGTCTAGTCGCAGCGGCTGGCCTAGTCGATGCTTCGGCTGGTGGCCTCAAGGCGCCGGCCATAGCTAATGGGACTGTTGCAACAGTCCTCGGCTCTCTTGGGCCAGTAGGCTCTCACACAACCGTGCAAGAGTGGTTACAGGTACAAGGAACAGGTGGAGTAATAAGGTATGTCCCAGGGTTTTAAATATATCCCGATATTAGCTACCGTCTGGCTTACCCCAGCATTAGCTACTGACTTTTCTCAAGTCCTAAAGATGGTAGATGGCACACCAGTCGATGATTGTGCACACTTCTCAATCGAATCTAATAAGTGCGATAAGATTGTGCCTCTGACGCTCGGCCGGTTCATAGCCGTGGTCCTAAGCCAACCAAGCCACATGCCAGTTGCCGATGACGTCTTGGCTAGGCGTCTTGCATCTAAAGTAGTCGATGCTAAGGAGATCGAGCTAACCCCGGATGAAATCATTCGAATCAAGACAAGAATGTCGGAGATGACGTATAACCCTATAATAAAGGGCGAAGCTATAGAGGCTATTGATCCAGCGGGTACTAAGTAATGGCTGAGGATGTAGACTATCAGAAAGTTATCCACGAGGATATAAAGCAGCTCCGGCAGCTTGTGTCTAGAGTCGTCAACTATATAATAGACGCTGAAAGTGAGGTCCCAGAGAAAATGCGTCGGTTCGTTATGTATATGCACGATATGCATGACGTTAAGAACTTGTATGATGAACACGGGATACCAGTCCCAGAATATGTTATGAGGGAAGTTGAGCGGTGTGACGACCGCCTACGGCAGCTTCTAGTCGAGATGCATACCGATGGCGGTGCCTTCGAGAAGGTCCGACGGGATATGGCTAAGGACACAAGTAACCGTTGGGATCACACTCGGCGGATTGAAGGTCCAAAAGGAGAAGTAGAATGAAGCAAGGACAAGCAAGTTCAAGTGGTATGGGAGCTACTAAGGTTGAGCCTAGACCTCGTGCTGTATGCCCGGAGGCTGTAGCTAATATCGGCCTACAGCAAATTACCTATAAGAAAATCCCAATGTATGAAGGTCGTGGGCTTAAAGCGCCGATGGCTGGAGAGGAAGTTCACCACTGCGGTAGCCAAGGGAGGCACTGATGGAAGACTGGTATAAGATGCGGATGTTACTAGATATAATTCATATGGCAGCGTCTGCTGGGCCAGCATATGGCTGGATAGTTACTGCGGCTAATGTTGAGTTGCAAAAGATGAATAAGACTGAGCCTGAGCCAGAGCCTAAGGAAGAGAAGAATATCGCTGGCCCTGGTTATAAAGAGCCTGAGCCTGAACTAAATAATGGTATGCGACGGGGCATATCCGGGCCTCCCTCTAACTTTGAACTGGAGACCGAACGTGGTTAAGGGTAGTATAACTGAAGCTAAACCTCTCTCCTACGACCCACCAAAAGGTCCGCAGTACCAGATGCACGAGCGTCCAGGTCTCGGTGGAGGTATTAATCACGGTAATGGTTCTATGCCCTCAGGTAAGGAGACTGGAAAGCCTGGGATTGAACATACCAATCATGGCTGTTGTGGCTCTCAAGGAAGGTACTGAACATGATAACTCCGACAATCGGTAGGAAGATTTGGTTTCATCCAGCGATTAACTTCGACGGTGCATGTAGCGATCCAAGTCAACCACTAGACGCGTCTATCGCATATGTGCATTCACCTACGTTAATCAATATTAGCTTCGCTGATCAAAATGGTAAGATGTATAACGCTACGTCTGTACGACTTTGGGATGGAGAAGGTCAGCCACCAAGTAGCTACTACTGTGAGTGGATGCCATATCAAGTTAATCAGGCTAAAGCGCGGTAAGATATGACTCAGATCGTAGATATAGTTAACCGTGCTCTCCAAGTTCCGGGGACTCGTGTGACTGTGTCTGCGGCTGAACTTGCTGCTAATAATACTAACGAAGCGCAGCAGATTAACCTCCAGCTAAACGTGACACGGCGCCAGCTCCTTCGTATGGCGCCGTGGAACTTTGCATTTAAGACAGCAAATCTAGTTTATATCACTTCTAGCCCTGGTACACCCGAGAACACTTCAGCCCAAACCACGCTCTGGCAACCAGGCCAACCCGCTCCACCTTGGGCTTATGAGTATCAGTATCCTGTGGATTGTGTTAGGGCCTGTACGTTAATACCAGCAACCCAGACTGGCTTTGCTGGTGGTATTCCAATCACAACCGCAGTGACAGGCGGTGCCGCAGCGTTCTGGCAAGGCCCTCCGGTCAAGTTCAAAGTCTCCAACGATACATTTGAACCAGTAACGACAGCGGCGGTCGCTTTTGGTGGGGTAGGCCACGCCGTTGGGGATATTATAACTCTAGCTTCAGTACCTAATACCTCGCCGCCTATCGGGGCCCCAGCTCAACTACTCGTGACTTCAATCGATGGAGGCGGAGCTATTACCGGCGTTAGTGTCGTGAATGTCGTACCAGGTTCAGACGAAGTTATCGGCGGTAGTTACTTCGAAGCTCAAATCAATCCAGTAGCGCAGGGCTCAACAGACGGTCTTGGCTCTGGCGCCACTTTCAACCTCACCTTCGGCCCACCTGTTCCACAGCGTGTGATCTTAACTAACCAAGAATTTGCGACTATGTCCTACGTTCAGGATATAACCGATCCTAATATCATGGACGACGCTTTCCAAGATGCCTGGGCTAAGGTTCTCGGGGCTTCAATTACAATCCCGTTAACTGGCGATAAGAAACTTGCAAATCTCGCTATCGGTGCTGCTAATTCTATCATCGAACGTGCCCGTGTTATGGACGGAGTTGAGGGCCTCACTATAAACGACGTAACTCCAGACTGGATACGTATACGGGGCGTAGACTTCCCTGAGCCATACTCTGGACCATATACTGGCTTTGATTGGGGTGGAATGTGGCCGATATTCGGGTAGGAGCGTAGCTTGAGTGACATAGCAGTCCAAGCCTCCTTTAACTCTGGTGAATGGGCTCCAGCTCTATACGGCCGTGTCGATATCCAGAAGTATCGCTCTGGTGCAGCGAAGCTCCAGAATTTCTTCGTAGATTATCGAGGTGGGGCTAGCTCAAGACCTGGTACAGCTTATATCAACCAAGCCTATAAATCCTCAACAGCCATACGGCTAATCCGCTTCCAGGCTAGCTTTAGCGTCGGCTATATCCTTGAGTTTGGCGATTTCTATATCCGCTTCTACTTCCAAGGTAAGGCTGTACTTGAGAATGGCTTCGCTATTACTGGAGCCACTCAAGCCAACCCTTGCGTGATAACAGTCCCAGGGCATAACTATAACATCGGAGACTGGATATTTATCTCTGGCGTCGGAGGTATGACTCCTCTCGATGGCTTGTTCTTCTCAGTTCGAGCTATTGCTGGCTCAGCCGTGACACTCGGTGATCTAAATGGTAACCCTATTAACTCTATCGGCTTCCCCGCATATACCAGTGGTGGACTAGCCCAACGAGACTATACTATACCAAGTCCATTCGCCGCAGCTGACCTAGCGTTAGTTAAATTCGCTGTCTCAACAGATATTATGGTACTAACGCATCCAAGCTATCAAACGCAGATACTAACTCTAAACTCGGCTACAAATTGGACGATAGCTCCACTAACCGTCGGCTCAACAGCTCAAATCCCAACCGGCCTAGTCGCGGCTACAACCGCAGGGGCAGGCTCAGCTCACTTCTCCTATGGTGTAACCTCTATAGATGGTAACGGTCAAGAATCTAATATGTCGGCACCTGTCGATCTTATTAGCAATATTAGGACTGTCCTAGGTTCTAACTCCGTAACCTGGAACCCAGCACCTGGGTCTGTGGCTTATAATGTTTATGAAGCTGAGATAAGTCTATTTGGCGTAGTTCCATCTAATGTTCAATACGGCTTCGTCGGTACACTTCAAGGTACTAAGTTCATCGACACTAATATAGGCCCTAACTTCAGCCTTAGCCCACCTATTGCACAAAGCCCATTCCTCGGCTCAGGTATTGCCTCAGTCGTAGTAACAGCTCCTGGAACTTATACCACCGTCCCTAGTGTCGTCTTCGGCGGTAGCCCTGTCATATCCGCTGCGGCCTCGGCTACCTTAGTTGCGCAAAGCGCCGTAGTTTCAAATGGAGGTCTTGGCTATGTTGTGGGCGATTGGATACAGTTCGCTAATGGTCTTAGAGTTATCGTCGCTAGCGTTGGCTTGGGTGGAGTTACCGGCCTACGTCCTTTAACCTTCCCGGGTTCGAACGCTGGAGCTATAACCTCTGGTTCAACACCAACTAATCCTCTATCCCAGGTGGCAACCTCAGGCTCTGGCTCCGGTTGTACTATAAATGCGACTTGGGGAGTTGGGTTCGTAACACCAACCCTAACCGGCCAGGGCTATACTTCGGCTCCATCGGTTACGTTTAGTCCAGCAGGCGCCACAGCGACCGCACTACTTGCGCCTCCAACCTTAACTAACCCATCAGTCTGTGGGTTCTTCCAAGAGCGCCTTATTCTAGCAGCACCAACCTCAAGGCCAGAAACCTTCTTCTGCTCTAAGCCAGGGTCATACTTTAACTTCGATATCTCACTACCAGCTAATGCTTTAGATTCTATTACTGGTACAATCGTCTCGGGTGAACTAAATACCATCCAGTCTATAGTCCCAAGCTCTGCCGGTATGCTTATGCTCACCGATAAAGCTTCTTGGCTTGTTAATGGAGGTTCTAGTGGTTCAGCAATCTCCCCTAGTGCTATCGTCGCCAACGCTCAAAGCTTCATCGGAGCTAATCACGTACCACCGATCGTGGCTAACTATGATGTACTTTACGTCCAATCCAAAGGAGCCGGGATTAGAGACTTGGCTTTCAATATTTACTTTAGTGTCTTTACCGGTACAGATATCTCTATACTGTCATCCCACTTATTCTATGGATTCCAGATTTCGGAGTGGGCCTGGGCTGAATCCCCATTCTACACAGTCTGGGCAGTTAGAGACGATGGGCAGATGTTAAGCTTGACCTATCTTAAGGAACAAGAATTTATCGGCTGGGCTCATCATACTACTCAGGGTGACTTTGAATCGGTTGCGACTGTAACTGAGGCTACTAGTACTATTCCGAATGTAGATGCAGTTTATGTAGTTGTAGAGAGAACTATAAATGGAAACACAGTTAAATATATCGAACGTTTTACTGAGAGAGTATTTCCAAATATTGACGCCATGGGGTGGTGTGTGGATGCAGGAATATCCTATAGCGGCGCCGCTGCTACAACTTTCAGTGGAGCACAACATCTTGCTGGACTCACGGTTACTGGAGTGGCCAATGGAGTCCCCATACCTCCCTTCGTCATGCCGCTTTCAGGTACTTTTACGCTAGGTTCGCCTGTTTCCGATGTAATTGTGGGTCTTGGCTTTAATTGTGACCTTCAAACTCTTCCGTTGGATGTTGGCGACCCTTCGATTCAAGGAAAAGTCAAGAAAATACCTCACGCCGATATTCGAGTTAACCAAACACTTGGATTACAGATTGGCCCCGACTTCGATCATCTCCAACCGATGAAGGACTTAGTCATTGGCAATGTCAGTTCTATGTTAACTGGACAAGAGTCACAGGTAGTAAGTGGCTTATATTCTGGTGATACTCGAACATTTTTTGGCTCAGCCTATACAGTCCCTGGGCAATATTGTCTTCGGCAGAGCCAACCTGTTCCAGCCTCAATCCTAGGAGTTTTCCCGGCTCTGGTTCAAGGGGACGATAGATGAATGGGCAAGTCTACTCTGCCACTCCAGAGCAAGTAGTGCAGTGGATCGATCCTGAAGCGACACCTTGGATTGAGGCCTCACGTCCTCTACTAGTTGGAATATATAAAGGTGAGTGTGGTTGTATTCTAGGTACAATCCCAGCTTCAATCCTAGGTGATAGTGCCTACCTCTGGCTCTGGACACCGCCAGTCGTTCCAAAGATCGCCTTCGGCCGCCATGCAAAGCAGGTAATACCTAAGCTTCTTACACTATATTCAGAGTTGATTTGCAATTGCTTCAACCCAGACTCTGCAAGGTGGCTACGCTCACTAGGAGCAATAGATATTGGCCCTAACTTACTTGTCTTCCGGAGGAAGTAATGGCTAGCCCACTTACCGCTGGAGTTGCCGGTGTAGGGATGCTTTCCTCTGTGATCGGTGCTTTTACTCAAGTGGGTGGCGCTGAAGCCGCAGGCCAAGCTCAGCAACAAACCGATCGCTATCTTAGTCAGCAGGCTCTATATAATTCTCAAGTTGCAGCACATAATGTAGCCTTAGCTCGGGAGCAAGGCGAAGCTACCACTCAGAACTATGGCCTTGGGGCTAGTGCTAGGCTAGGGCAGATCAAAGCTACCCAGGCTTCAAGTGGTCTCGATATAAACTCTGGCTCAGCTCTCCAAGTTCAGAAGAGCCAACAACTCGTTTCTAATATAGACATGGACCGCATTCGCTCAAACGCTGCTAAAACTGCTTATAACTTCAATGTAGAATCGGTGCAGGATAGGAATCAAGCTCAACTCTATACTATGGCCGGAGCCAACGCCGCACAGGCGGGACAAATCAGTGCACAGGCTAGCCTTATATCCGGGGCTGGGTCTGT
>Ga0210385_10001887_pt1 | contig 12762 bp, 9 predicted proteins | sample IncBWH26OmetaG_FD_160107 | JGI IMG/M metagenome (GOLD analysis project Ga0210385, IMG submission 160107) | Forest soil microbial communities from Barre Woods Harvard Forest LTER site, Petersham, Massachusetts, United States - Inc-BW-H-26-O ... | reverse complement strand
CCCGGGGATCGCATCGTGGCCATTGACGGCGCGGCCACCAACGACTTTTCCGACATCGTCAAGGGGATCGCCGGGTCGGCCGGCAGGACCATCACCGTGCAGTTCCGGCGCGCCGGTGCCCTGCACACGGTGCAGGTGCCCGTCACGGCGAAACCGGATGGAACGGGCCACATGGTCGGACGCATCGGGGTGGCCGGACCCACCACGGTGAAACTGCCGCCGGACATGGTCGTTCACCGCGACCTGTCTGCCGGCGCCGCGCTGGCCACCGCCTTTGGTGATGCGTGGAATCTCACGGCCACCCAGGGCAAGCTGCTGTGGCGCATGGTGCTGGGCCAGGTGTCGGTGAAGAACCTCAATGGTCCGTTGAGCATTGCTCAATATGCCGGCGAATCCGCGCAGGCAGGGCCTGAGACCTTCATCGGATTTCTGGTGCTGATCTCTCTGGCCCTGGCGCTGTTCAACCTGTTGCCCATCCCGCTGCTGGATGGCGGCCAGATCGTGTTCCAGGCGGCCGAATGGATCAAGGGCAAGCCCTTGAGTGAGCGCACCCAGATCTTCGGTCAGCAGGTCGGCATCGCCTTGCTGGTGCTGCTGCTGGGTATCGCGCTGTTCAATGATGTCTCGCGTCAGTTCGGCTGACGCGAGACTTCCAGGCTGCTACTCGACGCTGTAGCCGCGGCCCTGCAGGCAGGCGGCCATGGCGCGATAGTAATCCGCGCTTTTGCCGTTGAACTGATCCGGTGGCACATTGCCGCCGGTGGCCGTCGGATCAAAGCCGGTCTGACTGGTCGACCAGGTGTGACACTCGTATTTGTCCTTGGCCTGCTGATCCTCTTTCTGGCCATTGCGCGGGTAGATGAACAGCTGCGTGGTGGTGGGCGGCGCCGGCGGTGCCGCGTCCGGTGCGGCATTCACGGCGTCATTGGGCGGATCCACCACTTCATAGCCGTTGTTGGCCGCGTTCCAGGTGTAGTAGGTGTCGTTGGCGTAGTAGTACGGCACGCCGCCAAACCACACGGTGGAATAGAAGGGCGGCAGCACCGGGATGAACAGGCCCACTGGCGCCCCGACCACCACGTACACGCCCCCGCGCGGCGCATACCAGACGCCGCCGGAATAGAAGTAGCGGTTGGGACCGCGGTTGAAGACCAGCCGATCGCGCGGCAGGTCGTGCACCGAATAGCCGCGATCGAAATAGGCATGGTTATGCGCGAAGCGCGCGTCCATGTGCTGGTGCGGACCGGGCGCCGGGCCGCGTTCGGGACCGCGGCCATCAAAGCGCTGATCGGCGCTGGCGAGGCCCACAGCGAGCGCGGCCGCCAGACCCAGCGTGCTCAACACGGCCGTACGGATACAGGTATTGGTGCGCATCATCGTTTGATCCCTAAATTATTGGATGCTGTAGCCGCGGCCTTCCAGACAGGCGCCCAGCGCCCGACGGTAGTCCGATGCCTTGCGTTCGATCTGCGCGGCCTGCGCCTGGGTGTGAGCCTTGGCGGTCGCGTCGGCCGCCGCCTGCGCATTCGCATCCGCACTGGCTTCGGCGCCGGCGCCGACGGCACCGCCCAGCAGCGCGCCCAGCAGCAGCCCGGCACCGGCATTGCGTGGGCTTGAAACGGCCGCGCCCAGGATGCCGCCCGTAATGGCGCCCGCGGCGACGCCGCTTCCCGGCGGCACTCCGGCGACCACCTGCACTCGCTCATGGGGCGGCACATTCGGCGCGCTGGGATTGAATCCGGTCTGCTGCGTCGCCCAGGTGGAGCATTCGTAGCGGTCGCGATCCTGTTGCTGCGGGGTTTGACCCTGCTGCGGATAGGCGTACACGGTGACATTCGGCGGCGGCGGGGGCGGCGCCAGATCACGCGGCGGAGGCGCCACGACGCAGGCCGAGAGCACCACGGCGGTGGCGGCCGCGGCCAGCAGGCGGGAGTGACGGACGACAGATCCTGTAAGCATCATGATTCGTTTCCAGTGAGCCTTTGACTTGAATACGCAAAACGCGGCACGGCGTGCCGCCGTTGACGTGAGGTCGACGGTTGGACTGCGCTGCGGTACCGGTGTTCCCGCCCAGGGGGCGCCGGTAGGGCAACACGGCCTTGATCCCAATTATATAAAAACATCATAACCTATTGATTCAACATATGACTTATATGCTCATACCCAACAAGTCTTACAACTGCAGCGCGACCGCACCTCACCCTATAAGCGCCTGTGTACACTTCGGGCCCCCGCTTGTAACTAGCGCAAATACACAATTGAATGTCAGACGATCTGTTACTGGACGCATTGATCGCGGCGGCGCTTGAAGCAGGGCAGGCCGCCAACCGAATCTACGCGGGGGCCTTTGCAGTCCAGACCAAGGCGGATGATTCACCGGTCACGGTCGCGGACCATGTCGCGGAGCAAATCATTCTGCGGCAGCTGCAACGCCACGCACCCGCCATCCCGGTGGTGGCCGAGGAACAGGTGGCCGCGGGTCATGTGCCGCAAGTCGGCGCTGAGTTCTTTCTCGTCGACCCGCTGGATGGCACCAAGGAGTTCGTTCACAAGCGCGGTGATTTCACCGTCAACATCGCCTTGGTCCGCGCCGCGACACCGATCCTGGGTGTGGTCTATGCGCCGGCCAGCGGCCAGCTCTTTGCCGCCAATGTCGCCACCGCCCGCGCGCTGCGTGCGACCCTTGATCCGCACCACCCGGTCGCGACGGGGTTCGCGCCCATCCGGGTGCGCGCCCGACCGCAGGCAGGCATCATCGCGGTGGCCTCCCGCTCGCACCGCACCGCCGAAACCGACGCCTATCTGGCCCACTACACGGTGTCGGACCTGAAGTCGGTGGGATCATCGCTCAAATTCTGCCTGGTCGCCGCGGGGGAGGCTGACCTGTATCCGCGCCTGGGTCCGACCATGGAGTGGGATACGGCCGCGGGTCATGCGGTACTGGTGGCCGCCGGCGGCCAGGTGCTCGGCCCGGACCTGCAACCCCTGCGTTACGGCAAGCCGCAGTTTCGCAATCCCTGGTTCGTGGCCAGCGGCGCCTTCGTGCCGCATGCGCTGGCGGCATGAGCGTCGCACACGCACTCTCGGCGCACCTCAAGCGCCTGGAAGCCGAATCCATCGGCATCATGCGCGAAGTGGCGGCCGAATTCGCCAATCCGGTGATGCTGTATTCGATCGGCAAGGATTCAGGGGTGATGCTGCATCTGGCGCTGAAGGCCTTCTTCCCCTCCAAGCCGCCGTTCCCGCTGCTGCACGTGGACACCGGCTGGAAGTTCCGCGACATGATCCGCCACCGCGACATGATCGTGGCGCGCTATGGCTTCAAACTTCTGACCTACACCAACCAGGACGGCGTGGCGCGCGGCATCAACCCGATCCGTTCCGGCTCCCAGGTGCACACCCAGATCATGAAAACCGAGGCCCTGAAGCAGGCCCTGGACCAGTACGGCTTCGATGCCGCGTTCGGCGGCGCGCGCCGCGACGAGGAAAAAAGCCGCGCCAAGGAGCGCATTTTCTCGGTGCGTTCCGCCGGCCACACCTGGGAGCCGCGCAACCAGCGTCCCGAACTGTGGCAGCTGTATAACACCCGCCTCACCAAGGGCGAGACCATCCGCGTCTTTCCGCTGTCCAACTGGACCGAGCTTGATGTGTGGCAGTACACGCGCGCCCAGGACATCCCGGTGGTGCCGCTGTACTTCGCCGCGCCGCGCCCGGTGGTCACGCGCGATGGCCTGCTGATCATGCGCGACGATGAGCGCATGCCGCTGCTGCCCGGGGAGCAGGAGCAACTGCGCAGCGTGCGATTTCGTTCCCTGGGCGACTATCCGTTGTCGGCGGCCATCGAAAGTTCGGCTGCGACCCTGGATGCCATCATCGATGAAATGGTCAGTGCCCGGACTTCCGAGCGCTCCGGACGCCTCATAGACAGTGACGAGGCGGCCTCGATGGAACGCAAGAAGCGCGAAGGATACTTCTGATGGAGAAGAGCCTGTTGCGCTTCCTGACCTGCGGGTCGGTGGATGACGGCAAGTCCACGCTCATCGGCCGGCTGCTGTTCGACTCCAAGCTGATTCTCGAGGATCAGCTGGCGACCCTGGCGCGCGACAGCCGCAAGCACGGCACCACCGGCGAGGACATCGATCTGGCGCTGCTGGTGGATGGGCTGGAGGCCGAGCGCGAGCAGGGCATCACCATCGATGTGGCCTATCGGTTCTTCAGCACGCCACGCCGTTCGTTCATCGTCGCCGACACACCCGGACACGAGCAGTACACGCGCAACATGGCGACCGGGGCCTCCAATAGCGACGCTGCGGTCATCCTCATCGATGCCCGCAAGGGGGTGCTGACGCAGACGCGCCGCCACAGTTACATCTGTTCGCTGCTGGGCATCCGCCATGTCGCCGTCGCCATCAACAAGATCGATCTGGTGGATTACTCCGCGGAGGCCTTTCACCACATCGTCGGGGACTACCTGGGTTTCGCCAAGTCGCTGAACTTTGCCTCAGTCACTGCCGTGCCCGTGTCGGCGCGCTTCGGCGACAATGTGACGACGCGCTCGAGCAGACTGCATTGGTTTGCCGGTCCGACATTGCTGGAATACCTGGAGGCTTTGGACGCGCAGGCCGCACAGCTGGAAAAGCCCTTCCGCTTCCCGGTGCAGTGGGTCAACCGCCCGAACCTCGACTTTCGCGGCTTCTCCGGCACGGTCGCCTCCGGCAGCATCCGTGACGGTGAGGCCGTGGTGGTGGCGGGCTCCGGCAAGGAATCCCGCATCGCACGCATCGTCACCGCAGATGGCGATCTGCCCGAGGCACGCGCGGGGGATGCGGTGACTCTGGTTCTGGCCGATGAGATCGATGTTGCGCGCGGGGATGTGCTGGCGCCCCCCGAACAGCGCCCCGAGGTGGTGGATCAGTTCGCCGCACATCTTTTGTGGATGGCCGAAGATCCCATGCTTCCGGGACGTTCATACCTGATGCGCATCGGTACGCGCTTCGTGCCGGCGCGCATCACGACCCTCAAGCACAAGGTGGACGTCAATACCCTGGAGCACATTGCCGCCAAGACCCTGGCGCTCAATGAGATCGGGCTGTGCAATGTGGCGACCTCGGCGCCCGTGGCGCTGGACCCTTACGCCGAGAACCGCGAAACCGGTGCCTTCATTCTCATCGACCGCTTCACCAATGCCACGGCCGGCGCGGGCATGATCTGCTTCGGGCTGCGGCGCGCCACCAATGTGCATCGCCAGAGCCTCTCGATCGACAAAGTGGCGCGCGTGCATCGCAACGGTCACAAGCCGGTGATCCTGTGGTTCACCGGACTGTCCGGCTCGGGCAAGTCCACCATTGCCAACCTGGTCGAGCAGGAACTGCACAGCGGTGGCGCCCATACCTACCTGCTGGATGGCGACAATGTGCGTCACGGCCTGAACCGGGATCTGGGTTTTACGGACGCCGACCGGGTCGAGAACGTGCGCCGCGTGGGCGAGGTGGCCAAGCTGTTCACGGATGCCGGCCTGATCGTGTTGTGTTCGTTCATTTCACCGTTCCGCGCCGAGCGGCGCATGGTGCGCGAGCTGGTGCCGGAGGGTGAGTTCATCGAGGTGTTCGTCGACACACCGCTCGAGGAGTGCATACGCCGCGATCCGAAAGGGCTGTATGCGCGGGCCAAGGCCGGGCTGATCAAGAACTTCACCGGTATCGACTCGCCGTACGAGCCGCCCGAGCAACCGGACCTGCGGCTCGACACCAGCGGCGAAAACCTGGCGCAAAGCGCGGCCCGCGTCATGGCGCTGCTGCGGGAACGGCAGATTCTGGGGTGGGGCGGCATGGACCGCGGGGACACTCAGACCTGGATCTGAAGCCGCTCGGCAAGGGCCGTGGCGCGCCGGCGCGCGGCCGCCGTGACGGTGGAAACGAACGGGGAGTCGCGGTCGAAGAATCGCCAGGGGCGATGGGCCCAGTCCCCGGCATAGTCAACCCCGATGCGCGTGGCGGTCGCGATGCGCAGCGGCGGCACTCTTTTCGGGGCCCGGATCCACAGTTCCCGGCCGCGCAGGTCCGCCCCGTTGTAGGTACGATCGATACCCAGCGCGCGACACAGCAGGCCCGGGCCCCAGCTGGGCGACTGGATGCCCGCGACCGGCTCCACGGCGCGCAGCAGTACCGCGTGCGGCACACCCGGGGCGCCGGCGACGACATTCAGACAGTTCCAGATGCCGTAGATCAGATAGACATAGGCGTGGCCAGCGGGGCCATACATGACCTCGGTGCGCGCCGTGCGTCGGCCGCCGGCGCTGTGCGCGGCCAGATCCTGCGGACCCAGATAGGCCTCGGTTTCCACGATGCGACCGACCTTCAGGCCCGTTGGCTGGCGGATGACCAGCTGCATGCCGAGCAGGTCGCGGGCGACGCTCAAGGCATCGCGTGCATAGAAGGTGCGCGGCAGTGACATGGCTGTAGAATAGCGGGATATGAAAGGCATATTCATCAACGCCGTGGTCATCGCCGTCGCGCTGTGCGCGCTGCCGCCGGCGCGCGCCGCGGTGTACGAGCTCAACGATCCGAACCTGCAGGTCATCGGCGAGGACCTGCACATCACCACGCATTACTCGGACACGCTGGTGGAGATCGCCCGGCGCTACGGACTGGGCTACGAGGAGATGGCGCGCGCCAATCCCAAGGTGGACCCATGGTTGCCGGGCGAGGGCACCCCGATCGTGATTCCCGGACGCCATATCCTTCCGCCGGGCCCTCGCGATGGCATCATCGTCAATATCCCCGAGCACCGAATCTATTACTTTCCCAAGCCGCGCAAGGGTGAGATCCCCACGGTGGTCACCTATCCGGTGAGCATCGGCAAGATGGATTGGCAAACCCCGATGGGTCTGACGCACGTGGTGTCCAAGGAAAAGAATCCGACCTGGAATCCGCCGGCCTCGGTGCGCGCCGAACATCTGGCCAACAATGATCCCTTGCCCGCAGGGGTGATCAGGTCCGGTCCGGACAATCCCCTGGGCCTGTTTGCCATGCGCCTGGCGATTCATCCGGGTGACTACCTCATTCACGGCACCAACAATCCTCTGGCGGTGGGCATGGCCGTGACCCATGGCTGCATCCGCATGTATCCGGAAGACGTGGCGGCGATTTTTCCGACCGTGCCGGTAGGCACGAAGGTTTACCTGATCAACCTGCCCCTGAAGGTGGCCTTCGTCGACGGTGACCTGCTGCTGGAGGCGCATCCGCCGGTGGATGCGCAAGGCCAGAGCGTGGATCCGGTGTTGAGCAAGTTCGAGGACCTGCTCAATGAGGTGCTGGGCAACACCACCACCGCGGTCAACTGGGATATCGCCGTGGATACGCTGAAGAAGGCCGACGGCATTCCGGTGCTGGTGGGTCTGCAGGCGGACGTGACGCCGGTGGCCCCGAGCTCAGCGCCGCAGGCGGCGCCCGCGGGCAGTGCTCCTGCCTCGGCCGCGCCACCTGCCGCGCCGCCGGCATCCGCGCCCGGCCTGCCGGCGCAGACCACCACCCAAACGGCGCCGGCCTCCGACGCCAACCGCTGGGTGAATCAATAGGGCATGTTCCGCCGCCATCAGGCGCCAACGGACGGCCAAATGCGGCTAACGTGCTGCCAACGTGGGACATCTGAATTCTGGCGGTGACGCTGCGGCAGGCCGTTCCCCGGGTCTTTGACTTGACCGTATGAGCCTCCTCTGGCAGGCCCCAGCGACAGGTTTGCGTACAAACAGTTGAAAGGCTGCGCGGATCCGTTATAGTTCGCGCACCCGCAGGGTTAACCTTTTGGGTATAAGTCGTTGTTTTTACTTCAAAATTTTAACCTTCAACGATGTCAGAGCGCGATAACGAAAACTTCGATCTGGACGACGAATTCCTCAATAACGCACCCGAAGACGGTACGGACTACGACCGGATTCTGGACCGCGTGGACAAACGCGTACGCACCCAGGGAAAACGTGGCAAGGCCGCGTGGAGCAAGCTGGAAGAAGTGCTCGCGGATCGGAAACTGGAAAAGGACCTGCGCGACATCTTCGACGATGAGGGGTAGACCGCCGGCGCGGCATCCCTTCATTTCCTAGACACTCCGACGAATCCCTAGGGCCCCAAGCGCTCAGGTCGCACTGCGCCGCAAACACGGGTCCCATACCGAGGCACCTCATCGTGGCGCGCACTTTTCCCCAGTGGGTCGTTCTGAAGTTCGGCGGCACCAGCGTTTCCTCGCTGGCCAATTGGCGCAACATCGCGCAGATCGTGCGCACGCGCCTGGACAGCGGCGCACGCGTGCTGATCGTGCATTCCGCCGTTACCGGCATCACCGACAAGCTGGAAAAGCTCATCGAGTCGGCGCTGGTCGGCTCGCAGGATGAAGTCTTCAGCGCCATCCAGGAGCGGCATCGGCGCCTGGCCGCGGAATTGCAGATCCCGGTGAGCGCGCAGCGTGAGCGACAGTTAGAGGAGCTCGGTCAGATCAGCGCCGGAGTCGCGCTGGTGGGCGAATTGAGTGATCGGACCCGCGCGCGGGTCATGGCTGCCGGGGAACTCATGGCCACGGATCTGGGGGCCCGCTTCCTCAAGTCGCAGGGACTGGATGCACACTGGCTGGACGCGCGCACGGTACTGAAGGCCGATGAGCGCCGCGGCGGTTCGGCCAAGGCCTCGGTGCTCAATGCCACCTGCGTGTTCACGCCCGATGAAGCGTTTCGCGAACAGCTGAATGCCCTGGGTCAGGTCGTCATCACCCAGGGTTTCATCGCCAGTGATGCCGACGACAACACCGTGCTGCTGGGTCGCGGCGGCTCGGATACCTCGGCAGCCTATCTGTCGGCGAAGCTCAGCGCGCAACGGCTGGAGATCTGGACCGACGTGCCGGGCATGTTCAGCGCCAATCCGCGCTCAACGCCCAGTGCGCGCCAGCTGCGCGCGCTGCATTACGATGAGGCGCAGGAAATCGCCAGCAGCGGCGCCAAGGTACTGCATCCGCGCTGCATCCTGCCGGCGCGTCAATACCAGATTCCCCTGCATGTACTGGCCACGCAGGTGCCGGACCTGCCCGGCACGGTGCTCAGCGCCGATGCCGGTGACGGCGGCGCGCAGGTCAAGGCGGTGTGCATCAAGAAGGGCATCACCCTCATCGCCCTGGACAGCCCGGGCATGTGGCACCAGGTCGGCTTCCTGGCCGATGCCTTCCAGATTTTCAAGGATCACGGCATGTCCGTGGACTTAGTCTCGACTTCCGAAACCAACGTCACGGTGTCACTGGACCCGGCGGCCAATTCCCTGGACAGCGACCAGCTGGACGCCCTGATCACGGCGCTGTCCGGCCTGTGCCGCGCGCGCGCCATCGGACCGTGCGCCTCCGTCAGCCTGGTGGGACGCAACATCCGCGGCATCCTGCATCAGCTGGGCGATGCGTTCGAGCTGTTCGCCGAACAGCAGGTTTACCTGGTGAGCCAGGCCGCCAATGATCTGAACTTCACTTTCGTGGTCGATGAAAGCCAGGGAGATCGCCTGGTGGATCAGCTGCACGAGCTGCTGATACCACGCTCGCGCACCGACCGCGCGCTGGGCCCGACCTGGGATCAGCTGTTCGCGCCGACCCAGGCGGCCGCCGTGGCGCGCAAGGCGCCATGGTGGAAACTGCGGCGCGAGGACCTGCAGCGGCTGATGGACGGTCGCGACTGTGCCTACGTGTACGATCGCGCCACCTTGTTGCAGGCGGCCCGGGCGCTGAAGGGCGTGAAGTCTGCCGCGCGCGTGCTGTATGCCATGAAGGCCAATCCGCATCCGGAACTGCTGCAGCTGTTCCATGCGCAGGGACTGGATTTCGACTGCGTGTCGCGCGGCGAAGTCGAACATCTGGTCAAGGCGGTGCCGACCATCGATCGCAGCCGCATCCTGTACACCCCGAATTTCATCAGCCGCGATGAGTACCTGTGGGCGTTCGCGCAAGGCGTGCAGATGACCCTCGACAGCCAGTTCGCGATCGAGAACTGGCCCAAGGTCTTCGCCGGCAAGGATCTCTTCGTACGTATCGATGGCGGCGTGGGCCGCGGCCATCATCGGCATGTGCGCACCGGCGGCGAACATTCCAAGTTCGGCGTGCCGGTCTGCGAAATCGATCAGCTGGCCGAGTCGGTGCGCGCGGCCGGCGCCCGGGTCATCGGCCTGCATTCGCACAGTGGCAGCGGCATCCTGGACGTTGGCAACTGGGAACAGACCGCCGAGCTGCTCGCCGAGCTGGCGCGCCGCTTCCCGGACGTCAAGGTTGTGGATGTGGGCGGGGGCCTGGGCGTTCCCGAGCGCTCCGATCAGGCGGAGTTCGACCTGGCAAAACTGGATGAGGCCCTGGCGCGGGTGAAGCAGGTGCATCCCCAGCTGTCCTTCTGGCTGGAACCGGGGCGCTACCTGGTGGCCCAGGCCGGGGTGCTGCTGGCGCGGGTGACGCAGCTGAAATCAAAGGGCGATACCACCTATGTGGGCGTCGCCACCGGCATGAATTCCTTGATTCGCCCGGCACTGTACGGCGCGTACCATGAAATCGTGAACCTGACGCGCGTGGACGAGCCGGCCACCGTGCAGGCGAACATCGTCGGTCCGATCTGCGAAAGCGGCGATATCCTGGGTCACGACCGGATGCTGCCGCCGACGCTCTCGGGTGATGTGCTGCTGGTGGCCAATGCCGGCGCCTATGGACATGCCATGAGTTCGCGCTACACCCTGCGCGAGCCGGCCGAGGAACTTTGCATCTGAGGCTTGTCTTTAGAAAAGTGATGACGGGGCGACAGGCGTGAAGATTTGGCGCTACGTGCTGGTGTTTGTGGTGGGGTGCGGCCTGGTGCTCGCCCTGTACATGGCGCATCTGGACCGCATTGTCACCACCCAGTTCGAGGGGCGGCGCTGGACACTGCCCGCCCAGGTGTACGCGGCCCCGTTGGAACTGTATGCGGGCGAGGAGCTCGACGCGGGCGACCTGGAGCACGAGCTGCAGCGTCTGCAATACCGGCACGGTGAGCAGGCCGATGGACCGGGCAGCTATTCGCGCCAGGGTGATCGGTTCCAGATCAACCTGCGCGCGGCGCGTTTCGCGGATGAGCTTCGTCCGGCGACCCTGCTCAATGTCGTTGCCAACGACAGCGCCATCACCACCCTCACCGACAGCAGCGGCAAGGACGTTGCCATTGCCCGCTTCGAGCCCTTGCTCATCGGCAGCATCTTTCCCATCCATGGCGAGGATCGCATCGTGGTCACGCCCGACCAGGTCCCGAGGATGCTGCCGGCGGCCCTGAAGGCCGTGGAAGACCGCAATTTCGACACTCACCATGGCATCGATCCGCTGGGCGTGCTGCGCGCCATCTGGGTGGACCTGCGCTCCCGGCAGTTTGAACAAGGCGGCAGCACCCTGACCCAGCAGCTGGTGAAGAACTATTTCCTGGATTCGCGGCGCACGGCCGGGCGCAAGATCCAGGAAGCCCTGATGGCGGTACTGCTGGAAGCGCATTTCAGCAAAACCGACATCATGACCGCCTACATCAATGAGATTCAGCTGGGCCAGGATGGGGATCGCGCCATCCGCGGTTTCGGTCTGGCCAGTCAGTTCTATTTCGGCAAGCCCCTGATGGAACTGGACCTGGCGCAGGTCGCAACCCTGGTCGCCGTGGCCCGCGGGCCCTCCTACTACGATCCGCGCCGCCACCCGGACCGGGCACTGAAGCGCCGCAACGTGGTGCTGGGTCTGATGGCGGACCAGAAGATCATCCCCGCGGCGGATTCGCAGGCCGCTCAGGCGCGCCCTCTGGCGGTCCTCGGACGCGGCTCGGGCGGCTACTATCCGGCCTACCTGGACCTGGTTCGCCGCACGCTGCGGCGCGACTACCGCGAGCAGGATCTCACCGAGGCCGGGCTTGCCGTATTCACCAACCTGGATCCGCGCATCCAGGAGCTGGCCGAAAAGATCCTCGATCGCGAACTGACCCGCCTGGACAAACAGCGCAAGAGCAAGGGCGACCCGCTTGAAGGCTCGGTGGTGGTGACCGCGCCGCAAAGCGGCGACGTGATGGCGGTGGTGGGCGGGCGCGAGGCGGGCTTCGATGGCTTCAACCGTGCCCTGGACGCACGCCGGCCGATCGGCTCGCTGGTGAAGCCCTTTGTCTATCTGGCGGCGATTGAAACCGGCCGTTACAACCCGGCCAGCATCATTCAGGACGTGCCGGTGGACATCAAGCTTCCCGGCGCGCCGGATTGGCAGCCGGAGAACTTCGAACACGACATCAATGGCCCCATCCCCATGGTGAAGGGACTGGCCCGCTCGCTCAATCTCGCCACCATCAATCTGGGCATGGACATCGGACTGGACACCGTCCGGCAGTCCCTGCAGCGCTTTGGCGTCGAGGAGGACCCGCCGCGTATTCCTTCCTTGCTGCTGGGAACCTATGAACTCACGCCCCTGGATGTCGCACAGTTGTATACCGGACTGGCCAATGGCGGATTCAAGAGCAACCTGCGGGGGGTGCGCGCGGTGCTGGGGGCGGACGGCAAGGCCCTCAAGGCCTTTAATGTGGATGTCGCACCGGTGGCGCAGCCCGATGCGGTCTTCGCCCTCCAGATGATGATGGAACAGGTGATGCAGCGCGGGACCGGGGTGGCGGCCGAGTCGATCCTGCCCACCGGTGTGGTGGTGGCCGGCAAGTCCGGAACCTCTTCGGACCTGCGCGACAGTTGGTTCGCGGGCTTCTCGGGCACTGCA
>Ga0210385_10001886_pt1 | contig 12763 bp, 11 predicted proteins | sample IncBWH26OmetaG_FD_160107 | JGI IMG/M metagenome (GOLD analysis project Ga0210385, IMG submission 160107) | Forest soil microbial communities from Barre Woods Harvard Forest LTER site, Petersham, Massachusetts, United States - Inc-BW-H-26-O ... | reverse complement strand
GTTCGGCCCAGCATACGATAGGTGAGTTGGCCCTGCTTCTCCGGCCAACTCCGAAGGGCTGGTTCTCACGTGGCGTGCCACCGAAGAGCACTCGCAAGCAATGCCAGCCCCGCACAAATGCGATACATGCCGAACCCACTAAAGCCTCGCCTGTCACTCCGTCGCAGCATCCAGTCCGCGGAAGCATATGCTGCGGCCGACGATGTGCAAAAGCCGACTGCGAGCACTGCGATGGTGTGAAAGGCTACCGGCCCCGCTGCCGCAGGGGCCGTCCGGGATATCGCGAGCATTTCCTCAAATACTTCTGCCAGCATGCACGGTACAAAAAGAAGAAAAGAGAACTCGACGGCCCCCAGTCTGGACAGTCCAGCGACTTCGCCCGCAATCATGGCGAGCATTGAGCGCGAAAGCCCAGGGCATATTGCACCGATGGACTGGCAGGCTCCGATCCACGCTGCACCGGCCATGCTGGAACGCTCTGCCGCCGGTTTCCGTTGTGTCAGAGCGTCGACCACCCACATCGCGATCCCCCCAAGAATGAGAAAGACTCCAATAGTACCGAAACCTGAATGGACATCGTCAACAGCCCCGGTCAGAAAATGGCGGCTCAAACCCGCAACGAGGAAAGCTAATCCGACTGTCCGCGGAGAGTGAGATATCAGCCCGAGTTCTGTACGCGTCCGCTTGCCATCCCCATCGGCCACCTCTCGGAGTTGGTGTGAATAGAGTGACATGATGGCCGAGACTGCTCCGAGGTGAACCACGATAAGATAGAGTCGCCAGATCCCATTCAGATTCACATGCAGCAGTGCTGTGGCGATTCGAAGATGCGCACTTGCGCCGACCGGAACGAATTCGGTCGCACCCTCCGTAATTCCCAGGACAAATGAGATAATGTAGTCCCGCACGCTACTGCTCCTCAGCTCTGCCGGTTCTGCGTCGGCGCAATTGACTGATTGGACCTACTTTGACGTATTCCAGCGGGCCTGCTTGCCCGACGCAGCGTTGACGGACATTCACGCAATCGCCACGACTATTCGCCGGCCTCGACTGGATGCCTCGGCCGCCAAAGATGGGACTGTCTTGAAGTTTTTGCTCTGCCACCTATCTCATCCGACTTCACGATCGTTTCTGTTCGCGGCAGGCAATCGGTGCCGTGTCTCGGGGGAGGGGGGGGGAGGGCATGTCGAGATTCGTTTCAAGCCGCCGCAGGCATCGAGGCAGCCTCCTCGTTGGCATCGTTCTTCACACCAAAGGCGATAATTGTCGTGGCAGATGTAATTGCCGCCAATATCGCAGTAATCAATCCCAGGTAGCCCCCGATCAAGATAATGGCATGCACATTGCCCCAGTTGCCGATCGCCAACGCCAGCATGGTGAGCCACAATCCCAGGAGGTATAGCATGCGGACGATGCCGCTTCTAAAGGAACCAAGCCATACGTAGCAGAAGAATAGCGACCAGATGAAACAGTACCAGCCGCTGTAGCTCAGGGGATCGGCTGTGATTGCAGAGCTGGCGATAATGTGGGCCGACCATAATAAGCCTGTTCCCCCAAAAAAGATGATGGAATCAAGCGCTCTGCTCTCGACGAAGGACAGAATCCCCATGACTCCGAGAACGATTGCGAGTGGATAAGCCAGCGCTATCCCGTGGCCGAAGTATCGCGGGTACCACGCAGCGTGAGTCATAGAGAACATCCAAATACTCAGGGCAAGACACATATACCCGACGGTTGTGGTCGCTACTGACCGAGATTTGTTCCTCATTTTCGATCACTCTCCTTTTAGACATTTGGACCCAAAGAAGCTCTTGGATATCGATACAAAACACTCACCATGAGCCGCGCCTGGTGGTTGCCCGAGCCGACTCCCCTTCCCAACTGCGTCCGCGGTGCAGATGGAGGTGGTCCGGACTGAATTAGCTACGAAAGCGCACCGAAGAACGCGAGCTGCGCTCTTCGTCGGTACAACATGCATCGTTCGGCGACTTGAGGCTGATTCCAGAGGGAGCAGAACACAGGTGCGCGGATGAAGAGGAAGGAAGGCGCAAGGAAGAGCCGCGGTTATTTGCGGGATCTGGTTAGCTCGTAGATTACAGAAACCGCAGACGTAATCCGCAACTGCCAGGAGTTGGCTCACTGCTGACATACCCCCTGCGCCTTCGAAGTACCCTAAGCGCAATGCTGTACGCAGTAGAAGCCATCAGCCCTGGGGGCGTTTGGGGAGCTTCATCCCCACAATCGATGCAACCCGCCACTCTAAAGAAGGTTTGGGAATTTGTCAATCGATTGCGTGCGGTCAGGCTGAACATCCCGAGCACGTTCTATAGCCGGTCTCGACACGAACCCGCTCGGAAACGCGGGCCGCGATCGCCCCCAATTCCGCCCATACGCCGCGCGTTGGAGCGGCTTTGATTGTCTATGCGTGCGGGAGGAAGTATGCTTCAACTGCCTTCGTGAGAGATTCCCGGTCAAGGGTTGGCTTTCGCTTCTTATATCGTGCTGTCCAGCAGATCTGGTTGATCAGATCGCGGGGGTGGCAGCCTCGCAGTTCTTCGTGGAGTCTCCCTCGAATTTCACCGATCAGATCGTTCAGCAAGCCGGGGTTCACCTCCAGTCCCTGTGCAGCGGCCACTCTGTGAAAGATCTCGCGGAACTGGTCGTCTGAAGCTGAATCGATCTTGATCTTTGTTTGAATTCTCCTCAGAAAAGCTGTGTCCACCAATTGGGTGGGATCCATGTTGGTCGCGAACACAACCAACATTTCAAATGGAATTTCTATTTTCCTTCCACCTGCGAGCGTTAGAAAATCGATGCCTCGATCCAGGGGCACGACCCATCGATTGAGCAATTCTTCGGGACGCACTCTTTGTCTTCCAAAGTCGTCAAGAATCAGGACGCCATTGTTTGCTTTCATCTGAACAGGGCCGGCGTAGAACTTGGTGCTCGGATTAAACTGCAGATCGAGCATCTCAATCGTAAGCTCTCCGCCAACCATGACAGAAGGACGATGGCACCGGATCCAGCGTTCATCATGAACTTCCGCTTGCCGAACTTCGACAGGCTGATGAACCATCGTGTCGAACACTGCGATGATTTGCCCATCCACTTCAACTGCGTAAGGTATCCATATATCTTCGCGGGCAAGTACGTTTGAGATCGTTTCCGCAATGGCGGTCTTTCCTACTCCGGAAGGACCATACAGAAATATTGCTGCACCAGAGTTGATGGCTGTCCCAATCTGTTCCAGCGTGCGATCGTCGATGACCAGATGTGCAAATCCATGATTGATGTCCGCCTCATCAACGGCTATATTACGGACACTTTGCTCGCGGACTCGGTAGACATAGCTCTCGAGCGAAACGGGTGCTGCGCCGGCATACTGACTCGCGGCAAGCAGTTCAAGAGCTCGCGTTCTGCCCTGAGAAGTGATTGCGATTTCCGGAACATTTCCGCTCATGCCCGTCACCTGGCACAGGAGATCGGATCTCATCCGAGTAAACAAGTCGCTCGTAATGTCGAATCCCAGTCTGATATGGCGCGACAGATGGCGAGTGGACATCGGCCCGGACAGGTAAAGGACTTTAAGGGCAAGATCCTCAAGAATTGCCTGCCGAATACCAAGCTCGGCAAGTGTTCGCGGTCGCTGCTCGGGGGCCAGTGACTGCACCGTTCGCTCCGGATCGTTCATTTCCATGAGATCTCCCTCCAGACCACCAAACCGCTGCATTGTACCGCGAGCCCAGCCCGCAGGAGTCTGTGCTGACATCATTGACAGGCAACCAAACGCCTGGGATACTGATGGAAAGAGTGGGTGTTGGAGTCCACTTTTAAACGCCCCTTTCCCGAGGGGAAGATGACTCCTACGAGACCAGAGCTCGGAAGGGGTCTTCCATGTTTGCGAGAGATGTACGGCGTGTTCCCTGCCTCCCAGGCGTATCTCTTGGAATCCGTTCGCCTGGTTTAATTCCTCGTTCGTATTCCCGTAGCCCATTGTCGACGATTGCCAGGACAGGACGCCTTGTATACAGGGCCGCCGCCGGGAGTGCCGCATGACACCACAGCCGATCGCGATGGAAACAGGGGATCACCCTGCACACTCGCTGCAGCAGGCACCAGAGGCTACTCAGTTTCAGAGCATTCTCTTTCCGCATGGTGCTAGCGTGGCTGAAATCGATGCCTGCCGACAACCTGAATTCTTCCTCGATCTGAACCTGGATCAGGTCGTTGCATCTGCAACGACAGGTCGGGATGAATACAACCTGAAGCCCTTTTTCTACGCACCTGCGAGCGATATCGCGACCGTCCACTATCGGCAGGATGCCTTTCGGGACATTCGGAACCGACAGGTATTCACATCCATCCGATCGTTCGCTTCGTCGATGCAGGCGATTCGAGCGTATCTTCTTCAGTCCGACAAACACTTCTACAAACGAGAGGCGCAGAAGTGGTTTCTCGATGGGGTAGAAAGGTATTGCAGCGCCGTAACCCAATTAATGCGGGACTTAAACTCTGCGGCGGTCCTCTCGGAAGGCTTGCGCGGGTTCTGTGTATTTTTGGCCCGTTATGTACACTCCTCTGAGTTTCGCGCATTGGAAGCTGCAGCGCGCACAATTCTGACCGACCTCGATGCCATCACATACTCACTGCATATCGCAGGAAAGCGAATCACTGTCACGCGATATGAGGACCAGTCGAACTACGGTGCAGAGGTATTGGAGACATTTATGAAATTCCAGCAATCGGGGCCGCGGGCGTACAAGTTCAGATTCTCCTCGACGCCGGACATGAACCACGTCGAAGCAGCGATCGTCGACATGGTGGCTCAGCTTTATCCTGATATTTTCTCTGCTCTCGATGACTTCTGGGAGCATAACAAGGACTTTCTGAATCCGACACTTACCAGGTTTGATCGCGAAGTTCAGTTTTACGTCGCGTGGATCGAGTACATTCAGCCTCTGATGAATAGCGGCCTCTCCTTCTGTTACCCGGTTGTTTCGCAGGAATCAAGAGATATCTCTGCGAGCGACATTTTTGACATTGCGCTTGCGGAGAAGCTGCTTCGCGATCGCACGCCGGTTGTAACGAATGAGTTTTCCATTCGGAACCCCGAGCGGATCATTGTCGTTTCAGGACCGAATCAGGGGGGCAAGACAACATTTGCTCGCACTTTCGGCCAACTCCATTACCTCGCGGCCCTTGGCTGCCCAGTGGCCGCCAAGGAGGCGTATCTCTTTCTGTTCGATCGATTGTTCACACACTTCGAGCGGGAAGAGGATGTGCGGACACTGAGCGGGAAACTGGAAGACGAGTTGATGAGAATTCACCGCATCCTCGAATACGCAACGTCTCGCAGCATCCTCGTGATGAACGAGAGCTTTCTTTCGACAACACTGAACGATGCGCTTTCCCTGAGCAGAGAGGTCATGCGTCTCATTATCGAGCTTGATCTGCTTTGCGTTTCTGTAACCTTCCTGGACGAACTGTCGACGGTAGGCAGCACTACCGTGAGTATGGTTAGCACTGTCGATCCGAGTGATCCGGCACGCCGCACATTCAAGGTAGTGCGCAAATCCGCGGACGGTCTTGCGTATGCACTGGCCATTGCGGAGAAGTATGGTCTGACATATGAGACCGTAAGAATGCAGATCGCCAGGAATACAGGGGAGAATCATTCGTGAAGGTATTTCTCATGTACCGCGATCGGGACCTCGAGCTGAAGGATCCGGTGTCTACGTATGCGGCAGATCAGATCAAAGACCTCGGATTGCAGGTGCTCTTTGAGGCTATGGCTGGCGGCGACGAATTCCTGCTCGATGTCGCAAGGAAGGTGATTCTCAGTGATCTGACAACCCCTGACGAGATTCTGTACCGACAGCAAGTCATGGTCGACTGTATGGAGAATCCCGATATCGTGAGGGAGCTTTACGGTGTCGTGGTCGACGGAATCCTAAGGGAGAAGAGGATCTGGGGATGGATGTCGGAGGACTACCCGATGTCGACACTCACCCGTGCAATCGAAGTGCTTGAGCTGTTTTCCGGGTTGCTGACGAAGCTGCGGCAAATTGCCGACCAGCGTTCGTCCTTATTTCACTCCGAGGGCTTCCGGCGGTTGTTTGACGTGCTCGTATCTGAACTCAACGACGACTATCTGCAGACCATTGCCGACCACCTGCACCGCCTGAGGTTCCGTGGCGGCGTTCTGATGAGCGCTAAGCTTGGCCAGGGCAACAGGGGCAAAGCTCTTATCCTGCGCACTCCACCTCTCTTGCGGCAACGCTGGATCGAACGCTTTCAGGACTGGTTTTCTCAACTGGGTCATAAGGGCGAACCATCATATTTCTATGAGATCGCCGATCGGGACGAAGCCGGCGGCAATGCACTATCAGAACTGCGGAATCGGGGTATCGCGAGTGTTGCTGCCGCGCTGGCCCAATCTACCGATCATATTCTCAGCTTCTTCAAGATGTTCCGCCTGGAACTGGGCTTCTACCTGGGTTGCCTGAATTTGCACGATCGGCTTACACGCAAAGGGGAGCCTGTCTGCATACCCGTGCCGCTCCCTGCAGATCACCCGACATTTTGTGGGAAAGCTCTTTACGACCCGTGTTTGAGCCTGAATATGGCCGACAGGGTTGTTGGCAATCACGTGGCTGCCGAGGAGAAGACACTGGTGATCATTACCGGTGCAAATCGTGGTGGCAAGTCGACTCTGCTCCGCAGTATGGGGCTCGCCCAGTTGATGATGCAATGCGGCATGTTTGTGGCAGCCGAATCGTTTAGCGCCGGCGTGTGCAAAGGCATCTTTACCCATTTCAAGCGCGAAGAAGACACCACCATGAAAAGCGGGAAGCTCGATGAAGAGCTTAGCAGAATGCGTGCCATTGTTACCGCAATTGTTCCTCACAGCCTTGTTCTTCTCAATGAATCGTTCGCTTCAACGAACGAACGAGAGGGATCGGAAATTGCAAGGCAAATTGTTCGCGCGCTTCTGGAGATGCAGATTAAGGTTTTTTATGTGACCCACATGTTTGATCTGGCCTACAGTCTTCACCAGACGCAAATGGATTCAGCACTCTTCCTCAGGGCAGAACGTCTTCCAGATGGTCAGCGAACCTTTCGGCTCACTGAAGGTGAGCCGTTACCAACGAGCTATGGCGTCGATCTCTACAGACGAATATTTTCGACCGGGCAGGCTGCTCCCGAAGTGAGCCGGACCGATGGCGAGCTTGTGCGTCCGCCGAATCCGCGCAATAACCAAAGTGCTCAACAGATTTGTTGACAAGGGGGGCCGACGCGGGGCTATACTTTAGCTAGCCAAGCTGTGAGGTGACGGAGTTCACCTTAACCGCTGTCCCTCCCAAAAGGCCGGACAGATGATGACTCCTGACAGGGAACCCCTGTTACGGTGTCATGTCTGTGCGGTGGTTCCCGATCAAAATTTGGAGTTGAGCTCAATGGCCAGCGTTGACGTGGTCGCTTTGACCTTTGATCGGGTTTTTGCGGAGGAAGAGTTGGCGCCGCTTCGCGGCGGCCGAGACGGCGCACGCACCGATCCGCCGCCATCCGCGGTCGGCTCGGACCAACCAGTCCGTGCTGACCACGGTTTGTCGCAAAGTGCAGCCTGCATGGGATGCAGCGCGCTTCATCCGTTCCAGAGGATCCTGGTCGCTTACGACGGATCGCCTCAGGCTCAGCACGCCGCTCAGATCGCGCTTTCGCTGGCGAGATTGATGACGGCAAGAGTGTTCATCCTGGCGGTAATCAGCCCGATGGAGGCGGATGGCTCTCCGGATTTCCTCACGCGGCGTTACAACGCGTTCAAAGGCTATGAAGCCAGCTTCGCATCGCTGCAGGAGCAGGCAAGTCGGATTGAAATTCCCATCGAGACACGTATTAGCATCGGGAACCCGGTCGAAGAAATTGTCGATAGGTCGGTGGTGACGCGCGCAAGTTTGATTGTGATGGGTCGGCGCAGCAGATCCTCACTTCGACACTGGTTGCTCGGGTCTGATTCTGAACAGGTTGCCCGAAAAGCACGATGCCCCGTGATGCTCGTCCATTGAGGAACAGTGGCTATGAAGATTGCAATGAGCCAGATGTGTAAGCGTGTTACGAAGTGCTCACAAGGGCAGACTGATGTCTGGTTGCTGTACTGGGGTGTTGGAGTCCACCAGAACTCGCTCATCTGGGCAAATGACTCCTGCAAGCGTCAACACCAGGAGGACCTATGCCCGATTCAGGATTGAATGGCGATGGAAGACGATTCTCCGGAGAACTTAACGAGACGCAACAGCGACGTCTAAGCATTTCGTGTGAATACATTGATAAGCTGCTCTCCGACGTAGAGCATGTTCTCCATCAGGCAACGTCGGAATCGCCATTTCCGCGCTATGTCATAGACATCAACCCTGCCCAGGTTCGAGTACTCGAAGATTATATCCGGCGCTTACGCTCCCAGTTGCTTCGTGCGCTGGATTGGCAGCATCTGAAACCGCATCCTCCGAACATTCCTGCAACTCGCGCGGTTCTCGTCAATTTGAACTTTATTGACATCGCTGTAGAGGAGCTGAGACCTAAATACATGCGCGGATCCGGCATTGTCCCGGAGGACGCTATGGACGAATTGAACGGCGTTGTCCATGAGCTGCGTACCCTCGTTGAAGGAATGGAGCGCTACGTTCGTCAGGAGTTGGGAACCAATCTGCAGGCTCGGTTGCAGAAGCTTGAGCAAACCGGATATGACGTGAAACTTTTACGCTCCATTGAAGAGATTGTTGGACGCCACGGAATGGTAGAGTTTCACTCTCGCATGGCCGCACTTACTTCTCGACTGGAAGACGATAACCTCGAAGTCGCGCTGTTCGGAAGAGTGAGTTGCGGCAAATCTTCTCTGCTGAATGCCCTGCTGGGGACACAAGTATTGCCAGTTGGGGTAAACCCGATTACGGCTGTCCCAACGAAATTACGGTATGGCTCTGTACTAAGGGCTGCTGTGACCTTCGGAGACGGACGCAGTGAGTTGCTTCCGGTGGAAGAGTTGTCGAATCTTGTGACGGAACAGGGCAATCCGGGGAATCTGCGCAACGTTGTTCGCGCCCTTGTCGAGGTTCCATCACCTCGACTGCGGCAAGGAATTGTGCTCGTAGATACTCCGGGATTGGGCTCTCTCGCAAAGCGAGGCGCCCAGGAGACTTTGGCCTATCTTCCTGCCTGCGACGTTGCGCTTTTGCTCATCGACGCTGGCGCCACTCTTAATGAAGAGGATATCGGCACTCTGCGCCTGCTCTATGAGGCTGGAATTCCGGCAATCGTCCTGCTGAGCAAGGCCGATCTCCTTGCCGAAGGTGATCTACACAGGATGACTGCTTATGTTCAGAGCCAGCTACGCCGAGAGCTGAACCTGGATATTAATGTCCATGCCGTCAGTGCGTTACCCTCCTATTCCGTCCTGCTCGACCACTTTTTCGAACGCGAACTCCTGCCGCGATTTGAACAGGCAAGAACACTGCGTCAGGCCTCCGTCGCCCGCAAGGTGGGCGCGCTGAGAGAGTCAATCCTGGCAGCACTGGAGACGACGCTCAATCAGGAAAAGCGCGTAAAGAATGAACCAGCGATCAACACGCAGGAACTTGAGGCAAGACTCCGCCTCGTGACCGGAGAAATAGGCGAGCAGAGTACCCGGCTCAATCAGGCATTTCTCGAATTTGGGGAAACTCCGGAGGCCATTCTCCGCGAAGTATCTGATAAGGCGGTCTCCTCGCTTCGCTCGAATCAGGAGGGCCGAATTACCGCGATGCAGCTGTCGGAATGGGTTCACGACGCAGTTCAGACCTATGTCGACCAGAAGGTGGAGGACATCAGACGGACCGTTCTCCGAGCGGTAGAAACTCTTCGCTACGTTGCGACGGCGATGGGAAGAACAGATGTTCCCTCCGACGACGAGATCGCGTCGCTTCTCCGCGACATGCCTAGATTTGAGATGGCAACTCTCCCAGCCGACGTGAATTTGACGTTGTCCAAATGGTTCGGAGAGGGAGTCGTTCGGTCCGTCATAAGGACGAGTCTCAGGCAAAGTATCGGGACCCTCTTCAGAGAGGAACTTCACCTTTACGGTCGTGCACTGTCGCAGTGGAGCGAGCAGGTTATCAAGCGAGCGCAATTATTTGTGAGCTCTTATGCCGACGGCTATCGCGTCCAGATTCACCGCATGACGGGACTTTCCAAGGGAGGTGCCGATACAGCGCAAATCAGGACCGACCTGATGTTCCTGCTGAACTGGACTCCGGCGAACAGTTCGGAAGTCATGGAGAAACCTGCATAGCGGACTAGGGAGAGAAGGACGTTGCAAAAATACGTTTTCATCGCAGTGGGCGGCTCACTGGGTGCGATTGCACGATTTTGGGTCGGATCGGTGATCGCGAGCCGCCTTGGGACGAAGTTTCCGTACGGAACATTCGTAATCAATATGACGGCTTGCATCATCATCGGTTTTTCCCTCACGTTCCTCAGCCGGCGCGCCGAGCTCAACCCTGCATGGCGATACCTTATCCCGGTTGGATTTGTAGGAGCATACAGTACATTCTCAACCTACGAATGGGAGACGCTCTCCTCAATCCGTACGGGGGCCTTCCTGATCGCGATCGTCTACGCATTTGTCAGTCTGATTCTCGGGCTGCTCTCAGTGTGGGCCGGAATTGTCATAGCGGAGCTTGTTTCATGAGAAGACACAGAGAACTGCGGTTATATCAGTCAATTCTGCAGATCCTCGGGGAAGTGGGCTGCCCATTTTGTTTCTTCCTGAAGGCCTTTCAGGCCTCTCGACTGCAGAATCATGCACGGGATGATCTTCATCACCTTTGCAACTTTCACGTTTGGGGATTAGCGGCAGTCCAGGACGCCCCCGACGCCGCGGAGATCTTCCTTCAGCTGATTGACGAAGCGGCAATCCTTTCCAATGACACTGCGGAGTGCGACATCTGTCGTCAGGTAATGGCTGAGGAAGATCTCCGCGTCAGAGAATTCGTCAGTTGTATCACGAGGCCGGAACTCTCCCGATGGTTCTCAGCGGATCCGCTTTTGTGCATCCCACACGGAATCAAGCTCCGACAGAAGGTGCCAACGGTCTACGTTCACCGTATTGATTCGATCATCGATGGCTGTCGCGAGAAGCTCACGGGAGACCTGCGACATCTGCGGGATGAGCGGGAACCGATGCCCGAGAGAACCGGCTGGGGTGCGGTAGGGCGCGCAGCAGAGTTCCTGGTTTGTCCACGCGGTTTGCGACCATAAGGAGGTGAGTCGTGCTGAATCCGGGAAGCGCAGTCAAAGTATCCATTTATCTCAGCGAGGGCTCAGCTCGCCATGGGATCTCGACGTACTCGAGTATCCTCGACTTCCTGTTCTATCGCGGTGTGTCGGGCGCGACTGTGTTGAGGGGCGTGGCCGGATTTGGCGCTGACCACCACATTCATTCGGCAAGCTCCGTAGAGATATCAGACCACCTTCCTATCAAGATTGAGTTTTTGGAGACACGCGAAAAAGTGAATGTGCTGCTCGGAAAGCTCGAAGATTTGGCTGGTTCCGCAATGATAGAGATTCAGGAGACGACAATCGCGAAACCAGCTCAGCCATCGGGCTTGCCGCAACCCGTGCCTCTGACCCATCGCAGGATCGAAGGCGCCGCTCGCATGATGCGGATCTATATCAGCGAGGAAGACAGATGGAATGAGCGGCCACTTCATGAAGCTCTTGTGGAAGCGATGCGCGCAAATGATATCGCCGGCGTCACCGTGTATCGGGGCATTGTTGGTTATGGCGCACATCATCGCTTGCACAAAGAGGGTGCACTGCATCTCTCTCACCATGCCCCGATCATGCTCTCGGTCGTTGACACTCTGGACAAGATGGAAGGGTTGCTCTCTTTGGTTGACCAGATGGTTCCCGAAGGGCTTGTGGTTCTCTCCGAGGTCGAAATTGTCAAGTACGCACACCGGCGGCTCGATACACAGGAGGAACCACATGCATGTAAAGGAGCAGGCATGGTCGGGTAACAGGACGAGTTGGAAATCAAAGAGGCGTCTCGGGCGTGGATGCCACGACCGTCTCTCGAAGACAACCGACGAAGGACGTGCGCGGGACAGAAAAAGCATGGATTGAAAGCGTGATACGAGATGCAGGAATACGACGTCAGTTCAACAGTGCAGGATTGCGGCACTGTGCCGACTCAGACATCCGTGCCTATGGAGGGTACCTCCCGTCTTTTGCGACTCGCCGATCTGGCTGAGGAGCTCGACGCTGAGCCGATCGCGGGGGAGGCCCGTGATCTCGCAGAGCGGGTTTCCGAAGGACGTTTCTACGTGGCTTGTGTCGGGCAGTTTAAGCGGGGCAAGTCTACCTTGCTCAATGCTCTGGTCGGCCACACGGTTGTCCCCACTGGTTTTATTCCGGTCACGGCCGTTCCCACTGTGATCCGGTATGGCGGCGCGCTTGGCGCCCGCGTTCGGATGCGGGATGGATCCTGGCGGGGCGTTGACCTTCCTGACCTGAAGGAATACGTGACCGAAGAACTCAACCCCGAAAACGAGAAGGGCGTAGACGGGGCGGAAGTATTCGTGCCGAGTCCTTTATTGTCCTCCGGCATGTGCTTTGTCGACACCCCTGGCTTGGGATCGGTCTTCTCCGGAAATACGGCAACCACGCAGGCGTTCATTCCTCGCATCGATGCAGCCTTGGTTGTGGTCGGAGCCGATCCTCCGATTGC
>Ga0210385_10001885_pt1 | contig 12765 bp, 9 predicted proteins | sample IncBWH26OmetaG_FD_160107 | JGI IMG/M metagenome (GOLD analysis project Ga0210385, IMG submission 160107) | Forest soil microbial communities from Barre Woods Harvard Forest LTER site, Petersham, Massachusetts, United States - Inc-BW-H-26-O ... | reverse complement strand
TCATGGCGAGTTCGACCGCGATTTCAGTGGAGGAATATCTTCACAGTTCGTACGAACCGGATTGCGATTACGTCGACGGTGAACTGGTGGAGCGCAATGTGGGTGAACTGAAACATTCCTTCCTGCAAAATATTCTGGGCGTCTACCTACATGGACTCTCAAGGCGATTGGGTTTTCGAGTTGGGACGGAACTGCGCATGCGAATCAGCGCCACACGCTTCCGAATTCCCGACCTCACCGTGATGCTTAGAAGTCAGCCCCTGGAATCAGTTCCGACGCACCCGCCCTTTCTCTGCATCGAAATCGTCTCGCCCGACGACCGCATGATTCACATCATCGAGCGCGTAAAGGAATATCTAGCGTTCGGAGTGAATCACGTTTGGGTCGTCGATCCTGCCAGCCGTACCGCCTATGCCTATACCAAAGACGAAGGCCGCGAAGTCCGCGACCGCCTCACCACTCAGAATCCCGAAATTTCCGTCTCTCTCGCGGATCTCTTCGCCGAACTCGACGAAGCCCTCAGAGACGACGCTTAGCCGAGCCGCTGCTTCACCATCTCGCTCAACACCTTTCCATCCACCCGCTTGCCCGCCAGCTTCGCCTGCGCCGCCTTCATCACCGCTCCCATCTGCTTCGGCGATGTCGCGCCAGTCTCGGCAATCGCCGCTGACACCGCCTCCTCGATCTCCGCCGGCGTGGGCGCGGACGGCAGATACTCCTCAACGACGCCGATCTCGGCTTCTTCTTTCTTGGCCAGCTCTTCGCGCCCTCCTTTGCGGAACAAATCGACCGACTCCCGCCGCTGTTTCAGCAACGTGTTCATCACTTGCATCTCCGAAGCCTCGTTCAGAGGCTTCATCGAGTCGATCTGTTGCTTCTGCAAGGCCGACTTCATCATGCGCAGCACGCTCAGCCGGATCTCGTCCTTGGCCTTCATGGCCTGCACCATGTCTGTCTGTATCCGATCAAGAAGCGCCATCGCCCAACATTGTACGTGTCAGACTCCCCGGCCCGTGATTCTATCAGCGGCCAGGGCACCGGGTGGCCGAGGCCTGGGTCGCCGTTATGCGCCTTTTTTGCCGAGCGCACAGGCGTCTGGTGCCCGTTGTGCGCGCCCTTCAACCAGAAGCTCTCGCTCCTTGCAACCCGCTTCGCGCGCCCCGCGTCCCACCCGCTGTTATACTTAGCTACTTTTGAGGCTTAGTTTGAGAAAGTACAGCGCATTCCTAGCTCTTTTTGTCTCCGCCTGCCTGCTCAGGGCCGCCGATTTCACCACCGGGCAAGCGGCCCGCGCCGTCGTCGGCCAATTGACTTTCACCGCCCAAAACCCCACGCCCAGCCAGCAGACCGTCGGCGCAGTGGGCGGTCTCGCCTTTGCAAACGGCATGCTGTTTGTCGCGGATTCCAGTCCTTTGGGCGCAACCGAAGAGGATTTGGGGCTCGCCGGCGAACCGGTCACCGTGAATAATCGTGTCCTCACGTTTCTCGGCGGCGACATTCCTACCCCATATACGGACCTGAGCACCCTCGGCGTGTTCGACCCCGACAACTGCAACGTGTGCGGCTACCCTGCATACAATGTTCTCGGCCAGCCTAACTTCACCTCGAACAGTCCGAACTACCCGGTTCCCTCCGGCCAAACCTACGGCACCCCAAGCAGCTCCAACCTCCGGGCCGCAGCCGGTGTCGCAAGCGACGGCCACATTCTGGCGGTCGCCGATACGGGCAACAACCGCGTCTTGATCTGGAACTCCATCCCCACTACCGTGGACGCGCCCGCCGACGTCGTTCTGGGTCAAGCCGACTTCACGCACGGCACCGTCTATTCACCACCCACGGCCAGTTCCGTGCGCGCTCCCCAGGGCGTCTGGATCCAGAACGGAAAACTCTATGTCGCCGACACGCAAGACAGCCGCGTGTTGATCTGGAACAGTATTCCCACCGCCAACAACCAGCCCGCCAATTTGGTGCTCGGGCAGACGAGCTTCACCTCCGCCAACGCGCCGCCGCTAACCGCGATCAGCCCCAACACGACGGCCAGTCAACTCTGGAACCCGACTTCCGTCACTTCCGACGGCACTCGCCTCTTCGTAGCCGACTACGGCTTCAATCGCGTGCTTATCTGGAATACCATTCCCACCTCTATGGACCAGCCTGCCGACGTGGCTGTCGGACAGCCGGGCATGACGACTTCAGTGCCGAACTGGACTACCTATTTCTGCCCCGTCAGCGGCTCCATTGTGAACGGCACCCCGTGCGCCGGAACTCTGAATTTTCCCTCCTATGCGCTCTCGGATGGCACGCGGCTCTTCATCGCAGACCAGGGCAACGATCGCGTGCTGATCTTCAACACCATCCCCACCCAGAACGGCGCCAACGCCGACGTCGTCCTCGGCCAGCCGAATTTCACGACCGACGTCATCAGCAATCAAACGATCAGCATCGCGAGTACCGCGATCGATAACACGGCGGGTGTCGACACCATCCCTAGCCCCACTTCGCTGGCTTTCGACGGCACCAACCTGTACGTATCCGACCCCTTCAATCTGCGGGTGCTGGTCTTCACACCCGCGGACACGAGTCTGCCCGACAACTCCGTCGTGAATTGGGCCAGCGAAATCATCCGCCAGGAAGGCGTCATCACCATGGAGGGCACCATCGTTGCCAACGACACCGTGACCGTCACCATCGGAACGGCAACATACACCTACACCGAGACAAGCAAGGATACTCTGGACACCGTCGCGCAAGGCGTCGTCAACGCGATCAACTCCAGCAACAGCGGCGCCGGCGATCCTAACGCCACCGCGATTTTCGCCGGTACCGGCACCGGCAGCGTCTATCTCAGTTCGAAAAGTGTCGATCTGGCCTACGATGCGATCGCGCTTTCCGCTACCAGCTCGAATATCGCCGACGTCGATCCGGTCGCTTCCGGAGCCTATCTGTCCGCCGGCACCGCGGCCACCGCTGCGCCCGGAATGCTGGTCGAAATCGACGGCACAAACCTCACCGGACAGAGCACGCCCGTTGTGGCGCCCCTAAGCGGCCCTGTGCCCACCAGGCTGGCCGGGGTTCAGGTCTTCATGGACGGACTCGCCGCGCCCATTTATCGTGCCTCGAATATCCAGATCATCACCCAGGTTCCCTTTAGCTTTACGGACCGCAATAGCACGAGCATTTACGTTCGCACCACTCACGGCGATGGAACCGTCACCGTGACCAATGCAACTCCGGTCTACATCGCGCCTGCCAATCCCGGACTTTTCGCCACACCCGCCACACCCGGCCAGTCCCCGGTACTGCGGCCCGCCGCCGGCGCTTTCCATCAGACCGGCAACCCGGAGGCCGTGATCGATTTTGAGGGAACAGTGACGGCCGGCAATACCGCAACCATCACGATCAATGGGCGCAACTACACTTACACCGTCCAGAGCACCGACAGTCTCACCAGCATCGTGCAAGGACTTGTCAATGCGATCAATAATCCCGGCGATCCACAAGTGACAGCCAGCGTCGGCGGCCAATTCAGTCGCGTAGTGATTACTGCGAACCAGGGCGGAGCCGCAGGCACCGGCATTCCGATCTCCACCTCCTCCAGCACGAGCTCAACGGTGACCCTGACCGCGTATACCAGTTCTACCTGCTGCGACGTTACGCCAAATTCCGCCATCACTGCTGCGAATCCTGCAGTGCCCGGTGAAACAATTAACGTCAGCGCCGCCGGCTTGGGAATCCTCATCGACGCCGCCGGTAATGTTCTCACCAGCGCCTTCGCGGGCGCACCCTACGCCGGACCGCAGCCGAATTCTGCCGGCAACTTCGTCACTGCAACGATGGGCGGCGCCACGGCTGAGGTTGTAAGTGCCGGCTTGCCCGCTGGCTCGTATGGCGTCTACCAGGTGCAGCTCATCGTTCCCTCGAGCGCCACCACTAACGCCAATACGCAACTGTTCATTGCACAGAACGCATAAATCAGCAATCTGGTCACGCTCCCGGTCGGTCCGGCAGCGCAGGTCGCCGGCGGTTCGGGCAATGGCAACTCGGTCTTCACTTCCGGCGTGACATTCACCGCCACTCCGAATCCAGTTCCGCCCGGCTCCAACGGCCTGGGCAGCACCACTCTGGCTTGGGCCGGCGCACCGGGCAAAATCGCCATCTATAATGGCAACCCCACCAGCGGCGGCGGCCAGACCGCCCTGGGATTCAGCAGCGGAACTTCGGTCACCAATAACGTCGCGGACGGCACCACGTTCTATTTGCAGGATCTGACCAATTCCAATCCCAAGAGCCTGAATGCCACGCTGGCAACCGTCACGGTCCACGTCGAAAGCGGTATTGCCATCGGCATTGATAGCCCGAACGCCTCCAGCTCTGCCTACAGCGGAATTGCTCATTTCGGGGGATGGGCCCTCGACTCTATCGGCTCCGTCGGAAGCGTAACCGTGTCCATCGATGGTGTCTCAGTCGGGACGGCCCTATACGGAGCCAGCCGGACGGACGTCTGCACTCACCACGCAGGCGCGCCCAACTGCCCCAACGTCGGCTGGAATTTCTATTACGACACCACCGGGCTCGCCAATGGCAGTCACGCCTTCCAAGTTACGGTCGAAGCGGTCGGAGGCGAACGTCTCACTCAGGCATCGTCCTTCACCATCAGGAACGCCTTTGCGGCAACCGGTACCATCGCTGTCATCGATACGCCAAAGAGCACGGACGGCCCGGTACAAGGTGCGATCTCGCTCTCCGGATGGGCCATCAATCCGAACTCGGCCATCGCCAGCGTGGCGATTCTCGTTGACGGAGCATCCTACGGCAATGCTTCCTATACCGTGTCCCGGCCAGACGTCTGCGCCGCGAATCCCAGCGTGCCAGGCTGCCCCATTGTGGGCTGGTCGCTTCTGTTCGACACCAACAGCTTGTCTAATGGGACCCACACGCTCGAAGCCGTGGCTACCGCCAACAACGGAGACGTGGGCGCGGTCGCCACCACCTTGAATGTCGCGAACTGGACCTCGGCGAATCCCATGACCCTTTCGATTGGTGTTCCGAACCGAAATAACGTCTACAGCGGCACAGTCGTGTTTGGCGGCTGGGCCCTCGACAACGACGCCGCGATCCAAACCGTCGCCGTCTCCATCGATGGCGTGGGTCATGGCAACGCCGTTTACGGCGGCAGCCGGCCCGACGTCTGCGTAGGCTTCCCGGGTCGGCCCGGATGCCCTGACGTCGGTTGGAATATCGCCGTCGACACAACCCAGCTTGCAGACGGCCTGCACAAAATCGCGGTGACGGGTACAACCACCACCGGCCAGAGTTCCACCATAGGCACCACCTTTACAGTCAAGAACCTCACCACGTCGAATGCTCTGCATGCGTCCATCGATTTCGCAGGTAACCCGAACACAACCTTCAGCGGCACGGCTTCGTTCACCGGCTGGGCCGTCGCTGACAATGGCGCCATCACCGGAGTTCAGATCTTGGTGGATGGCGTGGTCCGCGGCTCCGCCCAATACGGCGCCAGCCGGCCCGATGTCTGCAGGGGCTACCCGAGCGGCGTCGGCTGTCCGAACGTCGGCTGGACTTTCAGCTTCGATACCAGCGCGCTCACCAACGGTCCTCACATCTTGGAAGCGGACGCCACCTCTAGTACCGGCGAGCACGGCACCGTGCAAGCATCCTTCATCGCCTCCAACTCATACGCCGGAAATCCCATCACGGTTTCCATCGATCAACCCGCCAGCGACGCCAGCGCCTACGAAGGCCTGGCGCAGTTCTCCGGTTGGGCCGTCGATCTGAGCGCCGCCATCACTACCGTCTCCATCTCCATCGATGGAGTGCCCTATAGCGCCGCTCAATACGGCGTCGCCAGGGCGGATATCTGCGCCGTCTACTCCACCGCGCCTGGATGCCCCAACGTCGGCTGGTCCGCTCTAGTCGACACAACACATCTGACCGACGGAGTTCATACGCTCGGCGTCACTGCCACCGCCGCCAACGGCATTTTCTCCGTCGTGAGCTGGATCTTCACCGTCGCGAACTGGTCTACTCCGGATCCCATCCGCATTGGAATCGATAATCCCAGCGCGCAAAGCTCCGGCTACTTCGGAACAGTGATCTTCGGCGGTTGGGCGCTTGACGTAAACACACCCATCACCACCGTCGAGGTCGCGGTCGATGGCACTCCCGTCGGCACCGCTGCCTACGGTGGTAGCCGGCCGGACGCCTGCGCGGCCAATGGCAATCCTCCTGGCTGCCCGAATGTCGGCTGGGACATCGGCGTCGATACAACTCAATTCCCCGACGGCGCCCACACTCTGGATGTCACCGCCATTTCGGCTACCGGCCAGCGTTCGACCTCCACTGCGAGCTTCACGACCATCAACTAGTGGGTCGGACGTCTCGTCCGACCTTAGCAGCTGTGTGGGGCGGACCTCCTGGTCCGCGTCGGACGTCTCGTCCGACCTTAGCAGCTGTGTGGGGTGGACCGGGGCACCCTCTGGGTCGTCCGCGTCGGACGTCTCGTCCACCTTAGCAGCTGTGTGGGGCGGACCGGGGCACCCTCTGGGTCGTCCGCGTCGGACCTCTCGTCCGACCTTAGCAGCTGTGTGGGGCGGACCTCCTGGTCCGCATCGGACGTCTCGTCCGACCTTAGCAGCTGTGTGGGGCGGACCGGGGCACCCTCTGGGTCGTCCGCGTCGGACCTCTCGTCCGACCTTAGCAGCTGTGTGGGGCGGACCTCCTGGTCCGCGTCGGACCTCTCGTCCGACCTTAGCAGCTGTGTGGGGTGGACCTCCTGGTCCGCGTCGGACCTCTCGTCCGACCTTCTCGAACTAGCGCCGAAGCAATTCATCGGCCGCGGCCCCGCTTTGGTATTCTGAGGTTCTGCCTCTTGACGCGCACAGGCCGTCTTCGCTTTAGCGGGTTGGAGGCCGTTGTGCGCGTTACATTGAAATCTCACAAGCCGTTCTTCCATGTACATAAAGAAACAACGTCTCCTGACCCCCGGACCCACGCCGCTCCTGCCCGCCGCTCTTCACGCCATGATGGGTTCCGATATCCACCATCGGACCGAGGACTTTCGCAATCTTTATAAACAGGTTCTCTCCGATCTCAAGGACGTCTTAGCCACCTCGAATGACGTGCTCGTCCTGGTCGCGTCCGGCACCGGCGCGCTGGAGGCCGCCGCCCAGAATTTCTTCTCTCCCGGTGACGAGGTGCTCGTTTGCTCAGCCGGCAAATTCGGTGAACGCTGGGTAGAGATCGCAAAAGCCTGGGGCATGAAAGCCACCGTCCTGAGCGCTCCTTACGGCGACGCCGTCCAGCCCGCAGCCGTCGAGCAGGCGCTCGCTCAGAACGGAAACATCAAGGGCGTCTTCGTTCAGGCATCGGAAACCTCCACCGGCACCCAGCACGACGTGAAATCCATGGGTCTCGCCATCAAGAAGACCGGCGCCATTTTCGTCGTTGACGCCATTACGGGCATCGGAACCATGCCTTTGGATATCGAAGGCTGGGGATTGGATGTCCTGATCGGCGGTTCGCAAAAAGCGTTCATGATCCCGCCCGGCTTAGCGTTCCTGGCGATCGGCCAGAAGGCCTGGTCCATGGCTGATTCATCCAAGTCCCCGCGCTATTATTTCGACCTGAAGCGCGAAAAGAAGAACGCCCTCACCGGCGAGTCCTCATGGACTCCCAACACCGCGCTCCTCCTCGCCTTTGCCGAAGCTTTGAAATACATCAAATCGCTCGGCATGAGTAAGCTCGTCGAAAACGCACAGTTGCTCGCCAAGGCAACGCGCGAGGCCATGACGGAAGTCGGGCTGCAGCTATTCTCCAGCTCGCCGGGTTCTTCGGTGACAGCAGTTCGTCCACCCGCCGGACTGGATTCCGGCGTGATCGTCAAGGAGTTTCGCAGCCGCTTCAACGCCATCATCACCAATGGCCAAGGTTCCATGAAAGGCCAGATCTTCCGGCTTGCTCATCTCGGTTATTTCGATTTCCACGACCTGTTCGCCATCGTCGCGGAATTGGAGATTATTCTGAACGCCCATGGGCACGCGGTCCGGTTTGGATCCGGAGTCGCGGTCGTCGAGAACGTGTACGCAGACGCCGCGCTCGCCAAGGAAACAGCATTAACGGCAAGCTGAGCGCACCCATGAAAATTCTCGTTGCTGAACCGCTCGCGCCGGCGGCGGTAGACATTCTGCGCGCCCAACCCGGTTGGGAAGTCATCCTGGCCGATCCCAAGACTTACCAGGCTCACCTCTCCGATTCCGACGCGCTCATTGTGCGCAGTGCGGTTAAAGTCACCGAGGCTGTGCTCGCGCAATCGCCAAAGCTGAGGATCATCGGGCGCGCCGGCGTCGGCGTCGACAACGTTGACCTCGCGGCCTCCACCCAAGCGGGTGTGCTGGTCATGAACACGCCCGGCGGCAACGCGGTCTCAGTCGCCGAACACACCCTTGCGCTCATGCTCTCCATGGCGCGCTCGGTGCCGCAGGCCAGCGCCTCCACCAAAAGCGGCAAGTGGGAAAAGAAGAAGTTTCTCGGTAACGAGCTGCGCGGCAAAACGCTGGGCATCGTCGGCCTCGGCAGTGTCGGCCGCGAAGTCGTGAAGCGCGCCAAGCCGTTTGAGATGCGCATTATCGGCCACGATCCTTACGTCAGCTCGCAAACCGCGCGCGATATCGGCGTTGACCTCAGATCCCTGGCCGAACTCTATCAGGAGAGCGACTACATCACGTTGCATGTCGCGCTCACGCCCGAAACCGATCGCATGCTCAATGCCGAGGCCTTTGCGCACATGAAAATGGGCGTGCGCCTGGTCAATTGCGCGCGCGGGGAACTTATCGATAGCGGAGCCCTGCAACAGGCCATTCAGTCCGGCCGCTTGGCAGGCGCCGCGTTGGACGTCTTCGAAGTCGAACCTCCCGGCGAGAACCCGCTATTCGGGTTGGAAACCATTGTCGCCACCCCCCACATCGCGGGTTCCACCGAGGAAGCGCAAGAGATCGTCGGCGTCCGCATCGTCGAGCAACTGGTCGAATATCTCACCAGCGGCGTGGCCCTCAACGCCGTCAACATGCCCGCCATCACCGCGGAACAGTATCGGACCCTCGGACCGTTTGTCGACCTCTCTGAGCGCCTGGGTCTTTTCCTCAGCCACATCGCCACCGGCAACCCGCACACCATCCGCTTTGTTTACTTCGGGCGCCTTGCGGAGAACAACACCCAGCTTCTGCGCAATGCCGGCCTAGCGGGCGTGCTGAGCCGCTCCATGCAATACCGCGCCAATCTCGTCAATGCCATGCAGATAGCGAATAAACGCGGCTTTCGAGTGGTCGAGCAGCGGGAGCCCGGTCAATCGCATATGGACTCCATTCGGCTAGAGATCGAATCCGAAGCCGGTTCGGTTTCTGCCGTGGGAGCCGTGGTCCTGGGAAAACCGCGCCTGCTGCAAGTGGAGAACATCTCCTGCGAAGCAACGCTCGATGGCAATCTGATGTATTCAAAAAATACCGACGTACCGGGCGTGATCGGTTACTTCGGCACCGTGCTCGGAAAAAACGGCATCAACATCGCAAGCTTCGCGCTCGGCCGCGAGGACACTAATGACGTACATCGCCAGCCGGATGAACCCTTGACGGCCATCTCCATCATCGAAACCGACGAGCCGGTGCCGGATTCCGTTCTTTCGCAGCTTCTCGAGCACCAAGCGGTGAAACTCGCCCGCCGCGTGATACTAAGTCACGCCCAACCAAAAGCTGCAACTGGGCGGTAGGGCTGCTGGCGCGGCACTGGCAGCTATGGTCGGCCGTGACGCGGTTCAAATCTCGCCTGACGCGGCGGTATTGGGGGATGCCTCAGATCCTGGTTGAAGGAGCGCCGCTTCAGAACGCACCGGAAACGTGACCTGAGGCCGCCGCAGGAGTAACGGATACAGCAGTTGTTGCCCTAACGAGTCAGGTAATTTCTCATCGATTCCATAGGTAGACGGCCATCGTTTCGGCAAATAGAGGGTACCGAAAATCCAATCCATGAAGGGCAGCATGGATGCATAGTTGTGGTCACGCGCCTCCCGCAGCGTATGATGCCAGTGGTGAAAGCCCGGCGTGGCGATCAACCACTCTAGCGGGCCGAGCCGCCAGCGCACGTTCGAGTGGATGAAGAAGCCCCACGTCGTCGCAATCAGGACGATAAGCAGCGGCACCATGCTCCCGTTTGGCGTTAACGGGCTTGCCACTCCCAGAATGTAGGCCGGGATCAGGCCACACAGCCGGACGAATACGTTGTCGATGGGATGGGCGCGTGAACTGATTAAGAAGTAGACGTGCTCGGGGCTGTGATGGATGGAATGAAATCGCCACAGAAAGGAGATTTCGTGGGTCCAGCGATGACCCCAGTAGAAGCCCACATCGCCCACCACTAGGCCGGCAAGGATACGTAGCCAAAGCGGCCAAGCAGCAACCGTGGCTTGCATAGCGTGCGGGATAAATCCGTGAACCACAAAGGCCAATACGGAAAGCGGAAAGGCGAGTAGCATCGCGGGTACCAAGCCGCTGATGAAATAGAAGCCTACGTCTTTAAGAAGAGCACGGCGGAAGAATCTTTGAGGGTGAACTGCAAACAGGCGCTCCAATGGCACAAAGATCACCGCGAGAAGCAGCAGCCATACGGAGAGTCGCAATACGTTCAGCAGGAACGCCAGGATATGTTGCGAGTTCAGGAAAGCAGGCAAGAATCTGTATCCGTTGGCCTCAGCATGTTACCCAATGCGGATCGAGGCCTAGTCAGCGATGATCAGATTCTGTTCTTGCGGCGGCGCCAAACGGCCAAACCAACACCCACAAGCGCACCACCTAAGAGCACTAGGCTTCCAGGTTCTGGTGATATTAACCCGGATGGCGAATTAACTCCCGTTAGGAACACCATCGGCGGAAGATTGGTGGTATTACCGTTATCGCCCCAAGCGAGGAAACTCAGGATGTCGGTCGCGGAGTCGGCTGTCAAGTGGACAGTCACGTAATTCCAGTCCACCAGGCCCTCCGACGGCGTATTCATCAAGGCCGTTGCGACGATTGATGCCGTTGGATCCGAGTTGGAATAGGAACTGTTGTTGTTGCCTAAACACCCGGCGCAGTCGGTAAGCCCGGCGGTTCCCAGCGAGACGATCCACTGCTCCGTCGTGGCGCCGGTAAAGGCGCCGCTATTCGGTCCTTGCTGGCTGGCGGCCTGATAGAAATTCAGCGTGTATGTCTGCCCGGGAGTGAGCCCATGAACGGTATAGTTAAAACCGCTCTCATACACTGGATTACCGTCCGCCTCCACTTCGTTGTAGCCGCCGGGAATGTTCAGCGTGCTAGGACAGCCCCACGTGCTGAGATACGTCGAGCCGCAGGCTGTCACCGGGGACGTTGTGGAGGTGCCAGGAGCATCGATGTAAATGAGCCGTTCCACCGGTCCAGCCGACTGGATTGACGGCGGAAAACGAATTCTTGGGAGCGGATCCTGTATATGACAGAAAGTTGAGGTTCGTCAGGCCCGGAAGGACCGGGTCCGCAAGAGCTGGAAGGATCAGGAAAGATAAGCCGATGACAGCAATGCCAATCCCTTTCCTCGTTACAGTAGTCATGGTACTCATGATCTTACCTCCAAGCAGGTTCGACTTTAACCTGGCTGAAAGCTTTCACATTTATACTCAGCAAGAGTACTAGTGTATGGCCAATTAGTACTAAGATCCAAACCCCTCGACCGAAACCGACTCCCGGAGTCCGAAAAAGGGCCAGGTCCTCGAATCAACGCCTTCCTGCTCCCGATCTCACCTGCAGCAATTTATCTCTCGCCCGCCGGACCGCAACCAGGCGGGCGATTTCGGCTTGATCCGGATATTCTTTGCCGCAAACGGGACACTTTGCAAAGTCGTCGTAGGCGAGCGGTCCTCCCGAATAGGTACCAAATTCAACAGGGACCGTAGCGCCGCAATTCGTGCACTCAAACTGTCGTTCTCGTGACCCCATCGATATGATGACCGTCCTTACTTCCAGATCTAACTCCGCCCAACGCTGTCTGTCGCTTTTCAGATTGCCGCGCCACCGGAAACAAATATCGTTTCACCCGTGATCCAGCGAGCATCGTCGGATGCGAGAAAAGACACCGGCAATGCTATGTCTTCCGGTTGTCCGGCGCGGCCAAGTGGAGTTTGAGCAACGGCTTGGCTTTCGAAGTCGCTTCCGGCGATACCGGCCGACTTAGTGCCCTCTGTAATGACAAAACCGGGATTGATCGCGTTCACACGGATCTTGCGCGGCCCGAGTTCCTTCGCCAACGATTTTGTGATTGTATCTACCGCCCCTTTCGTCGACGAATAGACGGAAGCCGCAGGCGGCGCTAACGTACTGACGATTGAGCTGATATTCACCACACTTCCACCGCCCACCGGAAAATGTGGCAGGGCCGCTTTGGTAGTTAGTAAGAGACCCAAAACATTCGTGTCGTATTGCCGCCTGTAATCTTCAGCAGTAACCTGCTCCAGGGGCGAAAACGAATAAACTCCCGCGTTATTAACAAGAATGTCCACTTTGCCAAAGATCTTCGTCGTCTCTTTGAATAGCTTCTCGATGTCGGCCTCGTTCGTTACGCTTCCGCCTAGCGCGACCGCGTCGCCTCCGTCCCCGGTGATATCCGACACAACTTTGTCGGCCCCTGCACGGCCGCTCGCATAATTCACAACAACTTGGGCGCCGTCAGCGGCCAGCTGCTTCGCGA
>Ga0210385_10001883_pt1 | contig 12777 bp, 12 predicted proteins | sample IncBWH26OmetaG_FD_160107 | JGI IMG/M metagenome (GOLD analysis project Ga0210385, IMG submission 160107) | Forest soil microbial communities from Barre Woods Harvard Forest LTER site, Petersham, Massachusetts, United States - Inc-BW-H-26-O ... | reverse complement strand
GTGAGCGAGTCCTTCGTTGATCCACGGCCGCGGAGAAAGGAAGGCTGCGTGCGTCAATTGGTGGGCGGCCGCCAGTCCAGCCAGTTTGGGATCGGTGCTGGTCAGCGGCGTCAACAAAAGGGGACCACTTTCAAAGGGAGCGGCGTTCGGATCGCCCAGATCCGCCGTTTGCGCCTTGTTTCGCGCCGCCCCAAACCACTCGGTGATAAGCGAGAGCACCTTGCTCGCTGCATCGGCGTAATTTGCCGCCGAAGCATTGTGGCCGCGCAGAAAATGTACTTCAACTGCCGCCCGATCCACCACCTCATAGTCAGCAATTACAAATGTCGGCACGACCAGTCCCAGCGATCGGTAAGTGCAGTCTGCAACGAATTGGTTTCGCACTTCGAGTGCCGTCGGGCATGTTGTCGCGTTGACCAGGAGCTCCGGTTTGTCCCTTTCATCATCACCCGGTAGCAAAATCTGCAAATGCATGGTCGAGCCGCTCTCTCGCGTCTTCCACCTGCCAAGCATATCGAATGCGCTGGTGCTTTCTGAAAGACTCCCTGCTTCCGTCGCTACTGGGTACCACACCACATATCCCGCTCCGCGCACCGCAGTGAATTTCGTATCGATCTTGTCCCAATCGGCGTTGTTGGCTGCGGCATCCGGCGTATTGAGCCGCGTGAGCCGCGTCGCATCGAGCACGATCACGCCCTCGTAAGCGATCTCCAGTTCGGCAGTACCCTTGGGTGGGACTGGCTCCGGCAGGGTGACGATGGCCTCGGAGAGCGTCCCGGTGTGATCAATGTCAGAGTTATAGGGTTGTGAGACGAACTGCAACTGCGCGCCGCCGGCTTTGATGGAGCGCCAGTCGAGCGAAGAAGAAATCTGCAGCACGGCGATCTTCTGCGGCATTGTCGAATCGTTCCGTAGAGTGATCTTGCCCCGAACGCCCAGCCGCTGCTGCTCCGGCTCGACGCGGACACTCAGATCGTAGCTGGTGAAGGTAAAGGCCTCGCGGTCGAGAGAAAAAGCACTCACCACAGCGGCGCAGAGAACAAAGAGAAAGCAAAAACGCAGGCTGCCCAACTTCATTCCGCCCCCGCGGACGCCTCTTTATCATGCGCGCGCCTCTGCCGCACAATTTCATACATCACCACCGCGCCCGCAACCGACACATTCAGCGATGAGACTTTTCCGAGCATCGGTATCGAAACCAGAAAATCGCATTTCTTCTTCACCAGGTCGTGCAAACCCTTGCCTTCCGCGCCCAGAACCAGCGCGCAATCCATGTTGTAATCGAGGGCGTCGTAGGTTTGTGGCCCGCGCTCGTCCAAACCGACTGTCCAGATATTGCGCTCCTTCAATTCTTCGACGGTGCGGGCGATGTTGGTGACCTTGGCGATGGGCAAGTGTTCACTGGCTCCCGCCGAGGCCTTCGTAACCGTACCCGTGACGGCCGCGGCACGACGCTCTGGGATTATTACGCCATCGGCTCCCGCAGCGTCGGCGGTGCGCAGGACCGCACCCAAATTGTGCGGGTCTTCCACACCGTCGAGCACGATGACCAGGGAATACCGTCCACGTTTGGCGCCGACCACATCATCAAGATCGCTGTATTGCTTGGCCGACGTGACCGCGACCACTCCCTGGTGTGCGGCATTGCCGGCCATGCGGTCGAGTTCCACGCGAGTGAGAAAACGCACGGGCACGCCGAGCTTGCGGCAATCTTCGATCATGCGCTGCAGGCGAATGTCGTGGCGCTCCTTCGCCATGCCGACCCATTGGAAAGCCCGCCCCCGAGCTTTAAGCGCCTCGGTGACCGCATTGATGCCATAGATATAGTTCATGAAGTATCAGTGTACCGAAAGTGAGGTGTAGCGCGGGCGCCTCGCCCGCGTGCATCAGGCACCCAATGTGTGGGCCACGACACGCAGGATATCTTCAGGCTCGGGACGCTCCGTGTAATCCTCGTTCGCGGAAGCGTCAAGCACCGAACTATCGCGGTCGATGATGTAAGTCGCAGGAATCGGCAACTCCCAACTGTCGTCACCGTTTACGAAGGGAAGGTTGACGAAGGCGCGTTGATAAACCGCGCGCTGTTCATCGGGGACGCAGTAAGTGAGACCGAACTGCCGCGCTACTTTGTTGCCAGGGTCGGAGAGCAGCTGAAAGCGAAGCTTGTGCTGGTCGCGCATGAAGAACGATTGCTTCACAGTCTGCGGGGAAACAGCCACAAGAGTAGCGCCGGCCTGTTCGATTTCCGGCAGGACGAGGTTCATGGCTTCCATCTGCCCGACGCAGAACGGGCACCACCGGCCGCGGATGAAGCAAAGCACGAGTCGTCCTTTGGCAAGCAACTCGGAGGAAGAGATGCCTTTGCCGTCGTGATCTTGCAACTGAAACTCTGGAATCTTAGCGCCAACGGGCAGAATGCTTGCGGTTAAGCGTTGCAGTTTTAGCTCCGCGACGGCACGAGCATGAATCGCCTGCGTCTCGGCGGGAACGTACTTCGCGATCAATTCCTTGCGCTCGACAAGGATTTCGCGTAGCGGGCGGATGTCAGTCTCCGGATTGGCTTCTTCGAGGGATCGCCATTTCATAAGCAGTGGCCAGGGATCAGTGGACAGAGTAAAGCGACAGCAGCGAGGACCGGCCACTGATCACTAGCCACCGGCCACTGCTTCTACATTCCCGGCAGCTTCATCCCCGCCATTCTGCGCGCGAAGCTGGGCTTGCCCATCTGCTTGAACATCTTCTTCATCTGCGCGTACTGGCGGAGCAGGTTATTCACTTCCTGCACGCTGGTGCCGGAGCCGCGGGCGATGCGTTTGCGGCGGCTGCCGTTAATTACTTCATGATGATTGCGTTCATGCGTGGTCATCGAGTTGATGATGGCCTCGACACGATTGATCTGCTTTTCGTCCACGTTGTCGGCGGCTTTCTGCAGGCCGGAAAACGGACCGATCGAAGGCATCATGCCAATCAGGTTCTTGATCGAGCCCATTTTTTTCACGTGCCGCAGTTGATCGCGAAAGTCTTCGAGCGAAAAGCCGTCTCCGGTGAGGGCCTTTGTGGCCATCTCCTGCGCCTTCTTTTTGTCGATCTGGGATTCGGCGCGCTCGATCAGTGAGAGGATGTCGCCCATGCCCAGAATGCGCGACACGATTCGGTCGGGATGAAACGGCTCCAGCGCTTCATACTTCTCGCCCACGCCGATGAACTTGATGGGTTGACCCGTCACCTGCCGGATGGAAAGCGCCGCGCCGCCGCGGGCATCGCCATCCATCTTGGTCAGGATGATGCCGGTGAGCGAGAGCTTCTTGTGGAACTCATCGGCGGAGCGCACCGCATCCTGCCCAGTCATGGCGTCGGCGACGAACAGAATCTCTGACGGATTCAGCAGCTTTTTCAGCGACTGCATCTCGTTCATCAGTTCGTCATCGATGTGCAGACGTCCGGCGGTGTCGACGATCAGCACGTCGCAGCCGGAAACGATAGCCTCGCGTCGCGCTTCTTTTACCAGTCGCTCTACAGCTTGAGTGAGTTCCGCGGGTGTTGTTGCTTCGCCCACTTCGCCTTCGTAGATCTGCGCCTTGACGGCTTGTGCCACAACTTTCAACTGCTCGCGCGCAGCGGGACGATATACGTCGACCGAAACCAGCAGCGGACGATGTCCGCCGGCCTTGAACCAATGCGCCAGCTTGCCCGAGCTGGTGGTCTTGCCGGAACCTTGCAATCCGGCCATAAGCACAACCGTGGGCGGCTGTGATGCGAACTTTACTCGAGCCGTGTCTTTGCCCAGAGTCTCGACCAGTTCATCGCGCACGATCTTGATGACTTGCTCGCCGGGAGAAAGCGCGGTCAGCACTTCCTGACCCACGGCCTTGGCCTGGATGCGGTCGATCAACTCTTTAACAACTTTGAAGTTGACGTCGGCTTCGAGCAGCGCCAGCCGGATTTCGCGGAGCGCCTCGCCAATGTTCTCCTCGCTCAGCCGGGCCTGGCCGCGAAGCGACTTGAACGCGCGCTGCAGTTTCTCCTGAAGATTCTCGAACATATCAGATGACTTATTTTAGCAGTGTCTACTCAACCTTAGGCCGCACCATCTCAAATCGCTGAGTGGTCCGGGTGTACTGGAGTCCACCCATGCGTCCGATCAGATCCAGTAAATTTCTGTCCAACCGTCCTTGTTTGAGGTACGCGTCGTTGATGTGAATCGACACAATCTCGCCGATCACGAGGCTGCTGCTGGTCGGCGCGGTAGAGAAGTCGAGAATCTGATGCAGCTTGCACTCAAAGTTGACCGGAGACTCAGCGACTCTGGGCGGACGCACGATCTTCGACGGCTGCGGTGTAACCTTCGCCAACTCGAACTCGTTCACCGACGCCTCATATTCGCCGCTCGTTAGATTCATCGCTTCGCGAAGCTCATAAGTTACGATATTGACCACAAACTCCCGCGTTTCCCGAATGTTCCGTAGCGTGTCTTTAGCTTCGCCATAGCTGGTGTCCGGTTCCTTGGGCCGCCGAAGTCCAGGCGCAAACGCCAGCAACGGAGGATCGACACAAACCGCATTAAAGAAAGAAAAAGGCGCGAGATTGAGGTCTCCCGACGCGTTTATCGTCGACACCCAAGCAATCGGGCGCGGCGCCACGGAATTCAGCAGGATGCTGTAAAAGTCGCTGTGCGAAAGGTCCGACGGGCTGACGATCATGCCCTCGAGTATAGCTTTTGGCGGGTCTTTACTTCTTGGCAGCGAACACTTCTTTCGCCGCGATCGCCGTTTTGCAATGAATGGTCACGGTATCCTCCACGTTCCGGGCGTAGCCGCCGGCAAAGGTCACCATCACGGGAATATCGCGGGCGCGAGCGACGCGGAACACAAGTTCATCGCGCCTCTTCAATCCTTCAATCGTCAAAGAAAGCCCGCCCAGTTGATCTTCGGTGAAAGGATCGGCGCCGGCGATGTAGCAGAGCAGATCAGGCTCGAACTGCCGCAGCCCAGAGCTGAGTGCGTTGTCGAGCCATGCCAGGTAATCGTCGTCTCCGCTACCATCGGGTAGATCCACATCGATCGAAGACGGCGGCTTCCACTGCGGATAGTTGTTGGCCTGATGCAGCGAAATCGTGAAGACGTCGCCGGCGTGCGCTCCGCGAATTTTTCCCTTTGGGGGTGTGCTCCAAGGGGATGAAGCCAGTGTCGAAGGCCCCGCCGAGGGCAACGGCTCACTCTCAGTGCGCGTGCCAGCAAAGATCGCCGCCGTGCCGTTGCCCTGATGAACATCACAGTCCACCGTCATCGCAGTGCGAATCTTGTCGTCACGCTGTAGCCGCCGGATGGCGACGGCGACATCATGAATCATGCAAAAGCCTTCGCCATGGTCAGGGAAAGCATGATGAAATCCGCCGCCAATGCTGATGGCGACGCCGTCGGTCAGAGCCTGCCGCGCCGCGAGGATGGATCCTCCGGCCGCCAGCCAGAATGCCTTCACCAGCTCGGGAGAAAAGGGAACTTCCAGTTCCATCTCCTCGCGCGGGCTGAGCGTGCCGGTTTTCAGCTTGTGGACGTACTCGGGTTTGTGGACCAGCAGAATGTCCTGATCGGTCGCGGGTTGTGGCTCCAGAACGTCGCTGGCTTCAGCGACGCCTGTCTCAAGCAATCGATCACGAATGCGGCGATACTTTTCGGCAGGGAAGACATGAGCACCGATGGGAAGGTAATAGCCGTCGCTGTAGACGAGCTTGAAGGGGAGCATGGAAGTGCGTTCCCATCATACTGCGTGCCTCACGAAGCTTGCCCAGCATACTGTCATGCTGAGCGGATGACAATAAAGAGAACTAGCGCTTCTTCCCCGGCTGCACACTCGGCACCACCATCGGCCTTCGCACCGGCACGATCGCGCCCTTCGCCGGATCGGCCGCGGCATTGGCGCGGGTGAGCACTTCCTTCTGGATATACTGCACGAACTCCTGAATCTGGCGCTGCATCTCTTCCATGCGCTCGCGCATTTGCAGGATGATCGCCATCCCGCTGATGTTCACGCCCAAGTCACGCGCCAGCGACAAGATGAACTCCAGCCGCTGCAGGTCTTCGTCGGTGTAAAGGCGAGTGTTGCCCTCGGTGCGCGAAGGCTTGAGCAGGCCTTCACGCTCGTAAAGGCGCAGAGTCTGAGGATGGATGCCATACATCTCGGCCACGGCGGAAATCATGTAGGCCCCCTTCGATTTCCGTTTGGTCATAGGTCTCCTTCGGTCGATTTTAGAGCAGGATAGCTTTTCTTCCTAATTGCACGCCGAAGAATCCCGCCAAACCCTCACTCGCTCTCGGCATCCAAGTCCCGGAGGTTATTCCATGGACGAAAATAATGCTATCAGTGTGGTTGAAAGTCTTATTGAGACGTGCAAAGACGGACAGAAGGGTTACCAGGATGCGGCCGCTCATGCGAAGCGGTCTGATCTGAAGACCTACTTCAATGAACAAAGCCTGGAGCGGGCGCGTTTTGCCGGGGAGTTGGAAGCGGAGCTAATCCGGCTGGGCAAGCCGGACAAGAAAGTTTCGGGCTCGGTATCCGGCTCGCTGCGCCGTGCCTGGATCGACACCAAAGTCAGTCTTGGCGGCGGTGACAAGACGATCCTGGAGTCAGTCGAGGCCGGCGAGGACAATGCCAAGGAAAGTTACCAGAAGGCGTTGAGCGGTTCGTTGCCTGGCAACATCACAGAAATCATCCGGCACCAGGCGGCCAGCGTGCAAACAGCGCATGACAAAGTGAAACGCCTGAGAGACGAGGCAAGAGCGGCTGCATAGTTCAGAAATAGTTTGGAAATAGTTCGGGAAAATGCGCCAAACACTAAACAGGACCGGGGATTTCCCGGTCCTCATTTTTTGGGACGACGAGCCGGTTCATGCCGCCGGTTGAGGTTTTTCTGTGGTTGCCGCCCATCCATGCGGCTTCAACAAATGATTCACGGCATAAGCCACAAAGCCCGCCGCGATCAGAATCATGCCGAAGGCGAACGAACTCATGTTCCACACCTGCTCGTGCTCGCTGCGGATGATGGAAAAGCCCAGCAGCAGCATCGGCGGTATTCCAATAGCGATCGCTCCAAACATTCCGCCAGGAACCCGGAAGGGACGCGGCAGATCGGGCTCGCGAAAGCGCAAAACGGCGAGCGCAACAAACTCCAGCAGCAGGCTAAAGCCGTAAAGAAGAATGTCGAGCGTTACCAGACGGGCAAAACCCAGGCCGAGACACATGGCCCATCCAATCGCCAGCGCGATAATCGCAACCCACGGGGCACGCGATTTCTTTTGCAGCTTGCCAAAGATGCCGGGCAGCATTCCATCCTGAGCCATCGCCAGAGGCAGCCGCGAGTAGCTCATCACCAGTGCATTGAACATGCCAAAAGCACTGATCACGCCCCCAAGGACCACCCCTGCACGCAGCAGCGGTCCGCCCAGCAAGCCGGCAATGTCTGCCCATGATCCAGTTTCCCATGCCGTCGGGGTCAGCCCCGTCATCCACATCGCGGCGAAGGGAAGTACGTAACTCAATGCCACGATGCAGACCGCGACCAGCATGGCCCGCGGATAGGTCCGCTGCGGCTTTTCAACTTCGGTGGCAATGGTTGAGGCATTGTCCCATCCCATGTAATTCCACATGCAGATGAGAAGGCCGCCGAGAATATCAACGGTGGAAGTGGTCGGTTTGGTCACGGCATTGGCAAGCGCGCCTATCTTGAACGGAGCCAGCACCACGATCGCGACGAAGGGAGCGGTCAGCGCGAAGAACAACCACAGCGACGTAAGCGAGACCACCTTCACGCCGGCAATATTCAGCACCGCGCAAGCAATCACCACCGCCAGCGCTACCCACCATCCGCGATTTCCCTGCTGGAAATACGGGAACATGCGGGTCAGGTAGGCCACGAACAGCGTTGGGTAAATCGCCATATCGAAAATGGAGGCGACCAGAGAGAGCCAGGCTTCCTGAAATCCCCAGAAGTTGCCCATCGCGCGGCGAACCCAGGCGTAGTAGCCGCCTTCGTAGGGCAGCGCGCTCGAAAGCTCGCCGATCATGAAGGCCGTAGGCAGGCTCCAGAGCAGCGGCGTGAGCAGCAGAATCAGAATCGCCCGTCCGTAGCCGGCGCCGTGCACAATGTCTTCCGTGCCATAGGTTCCGCCCGACACCATAAAGAAGGTGGCGGCGACCAGAGGCCACAACGTGAGGCGGACGAATTTTTTCCGATTGGGGACGGCGGCGAGAGGCTGGGGGTTCTCTATTTGGTGACGCGGGGCGCTAGCTGTTGCCAATTTCTATGGCTTCCTCCTCAAGCGACTCACTCTCGCCACCTCGTCTCCCTTGACCAGCTTGCCCTTTGTCTCGAGGCTCCCGAGTGACGGCGATTCCCGGGCATTCCGGCGGAGTTAGTTCGCATTTAAGAGATTACGTGTTTTTTCCACAGATGCAATCTTTTTTTGAGTTTTTCAGGAAGTTTTTTGTCGGGAAGGCCTGGTACGGAGGTAACGAAGTTCCAAGCTGATCGAATTCCTTTGAGGATTCGTCTGGCTCTCCTGGTTAAACCCGAGAAGACTGTTGCAGGGGAGGTGACACTTGGCTATTATGCCGTTCGATCAGGAGGTTTCCATGAAACTACCGTTTCTCGCTGTCGTTCTGTCTTCGGTCGCACTTGCGACGTTCGCAGTGCAGCCGTCCCTGGCGCAAAACGCCTTCACGCCCGATCAAGTGAAGTACGGCCCCGCCCCGCCGTTCCTGTCTCCAGGATCTCAACTTGCCGTTCTGGAAGGCGACCCCATGGCTTCTTCCGGCGATTTCACCATCCGTCTCAAAATGCCGGACGGCTACAAGATCGCCCCGCATACCCATCCCCACCGCGAGAATGTGACCGTGCTGTCGGGCACTCTCAAGGTCGGCATGGGAGACCAATTCGATGCCGGCAAGATGATGAGCTTCGGGGCAGGCAGCTTCGCCTACCTCGATCCCACCGTGCACCACTACGCCGCGGCTTCCGGAGAGACCGTGATCCAGATCCACGGCATGTCGCCCGCGAAGTTCAACTACATTAACCCGGCGGACGATCCCAGCGGGAAGAAGTGAAGGAGAGAAACTGAAAGGGCCCGGCTTTCGGCCGGGCCCGAGATCCCCAGCGGCACAGGGTTAAGCAGGCAACTCAGTTTGTCGCCCTCCCGCTCGCTTATAGTTTCAATTCCCAGGTTTCGGCAACCAGGCCCTTCCGGCTCCAGCTATCGTGCTTTTCCTCGCCCACCAGTTTAAAGCCGGCGTTCTGATAAATACTCCGCGCCGCAGTCAGTTCACTTTGCGTCCACAGTAGGATTTTCTTGTATCGGGCTCCACGAGCAAAGCCGACGCACTCCGAAACCAACCGTTTTCCAATCCCCAATCCCCGCGCTGAAGGCTCCACTAGCAGCAGGCGGAGCTTGGCCACAGTTTGCGACTTCTTCACCAGTAAGACAGACCCAACATTTTCCCCATCGCGTTCCGCCATCCAGCAGTGCTCGCGCGGCGGATCGAGCTTCTCCACGAACTCGGCCACAATTTCAGCAACGAGAGCCTCAAAGCGTTCGTCATAGCCGTATTCCTGCGAATAAAGCACTCCATGACGCCACACCACCCAACCCATGTCTCCGGGACGGTGTTGCCGGAGTACATACGAGGTCGTGCTTTTCGTGTCGGGATTTAGAACCGACTCAACTGTCTGCATGGAGTGCAAGAGTTCGTCGCGCTTGGCCGGGGGTAATTCGCTAAGGATGCTCTTGACCAGCTCGTTGGATCGGGCATTCAGCGGTTCGAACACCTGACGGCCACGCTTGGTGAGCGCCAGCAGAGTTTGACGCGCGTCTTTGGACGACTCCTTCTTCTCGATCAGATGCTTCCTCTCGAAGCCGCTCAGGATGCGGCTAAGATATCCCGCGTCAAGACCCAGAGCGTCGCAGAGTTCAGCCGCCATCGACTGCTTACGCTGCGCCAGTTCGTACAAGGTCCTCACCTGCGTCAGAGAGAACGGACTGCTGAGCAGCCCTTCATCCAGCAGCCCGATGTGCCGCGTATAGAAACGGTTGAAGCGGCGCACGGCAGCGATATGAGCAGCGGAAACTTGAGGAGACGACAGGGAAGCCATGCCCCAAAGTATTAGGCTATAGGTTGACTAAGTCAAGTAAATTACCTGACGCAGTCAATTGTTTCTTTAGACTTTCTTCCAAAGCTCTTCCCGAGGGTCTTCCGGGTTCAACTTGGCGAGTTCCTTCAGCAGTTCCTTGGTGCGTTCATCCCGCGGCATGGGAACGGTCACCGTGATCTCCACAATCTCGTCCCCACGCACTCCTTCTTTGGTGGCCGAGGGCACACCTTTATCGCGCAGACGCAGCTTCTGTCCCGATTGCGTCCCCGGAGGAATCTTGAGCAGCGCCCGCCCGTCAATGGTCGGCACTTCGATCTTTGCTCCCAAAGCGGCCTCTGTCGCGCTGACCGGGACAGTAAGGTAAATGTCGTCCCCGTCACGCCGGAAGACGGGATGCTCCCCCGTCCGGATAATCACATACAGATCGCCCGCGGGCCCGCCGTGAGCTCCGGCGTTGCCTTTGCCCGCCAGCCGGATGCGCTGCCCATCGCGTGTTCCGGCTTTGATGCGCACTTCCAGCGGTTCGGTCCGGCTCACTGTGCCCTCGCCGTGGCAATCGGGACAGGTGGAAATATTCTTGCCCGTTCCCTGGCAGTTCGGGCACGGCACGTTGAACTTCATGCGCCCACCGGTCTGCGTGACCTGACCCGTTCCATCGCACTCCGGACATTTGCCCGGCGCCTCAATGTAGCCGTGGCCGTGGCAATTCGAGCAAGCGTCCTGACGCGTAATGTTGAGCCGCATCACGCCACCGCGGATCGCCGTCCAGAAGGGAACGTTGACCTGATATTCCAGATCAGTGCCCGCTTCCGGTCCAGTCTCAGCCGTGGCCGCTCCGCGTCCTCCGCCAAAGATTCCCGAGAAGATGTCCCGGAACCCTCCGCCTCCGCCGGTTCGCCGGCCTCGCCCTGCGCTGTCCGCCAAGTCCGAAAAGTCGAACCCGCTGAAATCAAAGGGAACGCCCTGGCCGCCGTCTTGCCCTGAACCGCCGCCGGAAAACCCTCCCCCCGGCGCGCCTCCGGCAAATCCGCCTTGACCTCCACCCCGCGCATAAGCTTCCGCAGTAGCCGGGTCAATGTTGTCGGAGTAGAACCCAACCTGGTCGTAGATCTTGCGCTTCTTAGGATCACTGAGAACGTCGTTCGCCTCGGAGAGCGTCTTGAACTTCTCCTCCGCCGATTTGTCCCCGGGATTAACGTCAGGATGGTACTTGCGCGCCAGCTTGCGAAACGCCTTGCGAATGTCCTCAGCCGAGGCAGACTTCTTCACGCCGAGGATCTCGTAATAGTCTTTCTTCGGAGTAGTTACCATTTAGTTTGGCGGGTGCCCGCTTATGTTTTGTCATCCTGAGCGAAGTTGCCGTCCGCGATCAGCGGAGGGCAACGCAGTCGAAGGATCCCTACGTTTACCAGCTTCCTCAATGGCCATAGGGATTCTTCGACTCCGTGAGCGCCCTGCTTCGCGGACCACCCACTCCGCTCAGGACGACAAGCTAGTTCACTAGTCTCCGCTTCCCTTTCTCATCTTGTATCACGACCAGCGACTCCGATTCCGCCGCGTCCACGTAAACCGGGATCGACATGGCGCCGGCCGGCGTCGCCACAAAAAACTCCCACTGCTTCTCGTCGTCGGCAAGACTTAGGAAATAAGTTTGCTCATTCACCTGGAAATCCATTTTCAATCTCCCCCAAAAAATTCAAAGCATCACACCCGCACAAACGTGATGGCGCGAGCAAGCCGCCCGCGCCACACGATCCAAGCTAGAAGCTAGCAGCTAGAAGCTGCCTTACTTCTTGTCTTCCACATCTACGTACTCAGCGTCGATCACGCCTTCGTCTTTCTTCTGACCGCCGCCGTTCGTGCCCGCAGCCGCACCGTCACCAGGACCACCCGGCCCAGCACCTGCGGCCGGACCCTTAGCCTGCGCTGACTTATACATCTCCTCGGCCAGCTTGTGCGAAGCCTTAGTCAGGTTCTCGCGAGCCTTATCCATCTGCGCCTTGTCGTTTGACTCCAGCGCCTTCTTGGCATCGGCCACAGCGTTCTCCACGTCTCCCCGTTCCGAACCGGAGATCTTATCCCCGTTCTCGCGCATCATCTTCTCGACGCTGTAAACCATGCTGTCGAGCTGGTTCTTGGCTTCGATCGACTCGCGCTGTGCCTTGTCTTCGGCCGAATGCGCGTCCGCTTCCTTGGCCATGCGCTCGACTTCTTCCTTCGACAATCCGGAAGACGACGTAATCGTGATCTTCTGGTCCTTACCTGTAGCCGTATCCTTCGCGGTCACGTTCAGGATGCCGTTGGCGTCAATGTCGAACGTCACCTCAATCTGAGGCACGCCACGCGGAGCCGTCGGAATCCCGGTCAAGTGGAACTTGCCCAGAGTCCGGTTCTGCGCTGCCATGGGACGTTCCCCTTGCAGCACATGCACCTCAACCGAGGTCTGATTGTCAGCCGCGGTCGAGAACGTTTCCGTCTTCTTAGTAGGAATCGTCGTGTTGCGCGGGATCATCGGCGTAGCCACGCCGCCCAGCGTTTCAATTGCCAGCGACAGCGGAGTCACATCGAGCAGCAGCAGGTCTTTCACCTCGCCGCCCAGCACTCCACCCTGAATCGCCGCTCCAATCGCCACC
>Ga0210385_10001881_pt1 | contig 12779 bp, 10 predicted proteins | sample IncBWH26OmetaG_FD_160107 | JGI IMG/M metagenome (GOLD analysis project Ga0210385, IMG submission 160107) | Forest soil microbial communities from Barre Woods Harvard Forest LTER site, Petersham, Massachusetts, United States - Inc-BW-H-26-O ... | reverse complement strand
GCGTCTGCGGCATCACGCCGTCATCGGCCGCGATGACCAGCAGTGCAAAGTCGATCGCGGTGGCGCCTGCCACCATGGTGTGCACCAGGCGCTCGTGGCCGGGCACGTCGATGAATCCGAGGACATCGCCGTCGGCGAGCGCGGTATAGGCATAGCCGAGCTCGATCGAGATGCCGCGCGCCTTCTCCTCCTGCAGGCGGTCGGTATCCACGCCGGTCAGGGCGCGCACCAGAGTGGTCTTGCCGTGATCGATGTGTCCGGCGGTGCCGACGATCATCGCAGCTGTGCCCACTGGGCCAGGAAGGCGCTCTCGTCCGCCTCTTCGAGGCAGCGCAGGTCCAGCCACAGCGTATCTTCCGCAAGGCGCCCGAGGACCGGCCGCGGGAGTGCCCGCAGCCGCTGTTCGAGGCGCGCCAGGCTGGGCGTCCTGCCCGGGCCGGTGAGCCGTCGGATCGCCAGACCATAACTTGCGAGCTGCTCTACCGGCTGCGCGCCGCTCCCCACCTGGCTCGATAGGGCAGCTTCTGTCACTGCATACCCCGGGCCCAGCGCCTGCTGCAGTGGCGGACGCAGCCGCACGGCTTGGGCGTGCATCGTCGCTGCAGCGCGCGTGAGCAGCCGCAGTGTCGGCAGACGTTGTGCCAGGTGTTCGGGCGCCCGATACAGCTGCAGCACCGCCTCAAGTGCCGCCAGCGTCAGCTTGCCGACCCGCAGCGCACGCTTGAGCGGATGCTTGCGCAGCGCGGCGATGAGTTCCGTGCGGCCGACCAGCACCCCGGCCTGCGGTCCGCCGAGGAGCTTATCGCCGCTGAACGACACCAGGTCTGCGCCCGCGCTCAGCGTGGCGTGCACGGTGGGTTCACGGGGCAGCTGCCAGTCACCCAGCTCGACCAGCGAGCCACTGCCCAGGTCTGCGAACAGCGGGACGCCGGCGCGCTGCGCGATGCGCTGCAGTTCCGGAATGTCGACCGCATGGGTGAACCCTGAGATGAGGTAATTGCTGGTGTGAACCTTCATCAGCAACGCCGTGCGCTCGCCCACCGCCTGCTCATAGTCGGCCGGGTGCGTGCGATTGGTCGTGCCCACCTCGATGAGCCGGGTGCCCGCCTGGCGCATGATGTCCGGAAGGCGGAATGAGCCACCGATCTCAATGAGTTCGCCGCGCGAGACGATGACCTCGCGGCGTGCGGCGAGCGCGCTTAACGCCAGCAGCACCGCGGCGGCGTTATTGTTCACCACCGTCGCGGCCTCAGCGCCGGTGAGTTCGCACAGCAGTTCCTCGACCACCGCGTCGCGCTCGCCACGGCGGCCACTGACCAGATCGAACTCGAGACTCACCGGAGCCGTCAGCGCGCGCGCCACCGCCTGTACGGCTTCGTCCGGCAGGAGGGCCCGGCCGAGATTGGTGTGCAGGACCGTGCCCGTCAGGTTGAAGACCGGTCGCAAGCGCGAGCGGCCGTCTTCTGCCAGAGCCGCGGCGAGCTGCGTCGCGAGCGCCGGCTCCGTGAGTTCGGCACGGCTGAGTGTGCCGGACAGGGCCCGCTCGCGCAGCGCCGCGAGTTGGCGCCGCAGCAGTGTGCCCACGCGGGAGCGCCCGTAGCAGCCGATCAGCGCGCTGAACGGTGGGGCATGCAACAGCCGATCGAGTGAGGGGATATCGGCCGGGGCTGCCGGCGCTGGCGCGGAAAGCCTGTCATCCATGGTGCGGGTGGCGGCTTGCTGAGGGCCGGCGGGCGGTGCGACGCCTCAGGCGCCGGGCTGCCACAGCAGCGGATTCCCCGAGCCGCGGTGAAACCCGTCGGCGGCCATGAGCAGATCCAGCGTCAGGGTCGCGAGGTCGTCGGCGACAGGCTCCGCGGCAGGATCCTTCTCGTGGTAGAGGATCTTGCGGTAGGTGTGGCAGCTGTCGCAGCTCTCGGCACGGACGGCATCAGAGGCGTTTTCGACAAAATGGTAACGGATCCCTGCGGTGGTCTGGCACTGGCTGCATTTGACCCGCACCAGGTGCCAGCCGGTCGCACACAGCGCGCAGTGCAGGTAACGGTAACCATCGTAGTGTTTGTCCGCGTGCACCACGCTGGCGACCGGGCGCGTGCGGCACAGCGGACAGACCACCGCCATCGCTCCGACGGCCGGCGGAGCCGGCGTACCGGACAGATGCCTGCCGAGATCCACCCAATACACCTGCAGGGCGGCCATGATGAACGGCGCTGCCGCGGTCTCGATGCCGGCGGTTTGCCCGGCGAGCAAGAGGTCGGCCTGTCTCTCCGGCTGCGCCGCGCGCTCATCCGTCAAGCGGCTGCAGACCTCAGCCACCGGCGCGGGAAAGCCCGGCAGGGGACCAATCGCGCGACACAGCCCTGTCAGGATCGAGCGCCAGCGCGCATGCCGCGGCCAGCCGTCAGCCGTCAGCGGCGGCAGCCCGTGGCGCTGCGCGAGCGTCGTGCGCTCGGCGGCAGCCTCGAGCTCGGCGGTGGCCACACTGCCCAGGCCGTCGAGCGCCACCTGCTGCGCATCGCACAGCGCTGCCATGAGCTGCAGATAATCGCCCAGCGCACTGGCGGCCGCGAGCTGTCGCAGTCGCTGCGCGCGGCGGGCATAAAGGTTCGAGCTATCGGGAAGGCGCAGCCGTGGCAGCGCTCGCTGCGCGAAGGCTTCAATCTGAGCGGGATCGAGAACTCGCTGCATTATGACTGATGATCTCGCGGAACCAGGCCCGATGATGCTTCCATGCCCAGCCCGGTGTCACCGTGCCGCGGGTCATGGCCTGCACCGAGCCCTTCACCCAGATGGCAGCATACACGTGCACGATGATGGTGGAGATCAGAACGAAGGCGCAGAACGCGTGCAGGATGGAGGCGAGGCGGATCACGGTGATGGGAAAATACGCCGCGAAGTAGGCGCGCCAGATGACGATGCCGGACAGAATCAGCCCGCTCAGGCACAGCACGATGGAATAGAACACGAGCTTCTGACCCGCGTTGTAGCGACCGACCTCGGGCAGACGCTCCTCGCGGTTGTTGACGACATCGCGGTACTGGCGCAGCCAGGCCCAGTCGCGCGGCTCCATGCGGTTCGCGGAGCCGACGCTGGCGGCAAGGAACAGGAACAACAAGAACATCAACAGTCCGACGAACGGGTGCAGGATGCGCGTCCATGGGCCGCCGCCAAAGAGGATGCTGAGCGGAAACAGCGCCGGATGGAACAGCGCGAGCCCCGAGAGCGCGGCGAGAATGAAACACATCGCGACCAGCCAGTGATTGGTGCGCTGGTCCTTGTTGTAGCGCACGATCAGTTCGCTGCGGGGCACCGGCGGTGTGTGCGGCTCGCTCATGGCATCTTCTCCTGCTGCCGGGCCATCTGCCGCGCCGCCTCTTCGTCGTGCTCATCGGTCTCGTCCGGACCGACGCGGATGTAATGGAAGAAGCCGGCGAGCGCGGTGAAGGCCATGACGGCGAGCGCCAGCGGCTTGGTCGCACCCTTCCAGGCGCGTACCACCGGGCTGATGTGCGGTTCGCGCGGCAGATTGCTGTAGAGCTGGGGCTGATCAGCGTGATGCAGCACATACATGACATGCGTGCCGCCGACACCGGCCGGATCGTACAGTCCGGCCTGGTCGAAGCCGCGCGATTTGAGATCTTCGATGCGCTCGGCGGCGTGCAGCTTCATGTCCTCTTTGGTGCCGAACACCAGCGCGCCGGTCGGACAGGACTTGATGCAGGCGGGCTCGAGGCCGACTGCGACCCGGTCCGAGCACAGGGTGCACTTGTACGCTTTGTGATCGCGCTTGGAGATACGCGGAATGTTGAATGGGCAGCCGGTGATGCAGTAGCCGCAGCCGATGCAGTTTTCCTCGTGAAAATCCACGATGCCGTTGACGTACTGCACGATCGCCCCGGGTGAGGGGCAGGCCTTCAGACAGCCCGGATCGTCACAGTGCATGCAGCCGTCCTTGCGGATCAGCCACTCGAGATCGCCCTTGGCATCCTCGACCTCGGCAAAGCGCATCAGCGTCCAGCTGCTGGCACTCAAGTCGTGGGGATTCTGGTACTGGCCGATATTGGTGCCGATCTCATCGCGCAGGTCATTCCATTCCATGCAGGCCACCTGGCAGGCCTTGCAGCCGATGCACTTGGTGGTGTCGATCAGCTTGGCCACGCCGCCGCCGACCGAAGCGCGGCGGATGGACGGGGAGGGCGTGGTGGTGGCCGAGCGGCGCGCGATGTCGAGTGACTGCAGTGCCATGTGCTGTTCCTATGCGCGCTCGACTTTGACCAAGAACGATTTGAACTCGGGAGTCTGCGAATTGGCATCGCCGACCACCGGCGTCAGCGTGTTGGCGAGGTAACCGGGCTTTGCCAGCCCCTTGAATCCCCAGTGGATGGGAATGCCGACGTGGTGCAGCGTCTTGCCCTCGATGCTGAGCGGCCGCAGCCGCTTGGTCACTACGGCGACCGCTTTGATATAGCCGCGGTTGGAGGACACCTTGACGCGATCGCCGGAGGCAATGCCGATCTCGCGGGCCAGCGCCTCGCCGATCTCGACGAACTGCTCGGGCTGGATGATCGCATTGAGCCGTACGTGCTTGCTCCAGTAGTGGAAGTGTTCGGTCAGCCGATAAGTCGTGGCCGCGTGCGGAAACTCCGCGGCTTTGCCGAAGGCCTTGCGGTCATCATCGAACACGCGCGCGGCGGGATTGTTGAGCGTGTGCGCCTGCTGCGGGCTGAGCGGATTGGTCGCCAGCGGCGTCTCGAACGGCTCGTAATGCTCGGGAAAGGGCCCCTCGACGAGATTCTTGCGGCCGAAGAAGCGCGCGACGCCCTCCGGATTCATGATAAACGGGCCCATGCCATGGGTGGGGTCCTCGTCGGCCTTGAAGTCCGGGATGTCCGCACCGACCCAGGCCGAGCCGTTCCAGGACACCAGCGAGCGCGCGCGGTTGAAGGGCTTGCCGTTGAGATCGCACGAGGCGCGGTTGTACAGAATGCGCCGGTTGGCCGGCCAGGCGAATGCCCAGTTGAGCGTCTGACCGATCCCGGTCGGGTCGGCGTTATCACGTCGCGCCATCAGATTGCCGTTCGGCCCCCAGGCACCGCAGAAAATCCAGCAGCCGCTCGCGGTCGAGCCATCGTTGCGCAGCTCGGCAAACCCGGCCAGCTGCTCGCCGGCTTTGCGGGTGATTTTGCTGGGGTCTTTCGCATCGGCGAGGTCCTTGAGCGCCTTGCCGGAGTATTCGCGCGCCAGCTCCTGCGGCGCCGGGCTGTCGGGGCGCACGTAGGGCCAGGAGAGATTGACGATCGGATCAGGGAAGGCGCCGCCCTGCGACTTGTAGAGCGTCTGCATGCGGGTGAAGAGGCCCGCCATGATCTCGAGATCGGAGCGCGCCGCCCCGGGCGGCTCCGCCCCCTTCCAGTGCCACTGCAGCCAGCGTGAAGAGTTGGTGAGCGAACCTTCCTCCTCGGCAAAGCAGCTGGTCGGAAGGCGGAACACCTCGGTCTGAATCTGCTTGGTGTCGACCTCGTTGTGCTCGGGAAAATTGCGCCAGAACTCAGACGTCTCCGTGGCGAGCGGGTCCATGATCACCAGGTATTTGAGTTGCGCCAGACTCTGATTCAGCTTCGCCTTGTTGGGCGCGGCGGCCAGCGGATTGAATCCCTGACAGATGAAGCCGTTCATCTGGCCGGTGTGCATGAGCTCGACCATCTGCAGCAGGTCATAGAGCTTGTCGAGCTTCGGCAGATAATCGTAGGCCCAGTGATTGTCGGCAGTCGCCGCATCGCCCCACCAGGCCTTCATCAGGCTCACCACGAACTTGTCGACGTTCTGCCAGTAACTCAGCTGGTTGGGCCGCAGCTGCTTGAAGGCGCGCGCGCTGATGAAGTCGTCGTAGCTCTGTTCCTGTTCGCTCGGCAGATTGATGTAACCGGGCAACAGGTTCGACATCAGGCCGAGATCGGTCAGCCCCTGGATGTTGGAGTGGCCGCGGAGCGCATTCATGCCGCCACCGGCGATACCGATGTTGCCGAGCAGCAGCTGCACCATCGCGCCGGTGCGGATCATCTGCGTACCGATGGAGTGCTGCGTCCAGCCGAGCGCGTACATGATCGTCATGGCGCGCGTCGGCGTCGCCGTGGAGGCCATCATCTCGGTGACCTGGAGGAATTTCTCCTTGGGTGTGCCGCAGACGCGCTCGACCATCTCGGGCGTGTAGCGCTCGTAGTGCTGCTTCATCAGCTGAAACACGCAGCGCGGATGGGCCAGCGTCGGGTCGGTCTTGACGAAACCGTCGCTGCCGATCTCGTATTCCCAGGTGGTCTTGTCGTAGCTGCGCTTGTCGGCGTTGTAGCCCGAATAGAGGCCGTCCTGGAAGGCGAAATCCTCACGCACGATGAAGGTGAAGTCGGTGTAGTTCCTGACGTACTCGTGCTGAATCTTGTCGTTCGCCAGCAGATAGCGGATCACTCCGCCCAGGAACACGATGTCGGTGCCGGTACGGATCGGCGCATAGACGTCGGCGACGCTCGCCGAGCGATTGAAGCGCGGATCCACGACGATCAGGCGCGCCTTATTGTGCGCCTTGGCTTCGGTGACCCATTTAAATCCGCACGGATGCGCCTCGGCAGCATTGCCGCCCATGATCAGGACGATGTCGGCGTTCTTGATGTCCTCCCAGTGATTCGTCATCGCTCCACGGCCAAACGTCGGGGCAAGACCTGCCACCGTCGGGCCGTGTCACACACGCGCCTGGTTGTCGAATCCGAGAGCGCCGAAACTGCGCATCACCTTGTGCGTGAGGTAGCCGACCTCGTTGCTGCTGGCCGAGGCCGCCAGCATGCCGGTGCTCAGCCAGCGGTTGACCGTCTTACCGTCGGCGGTCTTGCTCTGGAAGTGCGCATCGCGGTCCTGCTTCATGAGCTTGGCGATGCGATCCAGTGCATCGTCCCAGGAGATGCGCTGCCACTGCTCCGATCCCGGGGCGCGGTACTCGGGGTACTGCAGCCGACTCGGGCTGTGCACGAAGTCGAGCAGGCCCGCGCCCTTCGGGCACAGCGTGCCGCGATTGACCGGATGGTCCGGATCGCCCTCGATGTGGATGATGCTGGCCTTGGCATTCTTGGCTGAGTCGCCCAGCCCGTACATGAGGATGCCGCAGGCGACGGCGCAGTAGGGACAGGTGTTACGCGTTTCGGTGGCGCGGGTCAGCTTGAATTCGCGCACCTCGGCGAGGGCCCTGGCAGGGGAGAACCCCATCAGGACGAGACTCGATCCGGCGAGCGAGCTGCCCGTCACAGCCAGAAACTGGCGGCGGGTCATATCGACCATCGAGGTCCCCTTTGTGAAGGCATTCGACGCGCCCGAGTGTATGCCCTAGCTGACGCAGGCAGCAATTGCGCGGCCGCGCGCAAGCAGTGCGGTCAGCGCCGCGTTGGTGCGACCTCTGCCGGCCGCCGTCACCACCGGTTCGCCGCATTGCACCGCGCCCGGCAGTGCCCCGTGGACGTCAACGACCGTCGGTGCGGGTGAGTCGGAGTAGGGCAGCGCAACCGCGCAGCGCGCGGACGCGAAGAAGACCTGGGGTGTGTAGCCGCCGGCGGGCACCGCTGAGGCTCCGCAGCCGTGTGCTGTCCTGCCAGTCTCGGGGCAGGGCGGGAACGCATCTCCGCAGCGCCCATTTGACGCTGCGGCGGCCAAAACGAGAAGGGAACCGCATCCGCAGCAATCTGTAACTTCAGCGCCGGCCACAAGGCCGTAAAATAGCGGCGGACCCGTATGCACCTGCGCCGCCTAAGCATCTGTTTCCTCCTCTTGTCGCTGTGCGCGACCGCCGCCGTGCGTGCCGCTGCGACCGCCAGTGATGAGCAGCTGAGCGTCCAGCTGGTCGTGCCGCCGGCCCAGGTGTACCCGGGACAGCAGTTCAAGGCGGGCCTTTACTTCAAGCTGCAGCCCGGCTGGCATGTCTACTGGCTGAATGCGGGTGATTCGGGCCAGCCGCCCGGAATGAAATGGCAACTGCCGCCGGGCATCTCGGCCGGTGCGCTCGAATTTCCCGCTCCGCAGCGCCTGCCGCTGGGTCCGCTCATGGACTACGGCTACGAGAAAGAGGTGCTCTTCCCGATTCCCGTGCGGGTGGCAGCCGATTTCAAGCCGACGGGGCCGACAGTCACCCTGGGCGGCAGCGCGAAATGGCTCGTCTGCCGGGAGATGTGCATTCCCGGAAGCGCCAACCTGTCGCTCGAGCGCACAGCACTCGACTCCGCGCCGGGACTGCCCACGATGACGGAGGATGCGCGCCTGTTGGCACGGTTTGAGAATGCGGTGCCGCCGCCTCTGCCTGCGAGCGATCAGGCAAGGTTCACGACCTCCGGCAAGCAGGTCGTTCTGGCCGTCGTGACCGGCCGCAGAGAAAGCTCCGCGCAATTCTTCCCCGCCGACCAGAATCTCATCGCCAACGCCGCACCGCAGTTCATGAAGCCAGTCGCGAACGGCTTTCAGCTGACAATGACCCAGGACGAGAATCTCACCACGGCTCCCCAGGAGCTGCACGGCGTGATTGTCCTGAGCGGCGATCGCGCATTTGAGATCCGCGCGATGCCGGGAGCGCTCGCCGCCAGCGCCGCTGCGCCGGCGCAAAACCTCGCCAGCATCGCGCTGTTGGCGTTTCTCGGCGGCATCATTCTCAATCTGATGCCGTGCGTCTTCCCGGTGCTGTTCATCAAGGCGCTCGCGCTGGTGCAGAGCTCCGGCGAAGAGCGCCGCACATTCCGCTCGCACAGCCTGGTGTACACACTCGGGGTGTTGCTGTCGTTCTGGGCCATTGTCGCGGCACTGCTCACCCTGCGCGGCGCCGGTCACCAGCTGGGCTGGGGATTCCAGTTTCAGTCGCCCGGCTTCGTCGCGCTCATCGCCCTGCTGCTGTTCTTTCTGGGCCTGTCACTTGCTGGCCAGTTCGAGATCGGGCTCTCGCTCAGCGATACCGGATCGGGCCTGGCGCGCCGCAGCGGTTACGCCGGCAGCTTCTTCACCGGGGTGCTTGCGGTCATCGTGGCCACGCCTTGCACGGCGCCGCTGATGGGGGCGGCGGTCGGCTATGCACTCGCGAGCTCGGCACTTGTGACCTTCATCGTGTTCACTGCGCTCGCGCTCGGTCTAGCTGCCCCCTACCTGCTGCTGTCATTCAATCCGGCCTGGACCCGGGTGCTGCCGCGACCGGGCGCGTGGATGGAGCTGCTGAAGCAGGCGACGGCAGTCCCGGTGTTCGCGACCGTCATCTGGCTGGTATGGGTCTACGACGGGTCGGCCGGTGCCAACGCCGTGGTCTTGCTGCTGAGCGCATTTCTGCTGCTCGCCGTCGCCGGTTGGATTCTCGGACGCTGGCCGGCACGCCTCGGTGCGACCATCGCTGCAGTCCTCGTCGGCGCCCTCGCAGTGGCCTTGCCACTCACGCACGGGCAGGACGCCGGGGCGGGACCGGCAGCCGCCACCACCTCTGCCGGTGGTGCTCAGTGGGAGCCGTTCACTCCCGCGTTGGTGGAGAACTATCGCGGCCAGGGTCGCGCTGTGTTCGTCGACTTCACGGCCAGTTGGTGCCTCAGCTGCCAGGTCAACGAGCGCGTAGTGCTCAGCCGGCAGGACGTGCAGCAGCGGCTGAAGGCGAGTGGGGTGGCGCTGGTGCGCGCCGACTGGACCCATCAGGACGAGGTCATCGCGCAAACACTCGCGAGCCTCGGGCGCGGCGGTGTGCCGACCTATGTGATCTACCCGGCCGAACCGGGCGCGGCGCCGAAGGTGCTGCCGGAAGTGCTGACGCCAGGGATCATCGAGGCGGCGCTGGCGGAGGTCAGCGCAGCGAAGGTGGCTGCCATCGGCAAAGCTCCGTAGCAGCCGGGGACTCATCGAACTACAAGGAGACGCGTATGCGGTCCGCCGCTTATCGTTTGAAGCTCGCTATGGCGGTCGTGACGCTCTGCGCGTTCGTCCCGGCGGCGTTCGCCGTGCGGGTCGGCGATGCTGCGCCCGATTTCACCGGCACTGATTCCAACGGCCGTACCCACCAGCTGGCGGAATACCGCGGCAAGTTCGTGGTGCTCGAGTGGACCAACAATGGCTGCCCGTATACCAAGAAGCACTACGCGAGCGGCAACATGCAGTCGCTGCAAAAGCAGTGGACCAGCAAGGGAGTCGTGTGGCTCACGGTGCTGTCGTCGGCACCTGGCCAGCAGGGCTACATGAGCGCCGCGCAGGAAAATTCCTATATCAGCCTGGTGCACGCTGACCCAACCGCGGCGATCCTCGATCCCAAAGGCACGATCGGTCACCTGTACGCGGCCAAGACCACGCCACACATGTTCGTGATTGATCCGACCGGCAAGCTCATTTACGACGGCGCGATCGACGATCACGCGACGACCGACGCCAGTGATATCCCGGCCTCCAAGAACTATGTTGCGGCGGCCCTGACCTCGGCACTCGCCGGCCAGGCGGTCGGCACGGCGTTCACGCGACCGTACGGATGTAGCATCAAGTACGCGGACTGAGAAAACGCGCTGCTGCAGGCGGGCGCAGGCTAATCCAGCTCGCCGAGCGATGCCGCCAGGTCGGCGCCGGGCTCAGCGACGGCGTCGGCCACGAATTTCCCCTGCGCGTCCAGTTCCGCGAAAACACCTCCCAGACGCACGAGCTCGTCGTAGCGCCCCTGCTCGACGAGCCGGCCATCCTTGAGGACGACGATCAGGTCGGCGCTCCGTACGGTCGACAGACGGTGGGCGATGACGAAGGTCGTGCGGCCTTTCATCAGGTTTCCGAGTGCTCGCTGGACGCGAGCCTCGGTGAGGTTGTCGAGCGCACTGGTGGCTTCATCGAGGATGAGCAGCGGTGCATCTTTCAGCATCGCACGCGCAATGGACAGCCGCTGTCGTTCGCCGCCGGAGAGCGACTTGCCGTGCTCGGCGACCAGTGCGCCATACCCTTCCGGTTTGAGGCTGACGAACTGGTGCGCTTCGGCAGCGCGCGCGGCAGCCTCGAGCTCGGCGTCGCTCGCATCCGGCTTGCCGACGCGCAGGTTCTCGGAAATCGAGCGATACAGAAGTCCCGGATTCTGGAACACCACGGCGATCTGGCGCCGCAGCGAGGTCAGATTCACCGCGCGAATATCGGTGCCGTCAATGGTGATGCGGCCGCTGCTCGGATCGTAGGCGCGGTAGAGGAGGGACAGGGCAGTGGTCTTGCCGGCGCCGGTGGGGCCGACGAAGGCGACGGTGCCGCCCGCGGCCGCGCGGAACGAGAGGTCCTGCACCACCGGGTGGGCGGCATCGTAGCCGAAGGATACGTTCTCGAAGCTGACGGCGCCTCTGGTGATCTGCAGGTCGGGCGCATCCGCGCGCTCCTGCAGCGGGCTGCGCGTGTCGAGCACTTCGAAGAAGTTCGCCAGCGCGGGCGCCTGGAAGAACAGATCAGAGATGAAGCCGGCCAGCTGTTCCATGCGCCCAATCATCATCAGCGCGAAACCCACGAAGCTGACGATGGCCCCGACGCTAATCTCACCTTTGCCGTGCAGCTGAACCCCGAGGACGAACAGGCCAATGACGGTGAGCGTGCTCGCCGCGCGATTGGCGACCGCTGCCCAGGCCCAACCGCGCAGCACCGGATATTGTGCGTTGAGCACCTGGGCCACCAGCTGGCGCAGCGCAGCCGCCTCATCCCGGACGCGGGCGAAGCTCTGGACCACCATGACGTTGCCGAACACATCACCGGAGCGCTCTGAGATCTCCCGGTTGAGCTGCTCCACTTGGCGCTGCGCCCGGTCGGTGCGCCGCACGACCAGCGTGTTGAAGAGCACGAAGCTGAACATCAGCACGATCATCAGCAGCGCCAGTTTCCAGTTGATATGCAGCGCGAATGGCACCATGACCAGCACCGCGATGAGCGTGCTCAGATGACTGCGGAAGAAAGCGAGCCACAGCATGAACAGATTGCCGCTGCCGGAATGCAACGTGTGCAGCAGACGCCCGGTATGCTGCTGATCGTGGAACGCCAGCGGCAGCGCGAGGGAGTGTTCGAAGAATTCGACGATCGCGGCCAGCTGGCGCCGGTGGGCGAGCCGGTCAGAGTACAGAGCGATCAAGACATTCGCCGCCACGCCAAAAAAGCCCACGCCCGTCCACCAGGCGATGTAGTTCCAGGGAGTTCCCGGCGTCTTGCCGACGAGCGCATCGATCACACGGCCAAACAGCCACGGCTCGAGCAGGAACACGGCCGCGAGCGCCACGTTGGCCAAGGCCAGCGCCATGGCCAGCCATTTTTCCGGCGCCAGCAACCCCAGGACACGCAGGTAAACCTTCACCAACGACATGGGTCGCGCGGGGCGTGACGATTGCGGCACGATTCAGTTCAGGTGCAGACGTGAGTCGACATGATATCGCGGTGTGTCTGCGCCGGACTTTTCGACGAGCCCGGCGAATGCGATAGTCCCGGGTGCTTGAAAGATTCAAGGTACCGCAATCCTTGCCGGGACTCACAGACTTGCGCGTCGGCCTACAAAGAACGGCAATCACCTGGAGGGCCTCATGCAAGCGCAATTCGACGTCGTGGTCTTGGTCGGAAGTCTTCGGAAGGCTTCCTATACCCGCAAGCTCGCCAACGTGCTCATGCACATGGCGCCGCCGTCCTTGCGATGTCGCTTGGTCGAAATCGGCGGCTTGCCGTTATACAACCAAGACCTCGACATTACGCCGCCGAACGAGTGGGTCGATTTTCGGCGTGAAGTTGCCAAGGCCCATGCC
>Ga0210385_10001878_pt1 | contig 12791 bp, 22 predicted proteins | sample IncBWH26OmetaG_FD_160107 | JGI IMG/M metagenome (GOLD analysis project Ga0210385, IMG submission 160107) | Forest soil microbial communities from Barre Woods Harvard Forest LTER site, Petersham, Massachusetts, United States - Inc-BW-H-26-O ... | reverse complement strand
GCCCGTGGTCGCTCCCCGGAACAGAAATCCAACTGAATCGTTACCTTTTACCTGATTGTTTTGAGGTAGGTTTGTAATTATAGGTAAAAGTCAAAATAGAGATAATTAGGTAATTTAGGTGAAAATATCTGTATTTTTATAAAAGTTGTGAATTGGGCTAGTTTTAGTGAAAACCTGCAATTCAACCTCCAAATAAATGACACATGTAACTTCTGTCAAATAAATAATAGTGAGCTTGACATCTACCTGCCGATCTGTTATAGTCAGATATGTCTGACACCTACCCGCCCGTCTAATATCTCCCCTTAGACGGGCGGGTGCCGTATATAACATAAAATGCTTAGGGCGAGCAAATACAAAATCTTTTGCGCATATACTACGGTATGTGTGCTTTTTATGTTTGGAATGTGTGTATGGTGTGTTGCTGTATCAGAAGCTGCATCTCCACTTGAAATAGGTACGCGTTCATCCCTAGTAGAAGTGTCAATTACCGGAGAACATGAAATATCTAATACCGAATCTGAGAATGTGACTCTTTCGTTTTATAGTGGAACATCTTCTAGTGGGGAACCCGGATGTGAGTTCAATATAGAAGCTGGTGGACATCAGGTGGCATACTTGATAATACCACAGCTGAAAGACTTTCAGAGCACGAGTTTTGACTTGCCTGCTGGTGGTAAGTGGCAGGCTACTACTACGGAAAGTAATTGTAGTGGTCAGAAGATTTATGAAAGTCACGCCTCACTTTCTAGTATTTCCGGTAGTGAAGGAAAAGAAGGTAAAGAAGGTCCTGAAGGAAAAGAAGGGAAAGAAGGAAAAGAAGGTAAAGAAGGTGGTGTAGGTGGAGGTGGTGGAAGTTCAGGTAAAATTGATTCATTCGGCCCTGAAGCTGAAGCTACAATATCTGAAGGTATTGAAGATATTGAAATCTTGATTTGGTGTATCATAGGTACTATGGTAGCGGGTACGTTTTACCTTATGATACGTGATTTTCTCAAAATAAAAACAAGAGCATGAAAACGATAATAACATTTTTTACAACACCATTAGGATGGCTTACTCTTTTTATCCTTATGGTAGTGGTCCCAAGGGTGGTTACTTGGATTAGGAGGTATGTGTAATGCTTGGAACACTAACAACAATAGGAGGTAATTACGATATAATTTTCGCATTTGGTATTGGTATACTACTAATATACGTACTAGGTGCAATGCTCGTGACTGGAGTACAGGCGATAAGAGAGTTTTTGAATCAAACGTGAACTCTGTTACCGCCTCGCTATTCATAGCCACGCGGACAAGCAAAGTAGTAAATGCAGTAAAACTAAAACAACAAAGGAGAAAAGATCAAAATGAAGCACTTCTCAAGCATGTTCCGTGGCCTGGTGTCACAGTCCCGTGCAGTCAAGACCGGCCTCATGGTCCTCTGCATTTCCGCGTTCGTTGCCGCCCCCGCGTTGGCGACGGAATCGGAAGGTTCCAAAAAGGTCAAAGAAGTCACGACTAACGTTTCGACGGAAGGCGTCGAAATCATCCTGGCCGTGCTGGGTGGTCTGGTGGCGCTGATCGCACTGTCGATCATCCTCCCGAAGGCGATTGGTTTCATTCGGCGCTTCATCTAGACCGGATGTAGCTAGGTAATCATGGCGGGTTCCACTGGCAATCGTGGAGCCCGCCAGATTACATATGTAACGTTGGGGAGGTGTTCAGATTGCATAGTTGGAAAAAACTAATAGTAGTATCGATAGTAGTATTTTTTGTAGGTATGTTGGCCGCTGTAGCGCTGAATAAACCGGAATCTAAGACTCCGCCCGCGCGCACTATCGCCGCTTTACATCATCATTATCTATCAATATTTCATGCTAAGAATAAATGAACATGTTGTATATATATCGTTATTCAAAATATGTGAAGTTTCGATCGGTATTTGTAACGGTATTATTGTGTTGCTTTATTGGGTGTTGTGGAATAGAAGTCGCTCACGCTGAATATACAAATGGTTATCCTGAGTTTGAATGGAATGGTCAAACATTCAATAATACAACTGGCAATGCTTATCATTGGAAGATAAACAGTGGTGAACTTGAGCTAATAAAAGATGACACAGAAGAAGTAGCTCGTAGTTGGACTCCTGATAGTTGGAAAGCATATAACTCTGTAACGCAAGATACGACGGAAGCAGTTGGTCGAGCGTCTGGTGCGGAAGCTGATATAGAGTCTGGCGATACTAGCGTCAATACCCCTACAGTACAAGGGGCAACTGACGGAGTGTCTACGGTTACGGATGCTAGGGCGGCGGGTACATCTGTTGATGTAGCTGAGCAGACCGGACTTGATCTCTTAGGCGAGGCTGGTGGAACGCTACCTGCTGGATTAGGTGTAACAGCCCTTGGAGGTATAACACTAGGTCCCGTTGCTTTCAAATTAGGTGTGGAAATAGGAAATGGTCTAAGTCAACTATGGGGAGAGGAACCCTGGCATCCACTCGAAGAAGCTGAAGGTAAAGAAATTGAAAAAACTAACAGTGAACATCCTGAAGACGGTGTACAGGTAGAAGATCATTCGGTGGAAGGTCCGACAGCGGATAATGTATTTAGTGGATTTCCCGCGTATAAACTTCCGAAGGGTTATTACCTTCATAGCTATGAAGCGTGGACCTATGCGTGGCAGAAGATTGAAAGAAGTCATACGTGTACAGGTCCGGGTGTGTGTAGTGAAGGCTCCCCCAAAAAGGTACCGCTGACACCTCAGACCGTAGGTGGTTTTGGCAACGAACAGAAGCAAACCGAGACGGTATCTAGTGGATCATTTGGTTCTACTGCGACAGTAGAATTGATATATAGATACAAGAGTCCAGAATCATGTACCGTGCCGCCACTACCGGAAGGTGAGGGTGAACAGGCACTAGATGAATGGGAGGAAAACCTTGACAGTGAGAAGTTCTGCTTGAAGCCCGAAGGGGTACCGGGGCCTACCAATGAACTACTCACTCCCACTATAGAAGCGTCCAATGAAGCTCATGGTTTACCCGCTAAACCTAAAATAAAAGAACCCATACCAGAACTTCCTAAAGCACCGCCTACAACTCTTCCTCAGAAACGTACACATGAAATATGGGAAAGTGAACATCCTGATAAAGACCTAAAAGAACATACAACTGAACCTAAGAAAAAAAAGGAAGAAGAAGAAGAAGCCGCGATAATAATACTCCCCTATCCAGGTGAAAATGAGACTGCGCCAGAATATAAAAAACGGCTTGAAAAACTTGGACTAAATCATGTGGAAGAATATACTCTAAGTGATACTGAGATAAATCCCCATGTAGGACCTAATGGTGTGGCGGATACTGCACCGCCAGAGGGTAGTAGGGTATCACCTGAAACGAAAGTGGAGATAGCCGCTAATCCTAGCGATGCCGCTCCGCCGAGTGAATCCAAAGCTCCCGTAGGACCGCCTACGGAGCCCGGTATAAAACTTCCACATTTTGTACTTCTGTGCACTGTATTTCCGTTTGGCGTACCGTGTTGGCTAAAGAAACAGATAGAAGCATTTTCATCTACAGGTGCCCCTCCTATTTGGACCATTGGTCCTATAGAATGGGGAGGTACTAAAATACCGAAGGCGGAAATTGATCTAGCTAAACTTGAACCGATTATGGAAGTTGTGCGACCGTTTATGATTATCTTCGGTGGAATTGGTATAGTGTTTTTCTTCTATAAGGTATTTACCGGAACTTCTATCGGTGGTGGGGAGAATCCATCGGGTCAAGTTCCGGGTCCTTCGGTGGGTTCAGAAGATATGGAACCTGGCGGTTTTTCTGGAGATGGGGCCAGCTTGTTCTAATGATAGGTCTATTAGAAAATATAGTAGAAATCTTCAAAAATATACCCGCCTATATTCTTTATGCGATAGAGGAGTTTGTAAACGGATTCTTTACACTAATACAGGCGGCAATAGAATTAGCTATATTAGTACTTCCAGAATTACCAGAAGTTTACACTCCACCTAAATATCTATCAGAAATAAATTGGTATTATCCGGTGATAACACTCTTAGGAATTGCTGCACCACTATTTACGGCCTACATAGCATGGCTTGGGGTATCCTATCTCTATAGAAAGTTTGGAGCGATAGCGTGATAACCATATTGACGGGTGCACCTGGTCATGGTAAGTCTTATACGTCGGTAAAGATGATTGACGAGTTTGTTCATGCTGGTAAGTATGTGGTAACAAATGTTCCATTGCGTGCTGACTTCGCCGAACAGATGGCTATTCATCATACGGCATTCGCTAAATGGCGTAAGGATAAGGTCGCAGAAAAGGCAGCACACTATCACTCTCTAGTTCATGTCTGTACCGATATTGATGAGATAGTAAGGGTGAGATTTGAGGGTAAGGGGGAGGGACGCGCAAAGATAGTCATAGACGAGGCCCACCGTGTTATGAATGTCAGAGGGGCGGCTCGCGGGCAAAGCGCGGAAGCCACTCAACGTAAGTCCGTCGTTGCGCATGTATCTGCCCATCGTCATTACGGTGCTGACGTGGTTCTTATCACTCAGGCCTTCGGTAATCTTGATCTACAAATTAGAAATCTATATGAGTTTCATGCGGAAGTGCGTAACTTTCGACGCTTACCATTCATAGGGATTATCGCTAAGCTATTTCCAGGTGGTAATCTATTTCTACGTACAACGGTATGGAATGACAGAGCCAAGACTAAAGCCGGAGTCGCCGTGTATGGATTGAGTAAGAGACTTGCTAATTTGTATAACACCCACTCCCTAGAGGAGACGGACTGGCCCGAGGATGTAATAATCCTGCCACGCAGCGCTGACGATTTGAAAAGGCAGATAGACCTGGAAGAATTGAAGCCGGGGGGAGGAGGGCCGCCCGTATCGAATGGCAATGGTCACAGTAATGATGCGCTTGATCCGCTCGGAATAGGTACTGTTTATAGAATGCCTAACGGCCAACTAGCGACCGTAAGTAACGGTAATAAAGAGAAGTTAGAAAAGGCAAGGGATAAAGCGTTACCCTTACCAGATCTAGAGGGGACATTCACGCTATGATGGCTAGTGAGTTAGGTCATATTGTCGAGCATCATGTAGCCAATAAGGCGCTTGACTCAAAGAGTTCTGAAAGCGCTGTAGGTGAAATGTGGGTAGAAGTACAGAGGGCTGGATTTCCGTTCTTTGGTTTACCTCCCGTACTAATCTATGTGGGAGTAGCCCTAGTAGTCTTTGGATTTCTAGCCTATAGCGTGGCTGGCAAGGGTAGCGGCTCGCATGCTGGTAGGGAAGAGCCTCGCCGTGCTTACCGTAGGGAATTGGCTAGACAAATGGCGCGAGATGATGCTAAGAAAATACTAGCCGGAGAGGACCCGAAGGCAACTAAGAAGCGTAGAAAGTGGATGCAGTGGTAATTTTCTGGAAACTAGTGTTCTTATTTTCAAGGGTGATCCGATGTCCATAGTGATAAAAGACAGAAACTATTACATATGTCGCACTAAGCGTCAGTATAAGTGGTTTTGGGCACACTGGTGTAAATACACAAAGTGGGATAACGTCCGTCTCTATGTATATAGGTGTAGGTGGTGTGGTGAGTATCACGTAAGTAAGCAGTCCAGGAAATTGATTGTGAAAATGCTTATATGGCTCGGCACTAGATATCCAAGGCAGTACGTATGAATCGCTGGCTAGCCGCATCGATAGTTTTCATAGAGGCGATGGCAGTGCTTGTTCTTGAGATCCTCTCAGTGCGCCTTCTAGCGCCTTACGTAGGGCTCACTTTGGAAACTACTACGTCAATTATCGGAGCGGTGTTACTAGGCATTGCGGTGGGCGCTGGTGTCGGTGGATGGTTGGCTGATCGTGTGCCGTCACCACAAATGATAGTTGTCCTTTTTGAGTCGGGAGGTATACTAGCGTTGCTTACGGTACCCATTGTAAGGGTGTTGGGTCCTACGGCTATTGAACACGGCACTACGGGGGCGTTATGGGTAACGTTCCCGGCGCTAGTACCCGTAGCAGCGGTGTTGAGCGCTATCTCACCTACGGTAGCTAAGTGGAGGCTTACTTATCGTCATAATAACAGTGGAACTATTGTGGGTGGTTTGTCGGGTTGGGCTACGGCAGGTGCTCTTATAGGGACATTTGGAACAGGGTTTGTAATAGTACCCCTAATGTCGGTAAGTATGGCTATGATTTATGTAGGTGTAGCGTTGATACTTACCGGCAGTCTTCTAGCTGTGTATTTTGAGTTGACAGATAAGTTTGTGGTAGCGGGATTAGTGGTAGCGGTAGGGTTAGCATGTGGAGTGTCAATAGTTACACCTTCACCATGTCAGGCTGAAACTACCTACCACTGCGTGAACGTAACTGCTATATCGGGTGGTGGTCGTTACTTATTCCTGGACCGTGAGGCTAACTCATACGTGAACCTGAATAATCCTACTGATCTAGGCACTTTCCATTATTCACGTTGGATAGCAGGAGTGATAGAAAATTACGATCCCGGTAGACCTATTGATATGCTGGTGGTCGGTGGGGGTGCATTCACATTCCCGCGTTGGCTGCAAGCTACACGCCCGGATTCTAGGTCAACCACGTTAGAGGTAGACCAGAAATTGATTACGTTTGATCGAGAACATCTCGGACTTCACACAAATGTCAATTTACGTGCAATAGGTGGAGACGCTCGTCTTACTATACGTAAACAGTTGACAGGGTCTATAGATGTTGTAGTGGGGGATGCTTTTAGTGGTCTGACTGTTCCGTGGCAGCTAATGACTACTCAGTGGGCAGCGGAAGTGAAGCGAGTTTTAGTGTCTGGTGGATTTTATGCTATAAACATGATAGATGGCAAGCCTCTATCACTGTTGCGATCAGAGCTTGCTACTCTGCGCACTTCTTTTAGTCGAGTTGAACTAATCACTAAATCTTCTAGTAGTAACGGTGCGCCTAGTGGCGGTAATGCCATTATTCTTGCCTCTAACACTACTCTACCGATAAGTGCTCAAGGGTCCCTAGTAGGCGAGGCTGTTCGCTATAACCAGCTAGCAACTAGTCGAATCGAGGCGGACCCGAAGGTGCTTACCGATGATTATGCGCCGGTTGAACAGCTACAGACAAGGTAGCGAGGTTGATATAATGGTGATAGCTATGTCAAAAGGAACGGAAGTGGTGCATCATGCTGCGGAAACAGTAGCCGAAGAAGGTGTACATATTATACTACTAGTTCTAGCCGGTCTAGGTGGTCTAATAATTCTGGCAATTTTATTACCACTTGCATTAGGTAAGACAAAACAGTTTATACCACCGGGAGATACTTCTAGTAGTGGTTCTGCCCCTGATAATTATGATATGCCTATTTTCGGGGGCGACGATAGACATGGCTAGGCTTATCTACCTATTTATCGGTTTCACGGGAATTATTGTCGGTCTAATTTCCGTGAGCCCGTGGGCGACTTTGGTGGTCGTCCGATATGCGGCAAGGATGCGGCGTCAGAAGGCGTAATAAGTTACAGGTGTAATCTAGATGGGGAGATGTTCCGATGCTTAGCGGTAATACCAGAGAAGGCGTACACTGGGAAGTGCTCGACTATGAACTCGAAAGAGGTGATGGAGATTTAGAAGAGAATATACAAGAAGCGGAACAGGTAAACATAAGGGTATGGGTGGATGTGGGAGAGGAGCAAGAGGGTTACTTTTCACTATATGGACCTTTTGATAGTATAGGTGATCTAGAAGCCATCATAGAATCCGAGACGCCTAACTATCTAGAGCTGGTGGCAGGTGAAGCCTAGAATACTTGCCCCAATTATTGGTAAGGGTATATGGGATTCCTTTACCGATGATTATATAGACACGCCTATAAGTGATGCTATGAGAGTGGCGCCTGGCGGAATACTAGTAGGGTATGGTTTATATAAGTTACTCGCAGACGTACAGGAGGCACTAGAGGACTTACCGGGAGAGTGGTCGTTTTTCATTCATCCACGTAAGCGACAAGTGAAGGTTCATCTCAAAGAATACACTATGTCTGGCCCTATGTATGTTACGCGGGAGAGTTGTCGTTTGCCATTACAAATTACCGACCAGCGGCGGAAAGATGGTAGTAAAGGTGGAGAAAAAAGGGATTGGAGGCGTCCACCTACCATAAAATGGATAAATTGGAACCTAGAGCAGTTTATGCTGGACTGCGATCCAATAGAGGCAGGAGAACGTCTCCTGCGCATGTGTGAACGTAGAGGTATTGGACCTAAGCCTACACCCGGTAGTATTGGTTCAGCGATGCTAAAGGTATCATCCGAGTGGGAGAAGGATAGAAGACCGGCACCATTTTTTATATCTGATATTGCACGTGGATACTTGCCGGGTAATTACTACGAGCATAAGCCCAGTTTCCTACGTGCTAAATCTGTCACACTTTTTGATCAAGCGGCGGCTCATCATAATATAGTGAATACCACTCCCTTGCCCCATCCCCAGTCTATCCATAGGCGAGGATTTAGGCTTGAGAGTGATTCAACGTCTGGTAAACGCCTCTCTCTGTTCAAATATCATATGGGATTATTGCGTGTGAAGGTGGAGTGTGATACTGTACCTAAAGATATGGATCACCTCTATCCACGATGGAGTCGTGTACCCGGCACACATTGGCGGATGGTATGGACTCCCGAACTAAGACTGCTAGATAGTAGAACTCGCTTACTTGAGGTTACTACAGGTTTTACTGGTAATAAGATAGATACTGCGCTATGGGAGTATTCAGACTTTGCATTAGGTGAAATTGAAGCCGACCCCCATCCAATAGTAAAGGCCGCCCTACATGCTGCTTACGGGAGCCTTGCTACTAATACAAAAGATGATTATGAGATAATCATTGCGGGTAGGGAAACAAAACTACCAAAGTCCAAGTCTGTAAAAGTACCCCTATTTGGTGATGCCCAGAGCGTGGTAATAAAAAGACTCCGAGTACCTATAATACAGAATGTAATAGCATATGGGGTTATACAGGCAGAGCAGACTACCCGATCAATAGAGTTTGGACGCTGGCTACATAAGGAAGGTCACGACGTGTTACAGGTGTACTCCGATGCTGTTCTCGCTAAAGTGTCGCAGTTACCCTTTACTCCTGATGGATGGGTAGCTAAGCATTTACTAGATGACCTTATTGCAGGTGCTCCAAATCAGATAATCTCTCCGACGATCCAACGCCTGCCGGGTATCAGTGGTCAGAGGCGGCGTGCTATGGTGCTGGACCGAGTGTTGAGTTGATTGCGCAAGCAACGGATAGAACATCCGTCCAGACCCCCACAAAACCGTCGTGAACGTGCTACACTTATCGTGCAAGTCAAACAACGAAAGGACAAAGCAATGCCAACCGCACCCGCCGCACCGAAAGAGCAGACCAGTCCGGATGAGCCCAAAGCTGACGAGTCTCCGCGCGACCGTTTCGTGCGCCTCGCCGAGCTTCGCGTGTCGAACAGTCTCGACGCGATTCGGAAGCTGGGTTTGCTTGGAAACAAGTCACAGTACGAGTATACGGCCGAGGACATTGAGAAGATCAATGGAGCCGTGAGTAAGGCTCTGAAGGGTGCCATTACGGCACTTGAGACGGGCAAGCCCACACAGAGCAGCTTTAGTCTGTAGGGTAAACCACAACGCAGTATAGGAAGGCAAGGTGTCATTCAGTGAGCATATTTGATCCTCCCAATAACAAGAAGCTCAGAGACGAGTTTCCCGATGAAACCCCGTTCATGCTGTACTCGGGAGACTATGAGGGCACACGCGATACCACGTTCGGCCCTCAGTCGTCCGCATCCGTCAGTGCCGGTCCGGCAGGTAAGGGCGGTGGTGGAGAGCGGGAGATATACAAAGTCTGGGGGACCCTGGCAGAACAGGTAGCCCAGATGGAGTCAGGGGACCTGCCCCAACTTGTCAAGATAACCAAACTAGGGAATCGCAACGTGTGGACTCCCGTCACGTCAACCGGGGAGGACATCCCCTTCTAGAGCATCGTGCGGTGGACTAGTCCTCTAACCCTATCCCGCCCTGAATACGATAGCCATCGTGAAGGGGTGACGGCATGTGATAGGGACGGGGCATGTCTCACCGCACGGGCGGACCATGACGGCCTCTACCCTTCCAGTTTGGTGAGGATCACGACGCGGAAGGGTAGAGGGGTCCGTTCACTGGACGTATGTTCTATTGACTTATTCTTGAAAGTGTGCGATACTTATAGCATGAACACTACAGAGAACAAAATAATGAAGCTACGGAGCAAGGCAACTAGCACAGAGCGAGCGGTTTTGGAAAGCTACTATCAGCAGCCTTACAGTGTCCTACTAGTGGAACGGGATCACAAGAAGGCCAGTGGGATGCTGATACATGGGCGTGAGAGACTTTGCGCTTATGGACTTCACGATACGCCTTGTAGGCTTTGCGCGAGCGAACCGGCCTAGTGGACGTATGTTCTATTGACTCACAAGCTCTAATGACCGATACTACTAGTGACCCTCTCCCCAACATCTCCCCTCCGTGGCGATCTAGGGGCGAGGGTCACTAAAAGTAACGAACAAGGGAGAACCCAAGGTGTCTACTAGACTACCGCACTACCTAGAGGTATTGAGAGATCGGCGTCAACAGGTGTATCAGGACATGCTCACTAAACAGCTACAGATCCAAGAGCTTGACAAAGAAATATCGGAGATTCAGGCTGAGGATCGCGAGTGTCAGATCGGACCGAAGCGATGACCCACGAAAGCGCGTGTATAAAGGCAGTCAGTGAAACTAACCTCTGTAAGGGGTTGACGGACATCGCCCCGTACTCTGGCGACATCATCATAGCGTGCGGGATTTTCCTTCTGTTGATGTGTGTTGCATTGTTGACGGTTATGTGGTATATTGGTACAGGCCATCATCATAGGAGGCCGCGACATAACGAACAGTGTACAGCTCAAAATAGAGCAATTAGGGAAGCAGAGGGTCCGCCTTATCCAGATTGGGTAGTACAATGTAGGTTACGTGAAGCGGAACTCGGCGATAGCCGGAGGTGACATATGTCAACTAAAGATTCAGAGTTACACAGATACATGCAGGGAGAGGTTCTACCACCTGCGATCAAAGACCGTACAGAGGCGGACAAGCTAATCAAAGTTGCGGTCGATCACTTTCGTACAGCACGGAAGGCTACCATTCAAACTATGGCTGACCTACGTCGCCTACAGAATGCGGACGTTCATCTTCTGTACGGTTATAAGAACTTCGCGAAGTGGGCGGAGGATCGATTCGAGGGATTAGCTGCTAACAACGTGCGACAATTATGTCGTGCCGGTGCGGTTGCACTTGAGCTTGACCGTAGGAAGTTGATCGATCTTGAGAATCCTAAAGGCGTGGGTACAACTGCTCTGCGTGATCTTTCCACAATTTCCGGTACGTATGGCGACGATAAGATGGCTGAGGTTTTTGTTACCGCACGGGGGTTGCTTGAGGGTAAATCTGAGGTATCAAATGTGACGGTTGAGGCGGCCATGAAGCTGTTGATGCCGCCCGCTCAGCTTGAGCCTATGAATCCAGATGGTCCTACAGAGAGAGATCTACAGAATGAGTATGAAGAGGATGAGCCGGAAACGGAATACTCGGAGAAAGTCACAGAGCTTATTGACCATATCCGTGACCTATCCTATGACCTCCCAGATAGCTTGGCCGATATGGCTACCGCGACCAAACAGCTTGCAAATCAGCTACAATCCGAGCGGAACGATGACGACCAAACATGGATCGAGGGGACACGATAATGGTTTGCGTATGGTGTAGAGTAAAGGAAGCTAGACCGGGTAAGCCGCATCCTCATGCCGAAACTCTAATGAAGGCTATAAATATAGGATATGGATATGAGGAAGAATGGGCAGAGCATCCCGTCGAAGTAGACGAGTTCAGATGTAACAGGTGTAAGCAGTATAACCATTGGTGGTTTTATCCTATACGTACTGTTGGGAGTTTACGTAAAGTGAGAAATCCATATCCTTCTATTCAAATGGTGCCGCGATGAGAACATCCGATGATAGATCCAGGCAAGCGCTTGCACGTGATGATTATATAGACAATAGGTCGCTAAGAGAACACTACCTAGAAAAACGTCTATTTAGAGGAGAAGGGTATGAGAATAGCATATGTGAAATACTTGGGTGGGATAGGAGAGAAGTGCATAGGATTAGGCAATATCTAGGGTTGGCTCCGTATAATTCAAAAGGCAAGAAAATGACCCGAAGGCGCGTGAGCCGAGACACGGCTAGGATACTGGGTAATGCCATGGATCTTGATCCAGTAGATTACGGACTATAGCCCATGAATGATCTAAAAGAGCAGGCTCGCACGGTATTTATCGCTAGATGTAAGGAAGACGGAATACCGCCCGCATGGTGGCAGATTGAGTTTGAGAATTGGTGGAAAAATGAAAAAAAAGAGTGGTGCATAAACAAGGCAAATAAGAATAACACCACGAGGTGTTACACGCCGTGTGACCACTGTAGATATTTGAGGGCTCAGAGGTTTCTTTAGTGTGGACGGATGTTCTATTGACCTTCGAGATGAAATTGACGATACTATGAGTATGAAAACACAAATACATGAAATCATACACATGAGTCTTTGGATTCTCAAGTATCTTCTAGTAATTATGATTCCGTTTGTATTGGGAATAAGAGTGACACTTTGGAAGATTGATAATTTGGAGGATTAGATTTTACCCATTTGTGGTAATTGCTCAAAGTTCGGCTATGTCGCCC
>Ga0210385_10001877_pt1 | contig 12793 bp, 9 predicted proteins | sample IncBWH26OmetaG_FD_160107 | JGI IMG/M metagenome (GOLD analysis project Ga0210385, IMG submission 160107) | Forest soil microbial communities from Barre Woods Harvard Forest LTER site, Petersham, Massachusetts, United States - Inc-BW-H-26-O ... | reverse complement strand
CATCTCTTTCAACATGCTGCATCGCACGGACAAATCCCGGCTCAAGCAGCAGTACATTTGTCAGTTGGAGGGCGTTGTCGTCGATCGCGCCGACATGGTCAAAGGCTACGAGTTCCGCAAGGACGAATACATCATCATCGAGCCGGAAGAGATCAAGAAGATCGAGCCGCAGACCGCCAAGACCATGGAGATTCTGGAGTTCGTCAAGGCAGGCGACGTGGACCCCGTGTACTTCGAGTCGTCGTATTACATGTTGCCGGAAGAGGCGGGACGGCGTCCGTATGCGCTGCTCACCAAGGCGTTAGAAGAGAGTGAGTATGTTGCCATCGCCAAGATCACCATGCACAACCGCGAGTACACGGTGTTTCTGCGGCCGCACGAAGGTGGACTGATGTTGCACACCATGTATTACGCAGAAGAAGTGAAGAAGGTGGAAGGCTTCGGCGCGCCCGATGTGGAGTTGAAAGATGCCGAGGTGAAAGTGGCGCACCAGCTCATCGAAGCGTTGGCCGATGAATGGGACCCGGAGAAGTACAAAGACAGCTTCCAGGAAAATCTAAAGAAGCTCATAGAGACCAAGCTAGAAGGCGGGGAGGTGGCGGCAGTCGAGAAGCCCAAGAAGCTGGCTCCCGTCATAGATCTGATGGCCGCTCTCAAGCAGAGCCTGGCGCAGATGGAAGGCAAGAAAAAGCCGGCGGCTGCGGCCAAATCAGACGAGCCATCCGCCGCGGCGGGGGGCAAGACCCGTCGCGGACGGTAGTTTCGGACTTCGGCTATTTTCGTCTTGTCATTTGATCCTGCTCTCTAATCCTGTATTTCCCAGCCCAAGCTGCGCCCCTGCTCTCGCCTTCGTCCAACTTGCGCTCTCGTTCAGGCATCCCAGAAAGGGCAAGAGGCTGAAGCCCGAAGCCCGGCAACCGGAAGCTGCATCGGCCCACTGGCACAGATCGTGGCCAGCCGTTAGAATGTTTAATTCCTTGTAGCCGGAACTTTCCTTTTGGGGTGCTGATGAGTCTTCGACGTGTGGGCCGATTGGTCGCCATGGTGGTTTCAACTCTGCTTTGGGCGGCGTGTGGCCAGGTCTACCGTCCGGTGGTCCTGCCCTGCACGGTGGGCGGAATTCCTGGATGCCCGGTGCAAACACCTGCGATCCCGGCGAATTTCCATGCTGTTTTTGCCATCAGCACCAACCTGCCCAACAACCCGGGCGGAGCCCTGCAGAGTGACGTTGCGGGAGACTCTATCATCGCGGAGACTCCCACCTCTGACCAGAGCGAGCCCAACCTTGGCAACCTTCCTACTCATGCTGCCGTTCTTCCTAACGATTCACGGGTGTTTGTCGCAAGTGCGGGTAGTGTGCTCCCGGGCGGGATCGATGTACTTTCTTTCTTTACGGCGGCGTCTCAGTCCCCGTTCGGGGCCGGATTTGGTCCGGTCACTACGATTGCTTTGCCGACAGGGTCGCAGCCCGACTTTGTGAACACCACGCAGAACAATGCGGTGTATGTAGCGAACTTCGGCACGAATTCAGTCAGTGCCATAAACGCGACTTCGAATGTTGTGGCGAATACGGTTTTGGTCGGGGCCAATCCCGTGGCGCTGGCCGAGACTCCGAATGCCTTCAAGCTCTACGTGGCGAACCAGGGCACCAGTCAGGCGACGAGCTCCGTCAGCAGCTTGAACGTTGCGGACTTATCGTTGAACACGGTGACCGGTTTTACCGGGATCAATCCCGTATGGGTGGTCGCTCGTGGTGACAGCCAGAAGGTCTACGTGCTCACGCAAGGCGATGGACAACTGGTGACGATCGACACTGCCACGGACACAGTCACCAGCAGTCTTCCGGTAGGCGCGGGAGCGAACTTCATTTTCTTTGACCCTAACCTGAACCGTCTGTACGTGACGAACCCTGCGACCGGCGCGGTGTACGTTTTTTCAGACACTGGCGGGGCCGGCGACACACCCACCCTGCTGGCGCAGCTGACGATTCCCGGGCTGAGTGCAGCTACAACGCCGGCAACACCTTGCACGGGATGCAGCCCCGCGGTGCCGGTTTCAGTAGCCGCTTTGCTTGATGGCAGCCGGTTCTATGTGGCCAGCTACCAGACAGCCCCGTCCTGCCCTGACCCAGCTGTCGGTGCGTCTTCTGCTTGCGTGATTCCCATCCTCACTGTGTTTAACGCCAATAGCCTGAACTTTCAGTATCCCAAGGCGCCAACCATGACCTTGCTGACTTATCCGTTCGCAGCGAGTCAATATGCTGTTCCATCGGTCGCCTCTTGCATTTCGCCCGTGCCGCCTGCGCTCTACGCACCCGGCGCCACCCGCTTCCGGATCTTCACCACGGCCGCTGTGGACAGCAGCCACGTCTATGTAAGCTCGTGTGATGCCGGCGCCATCGCCGACATAAACACCACCGGCAGCAATTCCAACACCAGCGGGGGTGCCGCTATTCCGCCCGATACGCTGATCACCGACCTGCCTGAGGCCTTCAGCGCCGGGCCAGTTCAAGCGAACGGTTTCCCGGCAAACCAGAATCCTATTTTCATGCTGACTGGGCAATAGCCCGCATACGCTCGGCTTACTGGACAGCCAACCTATCGGGCCACCAAGGGCATCGCGTTCAGCAAAATGTACTGTCGTTCCATTCCTGCAATACTGCCGAGTTCTTTCGAGGCTAGAGTCACCGGCCGCTCCACCAGCAATTCGTCACTGATCACTACGCCTTCGCGAAATGTCGTGAAGCCTCGCCACTGTGCCCGCCCGGGACTGACGTCCGCAGTGTAACTTTTCCCGTCCTTGGTCAAATGAACCTGTTTGGCATCGTTGTCGAAGAACCCTTCGCCGGTTCCCTCGCGTTGCAAGGTCACGGAATGTTCCGCCGGGTCTAGCGCCAGCACGGTGACCGTCTCCTTTCCCGCTGGACCAAGCTCCCATGGCTCCGCGATCACGACCTCCCAGCTTGTTCCTTTGCGCAGGCTGCTCGGCGGTGAGCCCCAGACTCCTGCGTTATAAAGAAGCCCGCTGGCATCGGTCGCCGTCGCGCACTTTCCGTCCCAGCACGAGACTCGACCTTGATCCTTGAACTCGGTTTTTCCCTTCGCCTCGGGCCGCCCGTCGTACAAGAATGTGCCATCAACAGCAATCTCATCCGCAGAACTCTCACTCACCACGTACTCAGCCGTTCCGCTAACGCGCCGCACTACATCGTCAACGCCATCAGCTTTGTACGCAATGGCGCGCGAAAAAACGTTGCCGAGCTTCTGCCCCGGTTGAACGTGAGGCTGCAGGCCAAGGCTGGAAGATAGTTCCTGCGCATCCCCTGCGCGCTGGCAATTCAGTCGGTCGCTGGCCATCCACCCCGAACCGCCGTTTGTCTCCCAGGTCACGCTGAATGTATCCACCGACTTCGTTTCGAACACGAACCGATTACTGGGAACCGAATAGCTGACAGTTTCCGTGCTGGTTAGAGTCAGCGACCGATCCTGCCATCCCGGACTTGTGTAGACCGCGTAGCCAGCATTATTCGCATCGAGCTCCACAACCTGCTTCTTGCTCGTGTCATAGCCAATCAGATAATGGCCGACGTAGCCCTTGGGCTCGATATCGGTCTCGGTCAGCTCAACCCATGTATCACCCGGCAAGTTCCTGCCCGCGTAGGTCGACCGGTGCACCTTCCCACTGCGAACGAAACTCCCGCTGCAGTCCCACGTCCCGGTGAAAGTAAACCCTCCCGGCGGGGTAGCCGGCGAATCTAATGCCAGGCTGGGAATCCAGAATGTGACGACCAGGCTTGCCAGAATCAAGGGGCGTTTGCGTCGCATAGCTTTGAGTCGCATAGCAGAGACACTCCTCTCCTGGAACACGTTCGAGTGGTTTAGACGTTCAATGCCGGTTAATGTGAGCCTAAGTCGAACAAGCTCGATTCGGCCCACGACCGGCCCGCTCTCAAGGTTGGGTTGTCGCTCCGAGATGAAATCTCGCCGCCGGCGGGCTGCAACCGTCGATCAAATGCCTAGCTTCGAGCAGCTATTTCTTCTTTTTGGGCCTCTCTAGCCGCGTAGTGGGAGTCGACGTACTCATCGAGGATTGTTATGAACTCCGCAACGATGCGATCACCCTTGAGTGTGGTGAACAGGCGTCCATCCACGTAGACCGGGGCCTTTGGTTCCTCGAACGTGCCGGGCAGCGAGATTCCGATGTTGGCGTGCTTGGACTCTCCGGGGCCGTTGACCACGCAGCCCATGACGGCAAGCTTCATTTCTTCCACGCCTACATAGCGGTTCTTCCAGGCCGGCATTTGCTCGCGAAGATAGGTCTGAATCTGTTCGGCCATTTCCTGGAAGAAGGTGCTGGTGGTGCGTCCGCAGCCCGGGCATGCAGTGACTTGCGGGGTGAAGCTGCGAATCCCCATGGATTGCAGAATCTGCTGCGCCACACGAACTTCTTCCGTGCGGTCGCCGCCGGGCGCCGGAGTAAGCGAAACCCGGATGGTGTCTCCGACGCCTTCCTGCAGCACCACGCCCATGGCGGCGCTTGAGGCTACCACTCCCTTAGCTCCCATACCGGCTTCCGTGAGGCCGAGGTGCAGCGGATAATCGCAGCGCGCGGCCAGCGCGCGGTAGACGTCGATCAGGTCCTGAACGCCGCTCACTTTTGCGCTCAGAATAATCTGGTCGGGGCGCAGGCCGAACTTTTGTGCGAGGTCGGCAGAGTTCAGCGCGCTCACCACCATCGCTTCCATGGTGACTTCGCGGGCGTCCTTCGGTTCGGCAAGAGCGGAGTTCTCATCCATCATGCGGGTGAGCAGCGTTTGGTCGAGCGAACCCCAGTTCACCCCGATGCGCACCGGCTTCTGATACTTCACCGCCACTTCGATCATGGTGCGGAAATTCGAGTCGCCAGTGCGTCCGATACTCGCATTTCCCGGATTGATGCGGTACTTGGCGAGGTCGCGGGCGCACTCCGGAAACTTAGTAAGCAGCACATGCCCGTTGTAATGGAAGTCGCCAATGATCGGAACCCTCACACCCTGCTTGTCGAGTTCCTCGACAATGCGGGGAACGGCCGCTGCCGCTTCTTCGTTGTTGACGGTGACCCGCACCAGCTCCGACCCGGCGCGAGCCAGTGCGGCACACTGCTGAACCGTCGAGGAAACGTCCGCAGTGTCGGTGTTGGTCATGGATTGCACCACAACCGGTGCATCCGATCCAACGCGCACACCACCAACGACGACCGTTACGGTTTTTCTACGGGGAATTATGGCCATGGGAACCTATATTTTAGCACGCAGGAAGAAGGTGCTTCACCACGGCCTGTTACCGCGAGAAGCTCCGTCTCCTGCATACATGCAAAGGTAGCCCGAGGAATGTTTCTTCACGCACCCACCTTCTGGTACCCTGCTTGCACTATGCGCCTTCCCCAAAGCCTCTTGCTTCTAGTCACCATGACCAGTTCCATCTTTGCCCAGGACCTCAAGCCCGTTGCCGATCGCCTCGCCGCCCAGAACGCTCTTTTCGAAGAGCAATACGAGACCGATCTCCGCAACTTTCCCGAGCGCGCCACCGCCTATGGGGACTACCGCTTCAACGACAAGCTCGCCGAGTACTCACTCGACGCTATTCTCCAGCGCCACCAGACCGACGAGACCTTCCTTGCCCGGCTGGAAGCCATCCCAAGCACTGGTTTCTCCGACCAGGACCAACTCTCCCACGATCTGCTGGTTCGCGTTCTCCAGCAGCGTATCGCCGATTTCGACCTCAAAGAGTACGAGATGCCGATCAATCAGCAGAATGGCATCCATACCGGCCTCGCGGATATGCCGCTGTCGATGCCCTTCGACTCCGTCAAACACTACGAGGATTACATCGCGCGCCTTCACCAGATCCCCCGCGTCCTCACCCAGACCACCGAAGTGCTTCGCGCCGGCATGAAGGACAAGCTCATGCCAGTCCGATTTCTGCTGGAGAAGCTGCCCGTGCAGTGTCAGGGCATCATCGACGCAGACCCGTTTCTGATACCGACGAAGAAGTATCCCGCGGACATCTCACCCGATGACCAGAAACGTCTGACCCAGCAAATCACGGATGCCATTAATACAGATGTCGTTCCCGCCTACAAGACCTTCGCTACGTTCCTGCGTACGGAATACGCCCCCGAAGGCCGTTCCACCCTGTCCATCACCTCTCTGGCAGACGGCGAGAAGCGCTACGAAAACGACATCTACGCCCGGACCACCACCCGCATGAAGCCGGATGAGATCCATCAACTCGGCTTGCGCGAGATCGCCCGCATCCAGGCGGAGATGACGGCCATCGCCAAGAAGGAAGGTTTCGCTGACCTTGCCTCTTTCCGCGCCTCACTCAAAACCAATCCCAAATACATTCCTACATCCGCCGATCAGATCCTCGACGACTTTCGCCACTACATCGCTCAGATGGAACCGAAACTCCCGGAACTCTTCACGCTCCTTCCGAAGTCGCCGGTCACTGTCGAAGCCATCCCAGCCTTTCAGTCCGCCGCTGCAACCCATTACGTCACCGGCACGCCCGATGGCAAGCGTCCCGGCCGTGTCGTGGTCGCAACCTCCAACTTCGCCGAGCGTTCAATGATTGATGATGAGGCCGTTGCCTACCATGAAGGCGTTCCCGGACATCACATGCAACTGTCGGTGCAGCAGCAGCTCACGGGATTGCCCAAGTTCCGGCTCCATGGTCTTGGTTTTAACGCCTACATCGAAGGCTGGGCGCTGTATGCCGAGGAACTCGGCAAAGAGGTTGGCTTCTACCAGGATCCGGTCTCGGACTATGGCCGGCTTTCCTCCGAACTGTTCCGCGCGGTGCGTCTGGTCGTCGACACCGGAATTCACTCGAAGGGATGGACCCGCGATCAGGTCGTGGAGTTTATGCGCAAATCCGGCGCGGTCGATGAGCCTACTATCCAGTCTGAGACCGACCGCTACATTGCGTGGCCGGCGCAAGCCCTCAGTTACAAGCTGGGTCAGCTGAAGATCCGCGAGCTCCGCGAACGAGCCAAGAAAGAATTGGGTCCCAAATTTGACATCCGCAAGTTCCACGACGAGATGCTCGACGGCGGAACCCTGCCTCTCGATCTTCTCGAGGCCCGCACCGACAAATGGATTGCAGAGCAGAAATCAAAGTGACGACAGTTAGCCAGGAAGGCGACTTTCCAGGTAATTAAAGGCGCAATGCGACTGCCTCGCGCCTTGCGAGCTTATAGACAATCGGTTCTACGCTTCCCGCTACGGAGAGCCAAGGCTCTAGCCCTACGGCAGCCGGTCCATGAGTCCGGGCAGAGTCTTCATCAGGTCGTTGTAGATGACCATCACGGCGAACAGCACCAGGAAGACGAAAGCGGCTTGGTAGACGCGCTCTTTGATACGCAGGCTGACGTCGCGCCGCATGAGCCCTTCGATAAAGAGGAAGAGAATGACGCCGCCGTCCATAATGGGGATCGGCAGCAGGTTGAAGATGCCGAGGTTCAGGCTGATGCCGGCCGTCAACTCCATCAATGGCGTCCAGCCCTTTTGCTGTGCCGCGTAGCCCGCGTCCTGCGCGATACCGATCGGCCCGGAGATGGCGCGGAGCGAAACTTTCCCCTGTACAATCTTTTTGGCCAACTCCAGAATCAGCAGCGAATACTTCTTGTTCTGCTGCAACGAACGATTCAGGGCCTCACCGAAGGGCAACGTGGTGACCTTGGTCTCGCTCTTGGCTACGAAGCCCAGGCGATATCTCTGCTCCTTCGGGTCTTCTGTCTTCCCCAGCACAGGGGTCATGTGAAAAGGCAAGGTCCGACCGTCCCGAATCACGGTGAGATCGACGGGAGTGTCCTTCGTTTGCTGGAGGCGCTCAATCATGGCTTCGATCGAAACCAGCGGCTTGCCATCCAACGCAACAATTCGGTCATCATCCTTCAACCCGCCCGTGGCCGCGGGTGTGCCGGGCTCAAGCTGGCCGACGATGACGGGATCTTCTGGAAACCATCCCGCGGAACCGACCTCAGACGTGGTCACGGCCTGGGGCACAATGGTTTTCTGGAAGATCTGATTTCCGCGCTGCACGCTGATGGTTAAAGGCTGGTTGGGACTGAGCCATACGCGCGGCTGCAGCTGTTCCCATGTGGGGTTCTCGATATTGTCGACCTTGACGATTCGGTCGCCCGGCTGCAGGCCAGCCTGGGCCGCGGGAGAGTCGTGCTTCACACCCTCGATCACCGCCGGTTTGTCGAGAAAAACCGGATACTCGTAATGCACCATGTAGACCGCAGTGAGCAGGAAGATGGCCAGCAGGATATTCATCGCCGGTCCAGCAATCGCTATAAGGAAGCGGTGCCAGCGCGGGTGGGACATGAACTCGGCCGGATCGCCCGTGCGCTCGTCCATGGGATTCTCGCCGCTCATCTTCACGTAGCCGCCCAGAGGCAGCGCGTTGATGCGATAATCGGTGTCGCCTTTGCGGAAGCCGACCAGCCGCTTGCCGAATCCAATGGCGAACTGCTCCACCCGGACCCCCAGCAACTTGGCCACAGCATAGTGGCCAAACTCGTGAATCAGGATCATGAAGCCAAGGACCACAGCGACAGCAGCGACATCGGCAGCGATGGAGATAAGGAAATCAGGCATAAGAGAAATGCGGAACCAGCTCCCCCCTCTAAGACTTCACTTCACTAGACCATACTGACTAGACCACAGATGTAGCCCGCGGACGCGGGGTTTTCTTGTTCATTTTCAGAACTCGTTCTTGAGCATATCGGCGGGCTTCGGCGTCGGCTTCAAGCACCTTCGCAATCGACTCCAGTATCCCACAATTGGATGCTGAAACAGTATCTTCGATGATCCTGGGAATCTCATCAAAAGTGATGCTGCCTTCAAGGAACCCGGCTACTGCGACTTCATCGGCTGCATTCAGGGCGACCGTTCTAGCCCCCCCCGCCTCGGCTGCCTCGTACGCTAAACGCAAACACGGAAATTTATTCATGTCTGGAGGGCTGAAGTCCAGATGACGCAAGTTACCCACCGGAAATCGCATATCCGACTGAATCCGCTCGGGATATGTCAAAGCGTACAGGATCGGCAGCCGCATGTCGGTCACCGAAAGCTGAGCAAGTATGCTGCCATCCACAAACTCCACCATAGAGTGAATTGTCGACTGCGGATGCACCAGGACTTCCACTTTCGCCGGCGCTATGTGAAATAATCTGCACGCCTCGATCACCTCGAAGCCCTTGTTCATCAACGTCGCCGAATCGATCGTGATACGCTTTCCCATCCTCCATGTGGGATGGTTGAGCGCCTGCTCCACCGTGATGGAGCTGAACTCCGAGCGTGGCGTATGCAGAAATGGTCCGCCGGAGGCCGTTAGCCAGATCCGCTCCACTTCCTCCATCCGCCCGCCCCGCAAGCATTGGTGAACCGCATTGTGCTCGCTGTCGATGGGCAGTAGTGGTTTGCCCTGACGGCGGGCCTCGGCCGTGATCAATTCTCCCGCCGCAACCAGGCACTCCTTATTAGCGACGCCGACCGTCTTTCCCGCCTTCACCGCCTCGTAGGTAGCCTCAAGCCCGGCCACGCCCACAATCGCGCTGACCACGAAGTCGGCCTCAGGATGAGTCGCCACCTTCACCGTGCCAGCCGCTCCGCAAACCACCTCAATTTCGCTAAGGCCTGCTTGCTTCAGACGCGCGCGCAGCACATCGGCATCAGGTTCGACCGCCATCGATATTACGCGGGGACGCCACCGACGCGCCTGCTCAAAGGCCGCTTCCAGGTTGGCTCCCGCGGCCAGCGCGACAATCTGAAAGCGTCCCGGATAGCTCTCGGCCACGCTCAGAGTGCTGCGGCCGATCGATCCCGTGGACCCCAGGATGGCAATACGTTTCATGGCTATTGGCAAAATTTAACCGATTCCTTCATTTCGTACTCGCCAATCCGACGGCGTAATGATCAATCCAATCTCGTTGCTCAGTTGTTTCTGGAACAGATATGCCTCGCGCCGCCGAGACAGACTCTACCGCGGCTCCCGGGCTCATTCCCTTTTTCAAAAGCACACAAGCCGCCACCAATCCACTTCGACCGATTCCTTGACGGCAGTGTACGAGCACATTCCTACCGGTCGCCAGATCGCCCGCAACCCTGTCCAAAACATCCGACCACATCGGCTCTGATTTCGGAACCTGACGATCTGGAATCGGAAACGAAGTGAAGCGCATCCCCTGTGTTCTAACTTCGTCCGCTTCCTCGAGTAGATCCAAGTCTCGCTCCTCTTCCGGCGTAAGGAGTGAAACCACTGCGTCTATGTGCGCCCGCCTCCAGCTTCCGATATCATCCTTCAGCCAGTCTCCACCGCGCGGACGAGGGCCAACGGCCAGTTTCCCCGGCCACGATCCCTCGATCCAGTAGAGTTCCTTTCGCATCGTTAATCCTTTTTCATGACAATGTCTCGAGGCAGAACGTCAACATCTACGCCCCGCGACCGAAGGACGTGAATGCGATGGTGCCCACCCAGTATAGTTCCATCCGGCCGAGTTTTCAGACAAGCTTGCGATCCGGGCACTAGCGAGACCCGCAAATGTTCGGTCGAAAGCCGCTCCATCTGCGCAAGTTTGGCCCCGTTCAGAGAGCTATCCAGATGGAGGGGTATCAGGGGAGGATGTTTTGGCGAGTCTGCCATCTTGTAGACCTACTGCATTACGCTCCAAGCCGCGAAGTACCACAGTACCGGCGCGGCAAACAGCAGGGCATCGATGCGGTCGAGCATGCCGCCATGGCCGGGAAGAAGAGTGCCCGAGTCCTTCACACCAGCTCCACGCTTGATCAAAGATTCCACCAAATCGCCCAGCTGCGCCGCCACGTTCAATACGATCGTCAGCAGGATGATGGGCCACATCGCCGGCTTCTCCAGCCCAAACATGCCGTCGCGCCGCTCGATCAGTCCCAGACGCAGCAGGAAAGAACTTATCTCAAGCGAGTGACTAAAAAGCAGGCTCGTCACCAGCAGGCTGGCGGCGAGCGAAGCCGCCGCGCCCTCCCAGGTTTTCTTGGGGCTGACGCGCGGCGCCATCAGGGCTCGTCCCAGTGCGCGGCCCACAAAATAAGCGAAAACGTCCCCGGCCCAGACGATAAGAAGAAGGTAGAGCAGCCAGAACGCTCCCGCCACTTGCTGGCGAATCTGCACTAGCATAGCCAGCGGCAGAGCGATATAGGCAAAGGCGAACGCCGAGGCGGCCGCTGCCGGGTACGCTCCACTCATCTGTGTCCGCCGCATGGCGATGGTCAGAAATAGAAACGGAGCAAGCGCAGCGGCAAATCCCAACCCAAGGACGAATTTCAACACCGAGACTTGCGGCGTTTCCCCGATCGCGTTCGCCGCCAGCAGCAGAAAAAACAGTCCCACGAAGATGTAGGTCGGCAGGCGAAGCGGCAGCACTCCGTAGGATTCTGTCAGCTTGAGAAATTCGTGGACGGTGATCAGCGCCACAGCCCCAGCCACGACCGCGAGCATTGGCACCGGCGCGTGCAGCACCAGCAACAGAACAACCGGGACGAGGACGGCTGCGGTCGCGATGCGCTTTAGCAATTCAGCTTCAATCCTTACCCAATTCTTGTCATTCCGAACCGGGCTGAAAGCCCGGTGAGGAACCTGCTGTTTCTATCCACGCAATCGGACGCTGACCCTACTTGTGAGCCTTCACCGCTTCGCCATGCAAATGTGCTTCGCCGTGGTTCAACCCGCCGTAGCGCCGCTCCCGCTTCTGATACTCGGCGATCGCTTCCAGTAGATGCACGCCGCGGAAATCGGGCCACAAAGTCGGTGTCACATAGATCTCGGCATAGGCCAACTGCCAGAGCAAAAAATTGCTCAGCCGCATCTCGCCGGAGGTGCGCACTACCAAATCGGGATCGGGTAGGCGGCACGTATAAAGATGTCGGCCGACTGTATCTTCGTCAATCCGCAAATGCTCGAAGCCGCCGTTCTGCGAGGCGGCATTGACCATGGCACGGAACGCGTCCACCAGTTCGCTACGCGCGCTATAGTTCAGCGCCAGCGTCAGCACAGTCCCACTGTTGTGCGCCGTACTCTCGCGCGCCCACGCCATGCGCTCCTGTACGTCATCGGGCAGTTCGTGCTGCCGTCCAATATATTCCAGACGGACGTTGTTCTCATTCAGTGTGGGGACCTCTGCCTTCAGATACCGGCTAAGCAGCCGCATCAGGAAGTCGACTTCGCTCTTCGGCCGCTTCTTCCAGTTCTCTTCCGAAAAAGCATAAAGCGTCAGCGCCGAGATGCCGACGCGCGCCGCCGTCTCCACCGTCGAGCGTACTGCCGCAACTCCGGCGCGGTGTCCGGCCACGCGCGGCAGATGGCGCCGTTTCGCCCAGCGCCCGTTGCCGTCCATGATAATAGCGATGTGTCTTGGGAGCCGCTCTGGATCAAGATGCCGGTAGACTTCACTCTCTTTGCGATCCAGGCCGGCGGGAACCTTGTGCTGCAAAGTGATCCCCTTCGCCTTGAAGCTAACACAGCCGGAAACTGGGTTGCAATGACGGGAAAGGAACGCCGGAAGGGCGCGAAAAAAGAGTCCAGCGATCGGGAAGGGCACGGCTTCAGCCGTGCCGCCAGGGGTCGTCCGCGCGAATCTATTACCTGAAAGTTCAACTGAAATACGAAGCTGGACGGGACCTGCAAACCGGGACGAATGGTCGGCGTGCCGCGACGCTGGAGATCTCGGAGGAGTGGCAGCCAATAGTCTTCACCCCCTACATGTCTACTTT
>Ga0210385_10001876_pt1 | contig 12798 bp, 10 predicted proteins | sample IncBWH26OmetaG_FD_160107 | JGI IMG/M metagenome (GOLD analysis project Ga0210385, IMG submission 160107) | Forest soil microbial communities from Barre Woods Harvard Forest LTER site, Petersham, Massachusetts, United States - Inc-BW-H-26-O ... | reverse complement strand
GACCGGCATGCCGTGCCAGCCGGGCATCCGGGATGGGCTCGTCACCTGGCCGGTGACGGGCTCGACCGGCCCGGGCAGGCCCATGCCGACGCCGAGCACGGTGGCGCCCTGCTCACGTGCCATCTCCGCGAGCCGATTCGCGACCGCGGAGAGCACGACCTCGGGCCCGTCGTCGAACGCGATCGGCACCTCGTCGCCGGCGAGCTCCACGCCCGCCATGTCGACGACCGACAGGCTCGCGTGCTGCGTGCCGAGGTCGGCGGCGACCGCGACGCCGCCGCCCGCGCTGATCCGCAGCAGCCGGGGGCGGCGCCCGCCGCGGGAGCGGCCGTCCCCTGCCTCCTCGACCAGGCCGGAAGCGATGAGTTCCTCAATCCGCAGGCTGACAGTCGAGACCGCGAGTCCAGAAAGCCGGGCGAGTTCGGTGCGCGACACTGGCCCCGCGGTCCGGACGAGCTGAAGCAGGTCGGTCGACGAGCCGCGGCTCTGACGGCTCAAGAGGCCGCTCCTTGCTCTAGTCCTGCCAACGGTGGCGTCTGGCGCGCCGCGCGCCGCTGGCGTTGCTCGATGGGATCAGGCACTGGCGCCGCCGCGACGAGCCGACGGGTGTAGTCGTGGGCGGGCGCGAACAGCACCTGGTCCCGTTCTCCGGTTTCTACCATCTTCCCTGAGCGCATGACGGCCACCCGGTGTGCGAGGAAGCTCACCACAGCCAGGTCGTGGGTAATGAACAGGCACGCGAAGCCAAGCTCGGCTTGCAGGTCGAGCAGCAGGTCGAGGACCGTGGCCTGTACCGACACGTCGAGCGCGCTCGTCGGCTCGTCCGCGACGAGCAGTTCGGGCCGGAGGGCGAGGGCGCGGGCGATCGAGATCCGCTGCCGCTGCCCGCCGGACAGCTCGTGCGGGTAACGGGTGCGGAGCGCCGGATCGAGCCGGACACTTTCCAGCAGCTCGGCCACCCGCGTGGCACGCTCACCGCGGGTGCCCGAGCGGGCGATGACCAGCGGCTCGGCGACGCACTCCTCGATCGTCATCCGGGGGTCGAGCGACGAGCCTGGATCCTGGAACACGATGCCGCAACGCTGGCGCAGCCGTCTCAGCCTTCTGCCCCGGGCCGACGCTAGCTCCTCGCCCAGCAGCCGGACGCTCCCCGCCGTCGGCGTGAGCAGCCCCATGGCGCACCGTCCGACGGTCGACTTGCCCGAGCCTGACTCGCCGACCAGGCCCAGGATCTCGCCGGCGTGCAGCGTGAAGCTGACGTCGTCGACGGCCAGCACCGACCCGCGCACCCGCGACCCGAAGTCGACGGTCAGGTTCTCCACCGCCAGGACCGGGTCGTCGGCTGGCCGCGGAGCGGCCCTGTCCGGGTGCGGCTCCATGCGCGGCACGGAGGCGAGCAGCGCCCTCGTGTACTCGTTCGCCGGGCGGTGGAACAGCTCCTCGACCGGCGCCTGCTCCACGAGTTTCCCGTCCCGCATGACGATGACCCGGTCCGCGCTGTCGGCCACCACGCCCATGTTGTGGGTGATGACGCAGATCGCGGTGCCGAGCCGGTCCCTGATCTCGCGCAGCAGGTCGAGGATCTCCGCTTGCACGGTCACGTCGAGCGCGGTCGTCGCCTCGTCCGCGATCAGCACGGCGGGGTCGCACGCGATCGCGATCGCGATCATCACGCGCTGCCGCAGGCCGCCGGACAGCTCGTGCGGATACTGCCCGAGACGCTGCCTCGGGTCGGGGATGCCCGCCAGGGAGAGCAGTTCGGCCGCCTTTTCCAGCGCGGCGGACCGCGACACCGACCGGTCGTGGACCCGGACCGCCTCGGCTACCTGCCACCCGACCGTGAAGGAGGGGTTGAGCGCGGTCATCGGCTCCTGGAACACCATGGCAATCGAAGACCCGCGCAGCTTCCGCAGCTGGGCTTGGGACACGCCGCGCAGCGACGTCCCGTCGACGCTGATGTCGCCGGACCAGGTGGCGGTCGGCGGCAGCAGGCCCATGGCGGCCATCGCGGTCATCGACTTGCCCGAGCCTGACTCGCCGACGATCGCGACGATCTCGCCCGGGGCGACGGACAGGGACACGCCGTCGACCGCGCGCGCCGCGCCGAATGACACGACGAGGTTCTCGATGAGAAGGGCTGGCTGAGTCATGGGTCACCTGCCCCGCAGCCGGACTTCGAAGGAGTCACGCAGTCCGTCGCCGATGAAGTTGAACGCGCACACGACCAGCACGATGGCGACGCCCGGCGGGATGATCATCCACCAGTAGCCGTCGAGCGCGTAGTTGAGGCCTCCGGTGAGGATGCCGCCCCAGTCGGTGCGGGGCAGCGGCACGCCGAGGCCGAGGAAGCTCAGGTACGCGACGAGCAAGATCGCGTCGGCCACCTGGAAGGTCGCGTTGACCACGACGGTGCCCACCACGTTCGGGATGATGTGCCGGAAGACCGCCCGCCGGGCGCCGCCGCCCATCGCGATCATCGCCTGAACGTACTCGCGGGCGCGCAGCGAGACCGCCTCCGCCCGCACCAGCCGCGCCGGAACCAGCCACGACACCACGCCGATGATGACGATGAGCACCGGCACCGAGGGGGTGATGATGGACGCCGCCACCATCAGCAGGAACAGGGCGGGGACCGCGATTCCCGCGTCCACGACGCGCATCATCACGGTGTCCGTCCAGCCGCCCGCGTAGCCGGCGACCGCGCCCCACAGCATGCCGATGACGGTGGCGATGATGCCGGCGGCCACGCCGATCTCGAGCGACGCCTGGCCGCCGTACATGAGCCGGCCGAGGATGTCGTGCCCGACGTCGTCGGTGCCGAGCGGGTGCCCGGGGCCGGGAGGCAGGTCCTTGGCCGCCAGGTTCACGTGGATCTGGTCGGTGTGGTAAAAAAGCGGCCCCGCGAAGCAGAAGACGATCACCGCCACGAGCACGCCGAGGCTGATCATCGCCGCCGGGTTCCTGACGAACTGCCCGGCCACCCGCCGGTACAGCCCGCGCGACGGCCCGGCGTGCACCGGGGCGGCGGCGGTCAGCGCGGTCACTTGATGCTCCCGCGGACACGCGGGTCGGCCAGGGCCTGCAGCAGGTCCGCGAGCAGCGAGCCGACGACGGTCGCGACCCCGATGACCAGCACCACGCCCAACTCCGTGGGGTAGTCCGAGGTTTGCGTGGCGTTCCAGAACAAGAGCCCCATCCCGGGGTAGTTGAAGATGGCCTCGATGACGATCGCCCCGGAGAACATCACCGGGACGTAGTAGCCGACCATCGTGATCAGCGGGGTCAGCGAGTTGCGGAGCACGTGCACGGAGACGACGCGCCGTTCGGCAACGCCCTTGGCGCGCGCCGTGCGCGTGTAGTCCTCGGACAGGTTGTCGAGCACCGCCGAGCGGACGTACCGGCTGAACACCGCGACGGTCGCGACCGTCCCCGCCAGCACCGGCATCACCAGCGCGCGCGGGTCGGCGAGGATCCCGCCGAGCGTGGACGCCTGCGGCGCCAGCGGCGGGAACACGTCCCAGGTGTCGGAGAACACGATGATCAGCAGCAGCGCCACGAAGAAGCTCGGCATCGCGTAGGCGATGAACGCCCCGGCAGTGATCGTGTGATCGGCGACCCGGCCGCGGCGGACCGCCTGCCACACGCCAAGCGGCACCGCGATGACCAGCGCGAGCGCCGTGGACAAGGCGCCGAGCACGAGCGTCTTCGGCAGGCGCTCGCCGATCAGCGACCCGACCGACTGGTTGAGCTTGTACGACTCCCCCAGGTTCCCGTGCAGCAGCCTGCCCAGGTAGTCGAGGTACTGGACGACGATCGGCTTGTCGAAGCCCTGGGCCGCGTTGAACGCGTTGATCTGGTCGATCGTCGCCTGCTGGCCGAGGATCCCCCGGGCCGGGCCGCCAGGCAGCGCGTGCAGCAGCCCGAAGACGATGACCGACACCAGCAGCAGCACCGCGACCGACTGCACCAGCCGCTTGACCAGGAACAGCGCCAGCGGCGGGACGACGGCAGGCCGCCGCCGTCCCGCCGTCACCGTCAGCTGTTGAGATACCACTGCTGCGGGTTCATCGTCGCGAGCGGGTTCTGCACCACGCCGCCGAGCGTGTTCTTGATCGCCGACACCTGGTAGTCGGGGTTCGGCACCCAGATCACCGGCAGGTTCTGCGCCAGGTAGGCGGAGTACGCCTGCATCGCGCTGGCCGACCCGGAGGTGTTGGTCTCCTGGATCAGCTTGTCCGCCTGCGGGTCGGAGTAGCTGCCGAGGTTGACGCCGGCATTGGTCAGGAACAGCGACTCCCCGCTCGGGTAGGCCGGGAAGTACCAGCTGCCCTGGGTGCCGAAGAACGACAGCTGCCAGGAGCAGGACGCCTGCGCCGGCTTGCAGATCGAGGAGTCGTTCAGCACCGTGTTCAGCGGCGCCTGCTTGACCGAAAGGGTCGCGCCGATCTTGGAGAACGTGGACTGCAGCTCTTCCATCATGTTGGTGGTCTCGGTCGAGCCGCTCTCGCTGATGACCGTGAACGCGAGCTTGGTGCCCGCCGCTACGCCGGCGCCGCACTCGCCGGCCGCCGTGCCCGGCTTGGTGCACGTCGCCGTGCCGCTCGAGGGCACTGTCCAGCCGTGCGACGTCAGCAGCGACTTGGCGTTCGCGAGGTTGAACGGGTAGGGGTTCTTCTCCTGCGTCGAGGAGAGATAGGGGGAGACAGGGACCTGCGGCACCGGGCCGTAGCCCGCTGTCGCCTCACCGTCCCAGATCCCGTTGACGATGGTCTTCTGGTCGACGGCCGTCTGCAGCGCCTGCCGCACGTACAGCTGCTTGAAGACCGCGCCCATCGTCGGGTTGTTGAAGTTGTACGGGAGGTAGCTGACCGCCCAGCCGACCCACGGCTCGATCTTGTACCCCTCGTCCTCGAGCAGCTTCTCCTGCGACAGGTCGCTGATCGGGATGTAGCCGTAGTCGACGCTGCCCGAGCGCAGCGAGTCGAACTCGGCCTGGTCGGAGGTGAACGGCTCGAACGTGACCGAGTCCAGCTTCGCCGCCTCGGCACTGTGGTAGGAGGCGCTCTTGGCAAGCACCACCGTGCCGTCGTTGTTCCAGCTCTTCAGGCTGAACGGGCCGTCGGTGACCTTCCAGAGCGGGCTGCTGTCATAGCTGTTGATCGACCCGGACGCGCCGGCCAGGTAGCTGAAGACCTTCTTCGCGCCCGCGGTGGTCTGGTCGTAGTTGCCGACCGCGCCGCCCTCGGTGTCCCAGGCAGCCTGCGGGAGCGGGGTGATCATGCTGAGCTGGTTAGCGGTGAACCAGCCGGGGTTGTAGGAGTGCGTGAGCTGGAGCCGGAACGTCGAGGAGTTCACGATCGTGAACGACTTAATGTCGTCGGGGATCTGACCAGGCGAGTAAGCGCCCCACTGGGACTTGTTCGCCGTGGCCAGGTTGTACCAGAACTGGACGTCACGGCTGGTCAGCTTCTTGCCGTTGGACCAGGTCAGGTCCCGGAGCGTGATCGTGACGGTGGTGTCGTCGTTGCTGTAGACCGGCTGCTCGGCCGCGCTGATGGCCGGGTCGTAGGCTAGCGTCCCCGCGTTCGTGTCATAGCCGTAAAGCGGCAGCCACATCTGCGACTGGATCGTGGCGTTGTACGAGGCGAGGTGGGCGGGCGTCGCGATCGGGAAGATCCAGTTGGGTGTCGCGTCCGGCGGGAGCGCGAAGCTTGCGGAGCCTCCCGACGTCGCGGCCCCCGCCGCGGCGCTCGAGGATCCGCTACTCGAGCCGGAGCCGCTGCCGCAGGCGCTAATGGCCAGCGTCGCCACGACCCCCAGCGCGGCGAGAGCGACCGGCGCGGAGCGGGCCGATCTGAACACGTTCCTCATGTTTCTCCAGGTGTGACGCGGGGGCGAGAATGCCCGGACACTTCGTGAATCTGCAGTGTAAAGTAGCACCGGTTTCAAAGTTAGTCACTAGAAATTCGAAGCAAGTTAATTCGAATGTCGAAAAAAGTGAGGCAGGGTTCATGGGCGCTGGAGACGTTACGGGAGCCGCCAGCCGAAAGCCGCGCATCGGGATAGCCGGGATCGCGATCGAATCAAGCACGTTCTCGCCGCACCGGACCGCGCTTGCGGACTTCACCGTGACCAGGGCGGACGCGCTGCTGGCACGCTACGAGTGGCTGTCGCCGCAGCCCGCGGGGTGGGCGGCGGAGGCGGAGTGGGTTCCGCTGCTGCACGCGCGCTCGCTGCCAGGCGGCGCGGTCGAGGCCGGCGTGTACGAGCAGTTGAAGGCGGAGATCGTGCGGCGCGCGGCGGAGGCAGGGCCGCTCGACGGCCTCTTCTTCGACATCCACGGCGCGATGAGCGTCGTCGGGATGACCGACGCCGAGACCGACCTCGCCCGCGCGCTGCGGGAGGTCCTCGGCGACCGGGTGCTCATCTCCGCGTCGATGGACCTGCACGGCAACGTCTCCCGCGAGCTGGCGACCCTGTGCGACCTGATCACCTGTTACCGCATGGCACCGCACGAGGACGCCCGGGAATCGCGCGAGCGTGCCGCCAGCAACCTGGTGACCAGGCTGCGCGACGGCGGGCGGCCGGAACTCGCGTGGGTACACGTTCCCGTGTTGCTGCCCGGCGAGAAGACGTCCACCCGGCTGGAGCCTGCCAAGTCCATCTACCGGCGGGTCGCCGAGATCGCGGACGCCGAGGGCGTGCTCGACGCCGCGGTCTGGGTGGGGTACGCCTGGGCCGACGAGCCGCGCTGCCAGGCTGCCGTCGTGGTCACGGGAGACGACCGTGACGTGATCGCCGCGTACGCCGAGGAACTGGCGCGCTCCTACTGGGACGCGCGCGACCGGTTTCAGTTCGTCGCGCCGACCGGCTCGCTCGCGGAATGCCTGGCCGCCGCGCAGGCCAGCGACAAGCGGCCGTTCTTCATCAGCGACTCTGGCGACAACCCGACCGCCGGCGGAGCGGGCGACGTGTCATGGACGCTGCGCGAGTTGCTCGCCGAGCCCCCGGACGGCGATGTGATCTACGCGAGCATCACGGACCCGGCCGCCGTCGCCGCAGCGGTAACCGCCGGGCTTGGCGGCAAGGTCGCGGTCGACGCGGGCGGGAAGATCGACCCTGGCCCGTCCGGTCCGGCCCGCCTGGCCGGCACAGTGCGGTCCCTGCTGCGCGACGACCCGGTGGGCGGCGACATCGCGGTGATCGACGCCGGCCGGGTGTCGGTGATCGTGACCTCGCGCCGCAAGCCGTACCACGTGATCGCCGATTTCGCGGCGCTCGGCCTTGACCCGCACGCGGCCGACATCGTCATCGTGAAGATCGGGTACCTCGAGCCCGAGCTGTACAACGCGGCGGCGGGCTGGCTGCTCGCGCTCACCCCCGGCGGCGTCGACCAGGACCTGCTGCGGCTCGGTCATCACCACCTGGACGGCCGGGTCTTCCCGTTCGACACGTCGCTGACCGCCCCGGACCTGACCCCGTGGCTGCGCTGATGAGCCAGCGCGACACGGCGTTGCGTTACGAGGTGTGCGTGGAAACGGCTGCCGGGGTGCGGGCCGCGCTCGCCGCCCGCGCCGACCGGGTCGAGTTGTGCGCCAACCTGGCGGCGGGCGGCGTCACGCCGTCCGCCGGGCTCATCGAGTGGGCGGTCGCCGCGGCCCGCGGCCGCCTGGGCGTGCACGTGCTGATCCGGCCACGGGGCGGCGACTTCGTCTACGACGCCGACGAGGAAGACACGATGGCCCGCGACATCCGCGCCGCCAAGGCGGCCGGAGCGGACGGGGTCGTGATCGGCGCGCTCACCCCCGGCGCGACCGTGGACGTGGCGCTCACCGGCCGCCTCATCGCGCTGGCGCGGCCGCTGAGCGTCACCTTCCACCGCGCGTTCGACGAGACCGCCGATCCGGCCGCGGCCTTCGACGACGTGCTCGCGCTGGGCGCGGACCGGCTGCTCACCTCCGGAGGCGCCGCGACCGCGCTGGAGGGAGCGGGGCTGATCCGGGAACTGGTGAATCGTTGCGGCGGGAAGGTCGCGCTGATCGCGGGAAGCGGGGTAACCGAGCGCACCGCGGCGGAGATCGTGCGCCGGACCGGAGTCAGGGAACTGCACTTCTCCGCGCGGGCATCCGCCGCCGAGCTCCCGTTCGCCGAGCGCGTCACCCGCATCATGGCAGCCTCCCGGTACTCGCCGGCCCCGGAGGACTAGTTCCTGGCCCGAACGCCCGGTTCCCCGCCCGGTAGTTTGACGAGCGTGACCGGGCAGGTGGCGGCCGTGGCGCAGCGCAGGCTGACCGCGCCGAGCACGGCCCCCATGAACGGGGACCGGCCGCGGGTGCCGACCACTAGGAGGTCCGCCCCTGCGGAGGCCGCGACCAGCGCCTCGGCCGGGTCGCCCTCGGCCACGAGCGGGGTCAGCGGGACCTTGGGCGAGGGCACGACGGCGCTCACCCGCTCGATGAGGAAATCCTTCGCGGCCTGCTCGAGTTCCGCCTTGTCGAAGGCGCCGGGAAACCCCACGAACGGCAGCTGCCAGGAGAACACGGCGGTAACCCGCCCGTCGTCGTGTGCTTCCGCCTCGGCGAGCGCCCAGCGCAGCGCGGCGTCGCCGTGCGCCGATCCGTCTATTCCGACCACGACGTTATACGTCATCCGATTCACGGCGCGGCGACCGCGTGCTCGCGGGACCGCCGCGCCGCTTCACCTCCTCAGGATGTCAGTTAGGCCGATGGATGCCGCGGTGGGCTCGAGGTTTGTCAGTTAGCCAGGCCCGGCTGCGCCCTTACCCTGGCCGGCGCCGGCTCGTACGCGGTCTTCTCCAGTTCCTCGAGGCTCAGCCCCTTGGGTTCAGGGAGCGTCGCGATGGTGAGCAGCATGCCGAGGGCAGCCGCGACCCCGGCGATGACCATCGCCCGGTTCAGGCCCAACGTAACGGCAAGGAAGTCCGGGAACAGGAAGGCGCCAGCGAACGCGCCCAGCTTGCCGGCCCCGGCCGCTATGCCGTGACCGGTGGTTCGGACGTCGACCGGGAAGAGCTCGGCCGGATAGATAAACGTGGTGGTGTTCGGCCCGAACTCGGTGAAGAAGTAGCTGATGCCGTACAGCAGCAGGAACGGCAGCGCGTGCTTGGCGATGACCGGTACGAAGCCGATGATCAGGAACATCAGCGCCATCATGGCGAACCCAAGGATCTGGATGCTCCGCCGCCCCGTCTTGTCCAGCAGCAGGATCGCCACGATGTAGCCGGGGATCGCGAACACGGCGAAGATGCCCAGCTGGATCAGCGTGTTATCCAGCAAGGTGGCGTTCGGGCTCAGCAGCTTGAGTATCTCCGGCTGGGAGATGGTGTTTCCGTAGTAGCAGAAGTCCAGCAGCGCCCAGGCGCCGGCCGTGCCGATCAGCCACGTCAGCAGCCGCCGGTTCTGGAACAGCTTGAGGTAGCCGCTGGCTATGCTCTGGGAGTGCCGCGCCTTGGACTCGACGGCGGTGCTCACGGCCGGCTTACCGCCGGTGGCGGCGGTGATGGCCGCTTGCGCCTCGTCGGCCGCGCCGCCGGCCATGGCAAACCGCGGCGTCTCGTGGATCTGCCGGCGCAGGTAGAACACCGCCAGGCCGGGTATCGCGCCAAGCCCGAGTAGCAGCCGCCAAGTGAGGTTGTTAGACACGCCCGCGCCGAGGAAGATCGAGGCGATGAGCGGCCCGACGATCAGGCCCAGGCCCTGCATCGCAAAAACGAGTCCGACCATCCGGCCGCGGGACTGCTTGCCGGAGTACTCGCTCATGATCGTCGCCGACACCGGGTAGTCACCCCCGATGCCGATGCCGAGGACGATCCGGCAGATAAGCAGGAACGTGTAGTTCGGCGCGAACGCCGACGCGATCGCGCCGGCCGCGAGGATCAGCACCTCGAAGCCGTAGATCCGTTTCCGTCCCAGCATGTCGGCCACGCGGCCGAACACGAGGGCACCGACCGCGGAGGCGAGCAGGGTCGCCGAGTTCAGCCACGACACCTGGTTGGTCGACAGGGACCACTGCGTCTTGATCAGCGCCACCACGATGCCGATGACGAACAGATCATAGGCGTCGGTAAAAAAACCCATGCCAGACACGAACATGATCTTCAGCTGGAACCGGGAAATTCCCGACTCGTCGAGAGCCGAAAAGTTATCAGCTGTGCTCTCACTCATACGGCGAACGTATGACGCGACCGATCTGGCTTAACAAACGAAAAGTGCCAGCCTAACGAACATTTGGTGAACTCGATTGACAATATCCATCCATATGACTATAAGTCCCAACAGCATTTGCCTCGACCGCTGAGATGCTGGTCACATGTCGACGACGAGGCACACCCATCACGACAGAACCGGCCCTGGACCTCGTCGACCAGTTGCTCGCCGGTCGCGATGAGTGACTGTCTTAATCGGCGGGCAAGGATTTCGGCGGTCGGCTCGATTGTCACCAGATTCCGGTGATGCCGTCCCACCTGCCGACGCCTGACCATCGAGGCATGGAACCTCGACATCATGTTCTCGGGCCGGTCACCGTGTCCCGCATTGGCTTCGGCGCGATGCAGCTGCCAGGTCCGGGGGTATTCGGTCCGCCGCGCGACCGCGCGGCCGCCATCGCGGTCTTGCGCCGCGCGGTGGAGCTCGGCGTCGATCACATCGACACCGCCCAGTATTACGGCCCCGGCGTCGCCAATGAACTGATCCGGGCGGCCCTGCATCCCTACCCCGTAGGACTGGCCCTGGTCAGCAAGGTCGGCGCGCGCCGGGATGCATCGGGTGGCGTGCTGCGTTACGACCGGCCAGCCGAGATCCGGCAGGGAATCGAGGACAACCTGCGCAGCCTGGCCGTCGACCACCTCACCGCCGTCAATTTGCGCCTCATGGACGACGCGTCGCCCGGCCAGTACTTCGACGACCAGCTCGCCGCCATGATGGCAGCGCGCGAGGACGGCCTGATCGGCGGCATCGGCCTCAGCAACGTCACCCCCGGCCACCTCCGCCGCGCGCTGGCCAACACGGACATCGCCTGCGTGCAGAATCTGCTGAACCTGGCCGACCGGCGGTCCATGCCCGTACTCGAGGAGTGCCACGCCCACGGCATCGCTTTCGTGCCGTTCTTCCCGCTCGGGTCCGGGTTCGCCCGCGGCGGCAACCCGGTCCAGGCTAGCCCGGCCGTCGCGGCCACCGCCGCCCGCCTGCGCTGCACACCCGCCCAGGTGGCGCTGGCCTGGCTGCTCGACCTGCGGCCAGAGGTGCTCTTGATCCCGGGCACGTCCTCGATCAGCCACCTCGAAGAGAACATGGCCGTCGCGAACATCGGTCTCGACGCGGAAGCCCGCGACCTTCTCGGCTGAGGCTGGCCGACGGCCCAGGAACATCCGGGGCAGCGCGACCTGGGAGCACCTCAAAACCGGCGCAGCACGCAAGCTCGTGGTCACGCTCTGACCGGCCCGGCCGCCACGACGGGGTCAGTCAAGCGGGCCGTTGCCGGGACCACTTCCCCGGCACCGCGCGGTGCCGGTGGCCGACATCGCGTCGGCCAGGTGCCGCCCCGGCAACGGCCAGCGGATCCCCGGGCAGCGCTTACGCGTCGGCCCTGGGGGCGAGGACGAAGATGGGCATGGTGCGGGTGGTCTTCTTCGCGTACTCCGCGTAGTCCGGCCAGGCCTCGACCGCCCGCTCCCACCAGGCCTGGTACTCGGCGCCGTCGACCTCCCGGGCCTCGTAGTCCTTGCGGACCGGGCCGTCCTGCAGCTCCACGTGCGGGTTGGCCTTGAGGTTGTAGTACCACACGGGGTGCTTGGGAGCGCCGCCCAGGGACGCGACGACCGCGTACTCGCCGTCGTGCTCCACCCGCATCAGCGGCGTCTTGCGCAGCTGCCCGGTCTTGGCCCCCACCGAGGTGAGGACGACGACGGGCTTGCCCTGGTTGTCGGTCCCCTCCGCGCCGCCCGAGCCCTCAATGAGGTCGGCCTGGTTGCGGGAGAAGTCGAACGGGCTCGGCGCGTACTGGCCGGTAAGAGGCATGCCTGCTCAGTCCAATCAAGCGTGTCGGGCCGCGCCGTCGGACAGCGTGGCCACCTGGTTACGTCAAACGGACTTTACCCCGTTTACATTCCGGGCAACGCCTTTTCCTGAGGAATCCCTGGCCGCGTCCGTCAGCGCGCGCCCAGCCGGGACATGCCGTCGCCTACGGTCTCATCGCGGACGCGCTGAGGCTCGCCGACCAGGTGTCCAGCGACGGGCACGCGACTCACCGTGGCACGATGAGTGCGCCCGCAGCGGTTCCGCGCCGGGGAAATGGCGATCGGCGACGAAGTGACCGTTGAGCTGGAACCGGAAGGCCCGCAAGGCGAAGACCTTGCCGAGGACATCGCCACGGCCCTGGCGGCCAACCCGGCCGGCCGGCGGGCGGCGTGCGCCGGGCCGACACGGAAGCCAGGCAGCCGTCGGCCGGGCGCTGGCCGTGACAAGATCGGGGCCGTGGCAGATGAGCAGATGCGCGAGCCGTCCAAGGCAACTGGGAGCGCAGCGCTGCGGGCGGGCTGGTCGCACGGGCACCGCGATGTCTCCGGCGGGTGGCTGCGGCCCACCGTATTCGGGGTAGTCGACGGGCTTGTCACGAACGCCTCGCTGATCTCCGGGCTCGGCGGCGGCGGCGTGTCGGCGCGCACCGTGGTGCTGACCGGCGCGGCATCGCTGGTGGCGGGCGCGTTCTCAATGGGAACCGGGGAGTACATCTCGGTGACGAACCAGAACGAGCTGGTCGCCGCCGAGGTGAGGCTGGAAC